>ERZ1292629.573-Hain-H43-01um-R1-573-length-40434-cov-22_pt2 | contig 15253 bp, 17 predicted proteins | sample MGYA00564399_ERZ1292629 | MGnify/ENA primary metagenome ERZ1292629 (study PRJEB36523, sample SAMEA6512636) | groundwater metagenome | collected 2019-01-08 | study: AquaDiva: Metagenomics assemblies of 32 groundwater samples
GGAGAGTGGTCACGCAAATTCTTATCCTTCCAATCCTTGTAGGAATAGGCGAGATAGTCTTCAATCGGTGACGGGGCGAGATAATCTTTACCGTTAATCCTTATCTTACTAGCCTTCTCAAAGAACTTCTTGGGCGTAGAGATAAGACGCAAGGCTCCCAACTTCGGAATACAGACATATTCGTGACCGTGAGTGGGGCATTCTTCTTCCTTGAAGAAAAAGATAGTGAACTTACGAGAGTGTTGATTCACCATAATTCCCGTTTCCTCATCACCGTTATATCCAATCTCGGCTGGTTCCATACGCTGAAAGACATTGAAGCCTACGTTCTGCGGTTCAAAACCAAGAGCATATAACTCCCAACCAATATCCTTCCTCGTCTTATAATCCACTGGGTCCACCACTGCCAAGTCAATGTCATCATCGCCAGGCAGAAAACCTTTATCACGATAAAAACCTAGAAGCACACCATAGACCACGAATAAACGCACACCGTGTTTATCAAAAACTTTCTTGACTAACTCTAAGTCTTTTATTGCTAAATCTCCTAGATGACCATGTCCCATGTGATTATTGAGTCGGCAGGAATTTCTTCCAACGTCTTCATACCAATTACTTTATTAATCTTGTTCGGCCAGATACCTGTACCAGGTCTCTTGTAAGTGAGCATTTCTCTTTTAATAACAGTGCCAGCAGTAATATCTGTCTTGGCCACCAGACTACGTTTATCGTTCTTCCTAGTCTCCGCTTCGCATGGGAAAACTTGTTTCTCTTTACTACCCTTTAAGATATTGACGTTTTTAATAAACTCAGTCATAGAGAATAGTTCATTTGGGTCAACCGAGAACCAGTGGTCTGCCGACTTACCCAGAGTCTTATCTACTGTGAAGTGTTTCTCGACAACACTCGCACCCATCGCCGCCGCTATCACCGAGGAGAAATTACCCATCGTGTGGTCAGAGATACCAACCAAGTATTGAGGAAATTCGTCCTGTAAGGTGTTAATCAAATTAAGATTAGCGTCTTCGGGGTGTTGGTTTTTATCCTTATACATTGTTGGATAGGCCAGCGTGCAGTGAAGAATTACAATCTGGAAATTACCCGCACACTCAATCGTCTTCACCGCTTCTTTGATTTCCGCCAGAGTTGACGCTCCAGTAGAGAGTAGAATTGGCTTATGGAAACGGGCAATATGGTCAAGTAAGGGGAGTGTTGACATATCCGAGGAAGCGATTTTAAACGCTTTCATCCCCAGTTCATTGAAGTAGTCAGCCGTTTCTTCCGAGAACACGGTGGTCAAGAACTCAATGTTATTCTCCTCACAGGTCTTCATCAGTTCGGGATACCACTCACGCGGTTCACCACCTAGACCCTCGTAGGCTTGATACTGGTCCTTATCATTATCGTCTTCAAAGTTCCAGAACTTCGGCGTGCCTTTACAGACTAATTCATCAGCCGTGTAGGTCTGGAATTTAATGGCATCAGCTCCCGCTTTGGCGGCCGCAATAATGCCTTCCTTGGCTCGTTCTAACGAACCGTTGTGATTAACGCCGAATTCTGCCACGACGAAAGTGCCTTCGTCTAGTCGTTTGTTTCCTATTTTAATGTTTTTCATTTGCGATTTGTTCCCACTTTTTCCTTTCCCCTTCATCGTGCGTCATATTCGTATCATGCTGACGATACTTATAGAGTGGAAGGATTAAGTGAAAACCGTTAAAATTTTTAATATACCTCTTTAAGAGGTCAAAGTCTTCAGCGTTACGCAGGTCTTTATCATATAGACCAATCGCTTCCAGATAGGATTTACGAAACATTATCCCCGCTCCGTGACGGAACAATAGGTCAAGGGTATTGACATTAACCCGTTCCAAGAGTGTTTCATTTTTATCCACGCGGAGGTGGTCACAATAGACAAAGCCGACATCAGGATTAGCGTTAAGGATTTCCGACATAAAGAGGATAGTGTGTTCGCTAATGTAGTCGTCAGAGTCCACCCGAATAATGAAATTACCTAGAGCGTTACGGATACCGATATTGCTGGCTTCGGCGACACCAACGTTCTTTTCCAAGTAGATTGGTACGACCTTGTCTTTGAAACCAACAACGACATCTTTGCTTTCATCAGTTGAAGCATCATCAACTACAATAACTTCGTAACTGCTTTTATCTGCCGTTTGTTTCAAGCAACTGCGAATAGCCCGTCCGAGATAGGCTTTGTTATTGTAGTTGGTTATTACGATTGAAGTTGTGAGAGACATAGGTCAACATCATCAATTGTTTCTATTTCAATGCTGTTATCGACAACCAGCACTTCAGGGTCAGGTTTATAATAGTCGGGGTAATTCTCCAGTCTTTCTCTTGCAATACCCCGAATTGAACCATTTATTTTATTGGCTTGTTTCTTATAGAGACTCTCGTGTTCCATCGGGAAACAAGTCATCACTTCTGGCACACCCAACTCCACAATACCTTTAACCTGACGAATCAGTTTTTCGTCTATTAAAGGGTTGTTAGCGTGGACCGCGACAATCCCATCGCAATCCCACATCTGTTTGAAGGCGTGACGGAAGACAGGAACATCAGGCACTTCGCCACAGAGGTCTTCACCGCGAAGGATAGGGATAGCGCCAGCCGTACTAGCCAAATCTAGAATCTCTTGGCTATCTGAGCTGACAAAGACCTTGTCAAAAATCTTCAGGCATTTCTCCACGTTCCAGAGGAACATTGGCTTGCCGTTAAACTTTCTTATGTTTTTTCTTGGTAGTCGGTTTGACTGACCCTTGGCTATTATCAAGCCTGCTAATTTTTTCATCTTTAATTAACTTCTCGAATATCTCATAAATCAAGTCGAAGTTGAGTTCAAAATCACAACACAACTCGGCCAGCGACCTTTTCCCGTCTATTGAATAAAAGAGATAGTCATAGTTTAGGTTTAATTGCGGACTCATACTTTGGAGGTCATACTTGCTACGCATTAACGGACCATTCCACTCCTTCACGGGAATATAGTCTTTCTCGTAGATTTCAATTATTCGCATTATCATCTCACCCATCTCGGTTATTTTCTCGTAGATTATCTTATCCTCGGTGTCTTCGTTGGTGTGGTATTCCTTATAAGGATAACGAGAGAGCATCAAGCCATGGATACCAACCGCGGGGTCGTTGAAGAAATACTCGTCAGACCCGATGACATTACGGAAACCACCTTTGCGGTAAGGTTGGCTGGCAATCTGCATCGCACAGTGAGCGACACGGTTAATCCGACTAAAGGCATCAAAGGATTTCTGGAGTAGGATATTTCCTTCATTACCGCAGATGTCCACCGCAATCACGAAGTCCACCTTGGAAATGTCTTGGGTATAACCGTAGGCGATAGAGCCAATCGTTTCTGGACAGAAGATAATCTTTATGGTGTGGTCTGTCTTTAATTTCTTAGCTAAGTCCACTAAACAGGCCACTCCGGATAAGTTATCGTTGGCTTGGAACGGGTGGTCTAGGTGAGCAAACAAGAGTATCTCACGGTCACTCTTGCCCTTAATGGTATGAACGCCGAGTTTCATTACACCTGGTTTGTATTCGGTATCAATGAAGACTTCGTAGTCGGCTTCTTCTAGTTTATCTTTCCATTTCGGAGTATAGTCTTGACCCTCAATCTGGATTTTACCCACCTCTGGGTCAAGTTCTTTTAGGTCTGGGACACAGGTCCCGCCTTCACAGGCTGTCTCCACTTTGTCCCTGATGAGGAGTTTGGGAACAGAGAAGCCCCAGTCCCGCTCGTAGAACTTGTAGAGGTACATTGTTTTATCAATTTTATCATCAGAGTAATAGAGGTGTTTTTTAAGTTCCTCTAGATTAACTTTACCACTAAAGGGTAAAGACCCCACGACCAAAGATAGGGGTTCTTTCTTATAACTGATAATTTTTTTGCCGTCTTTTTTGAGCCACGCATCTCGGACTATCCACTCATCGGGGACAGTCCAAGTGCCTAGCTCAGTTCCACTCGGAACCTCAATCACCTCTAGGTCTAGAAGGTGTTTAAGATATTCGAGAGCGTTATCATAACCCTCGCCCAAAAGACAGCGGTTCATCGGAGTCAGGTTTTTTATCAATTCTTCCATAATTATTAGTTAACTTTTAATATACGAGCTGAGGGGAACGGACTTCTATGATATTATTAAATTTCATTAATTAGTTTTAAAATGGGGGATTCGCTCCCCCGGGCGTTAGTTTGGGTTGGTATAGCTTTTGGCAATACCTCGCCGTTTGTCTCGGATACGTTCCACTTGGCTCCGACCGTGAAAGAGGAGACCGCCGAGCCGTTTCTCCAGTTTCGGGAAGACACGGGATACTGCCAGTGATACCTCTGCCAGCGCCAGATAGAGTTTCTGTTTCCGAGGTTGACCTTGGAACATGAAGCGGAGATTGTGCCGTCCGATTTCTCGGACCAATCCCCTGACGGCTTTCTTGTATTCGGGCGTGTAGGTAAAGAAATACTCGTCCCGAATGTAAGTGTCGTCAAAGAGATAGCGTTGATAGAACGTGCTGACCGCCAGCGGGTTGGGGGCATTCTGGTAAACTTGGATACCGAAGTTTTGATACTCCGGTCGCAACCAGTATTCCTCAAACCCGTAGATAGGGGCATAGGTTCGGTAGATAGGCGCTCCAGGGAACGGCATCAGTGAACCCGACACTTGGAACAGGGACACATCGTCCCAGAGTTCGTGGATAAACTTGATTTGGTTCTCCACGTGCGCGGGTGTTTCCCAAGGGAAGCCTGTCATCAGGCACCCATAGACTTCCAAACCAACTTCGTGGGCCAGTTTGGGGGCGCGGATATTCTCCGCCAGGGTTACGTCTTTGGCGATTTTCTGTAACGTTTCAGGGTCGCCACTCTCTAGCCCGAAGGCAATAGAGTGACAGCCAGCGTCTTTCATCGCTGAGAGCATCGCTTTCGTCACGAGGTTCGCCCGTGAGTTGGCACGCCATTGAACGTCCAGCGGCTTAATCAGCCGACAGAACTCAAAGACGCGTTCGGGGTTCACCGTGAAGCAGTCGTCCGCGATAGAAAAACTACGCAGACCATACTTATCACGGCGACGTTTGATTTCGTCCACGACTGCCTTGATGTCGTATTCCTTGAACTTCTGACCGAAGACTTTCCAGTCACAGAAGGTGCAGATGCCAGGACAACCACGCGAAGTGTAAATTCGGTGGAAGCCTTTGACAAAACCTTCTTCGCCCAAGAAATCTTTCTCGTTGAAAACACTAACATCAGGCAACGGTAGCGTGTTTATATCCAGACGTTTCCGTCTTTCGGTTTTGAAATCTTTGGTCATAATGCCATTGATTTCACGGAGGGGTTTACCAGAGACGATTTCTCTCAGGGTTTCCTCGCCTTCGCCGATAACTACAATGTCGGCTCCAGCCTTGATGCCCTCGGTTGGGCAATCAGTAGGGTGTGGCCCGCCAAGGATGACAGTGAAGCCAGCCTCTTTGAGCGCGCGGACAATATCGTAGGCGAACAGGACTCGGAAAGTTAGCATAGAAATACCAACATAATCCGCCTTGACCGCCCTAGCTTCGAGGACAAAGTCCTCCACTGTTAACGGTTGGGCAAAGGTGTTGATACAGGTATGCACCCGATAACCCTCTTGCTCCAATACCGCCCCAAGCATCGCCAAGGTCATTGGCGCCTCGGTGATTTGAGTCGGATAAATCAGCAAAAAGTTTCTCATCGCTTTCTCCTTTCATGTTCGATTTACAAAGACCACCAGACCACATTATATCACATATCAAGAATTACGTTAACTATGTTATCCACTGAGTTAACCACATCTTTTCCACCATCTCCTATACTTACTCTTTTCCTTTCTTCTCTTAGGAACTCTGGGTGTTTCAGACAATACTGAACCGCTTCGGGGATTTTGTTATAGTCCTTAACCTTATAACTAGCTTCGGTCGTAATACGATGATAGGTCAGATAACGGTCATCACCACCACAAGACTTCGGCATCCACGCTTCAGCGATGACCACGGGAATATCCAATGACTCTGCTAAGAGTTCAAAGGTGCTTTCCGAGATAGCAACTACAACATCGGCAATAGCTAAGACCTCGGCGACAATCTTTAGGTGTTCGGGACTTGTTCTCTTAGACTCAATCGGGTTATCATAAATTCCAATTTGTTGTTCTCCCGATAAACACTTGGTAATAATTTTAACTTTAGGGATTCGCCTTAATTGTCCAGCGACAATCGCATTCTCCACCACTTCTTCGTCCCAGTGTTCAGGACTAAAGACGACATTTATTCCTTCGTGTTCTCGGCGTGGAATTAAATGCTTTAGAATAGGCGAACTAACCACCCGTATCTTTTCTTCTGTTGTGCCACAATCCATAAAGCGTTTTTTATCGTTCTCGCCCCAGACACAAACAATATCGGATAGAACTTTCTCGTTGAAAGGTGGGTGAATACGCGAAGTCCCATATCGTCCGTGTTGCACCAGAATAACTTTTTTACCTCCTTTCTGTACTTTTTCAATGAAGTCTGACCAACCATTATTACGCATTTCATTCCAAACAACGATAACGTCCATTTTTTTCCAATGTTTAGTATCTTCGTCACGAGTATAAACGTTATGACCTAATCCTTTTAACTTTTGGATAACCTCGGTTAAGACATTATTCCAGTTAAAAATAAGGATATTTTTCTTCACGTTAGTTCTCTTGCATTTTAACCTTTATTCCACCAGGTCGTTGACAGGCTAACTCCCAATCAAGACCAATTGCATCAGTTGAGCGGTTCTTCTTCACCCAATCCTGTTGTTCTTTACCAATCTTGAGACGATACTCTTTATCGACAATCAATTTCTCCAGTTTATTATACCAATCCTTAAAGGTATTCTTGGCTAGATAGGTGGCCTCTGAACTATAAGGTTCAACATTAGAAGCAACGACAGTTGTTCCGACCGCGGCGTATTCGTAATACTTGATATTAGATTTACCAGCGTTGAACTCGGTATCCTCTAGTGGGGCAATACCAATATCAAAGTCACAGCGAGAGAGAATAGAAGGGTGAAGTTCTGGTGGCATAAACGGAACGTGGAGTAGTTTGATACGCTTTAACCCAGAGTAGAAATCCAGAGCCGATTTAAAGTATTCGTTCTTTTCTGGCTGGAGATTAAGCGAGAGATACTTCTGGTAGGTATAGACCGCCGCTTCCAAGGCTTCGCCCGTTAGACCATAAATGACAAAGAAGAAGTTGTATTTTTTATACAATTCCTCTAGGACTTCGGTAATCAGAGTTAGGTCTTTCCAGTGCGAGGCGGCGCCCATATAGCCAATCATCAAGTCTTCGTGTTCGTGGGGGCGCTCCTGATACATATTGAAGTCAATCCCGTTAGGACAGATAAACACGTCTTTCTTGAAGTGCTTCTTGAACTTCTTCGCGAGAATTGGCGATGGAGTAATAATAGCGTCAGCCTCTTTAATCATTCCTTCGTATTGGTCACGGAGAGCGTTAGAGACTAGGGCCGAAGGATTATCTTTGGATACTGACCAGAAGTCGTCATCCATATCATATAATACTCTCTTGCCGAGTTTTTTATAATCGCGCATAAACTTAACAGGGTCGTAGGCTTGGGGATAAGAACGGCCAAAGACAACGACATCAGGCCACTCCATTAAATGTTGGGGAATTGATGTTCCGATGGCTACTTGTTTAACTTCGTGGCCTCGTTTATTTAAGGCTCGGCCTGGTATCTCGTTGCGGTGAAGCCAAATACCTGACTGAAAGGACAACACCGTGTCCGTCATCATCATTATCTTCATAGTTATAGTTTAACAGTTCGAAGGAAGTCCAGCATCTTGGTGGTTTCCTTAATCTCGTTCTGCTTATTGATTAAGTCTTGGCGACCTTTCGCGATGAAGTCGGCGGAACCGCCGTCTAAAATTCGTTGAGTGAGGTATTCTTCTAAGATTTTGTTGACCTCCTGAAGATACTCATAACGATGAATAAGCCTTATTTTGGCCAGCCAACGATTAAATTTTTGTTTCATATAGTTATTATCAGTTTGCTGGGTTCCGTAATCCAAACTGATTAGAAAACAGAACCCAAACAACTATTAGTCTAGAATTAATAGTAACTCGACTGGACACCAACATTAAGACCGCGTGAGCGATTCTTAGTGAAGACGGATGAACCGTAAACTGTCCAAGTAATGAAGTTCGAACCAATTTGGTCGTCCTTCTTTCGAATTTCAAGAGCAGGAGCGCGCATCATTACCACATCAATCGTACCCTTGCGTCCAAAGTAAATTGACTTACAAGAGGTAGCAGAAACGGCACCACCAGAAACTGATGGGGCAACGGCTGAACACTTACCTGAAGGCAAGTTGTTGGAGATATAGACTTGGAAGCCCATAAAGTCTCCAGCATAACCATTGCGCAAAGTGGCATCGGCAACGTTGTAACCAACGGTCGCAGCCTTTGTTTCGATGTAGGAAGCAATCTTTGGAGTTACAATCGTACACCAATCGCCAACTTCCTCCACATTGTTTTCACGGAGGATTTTTCTGGCATTGGAGAAGATGTTAATAATGTTAGCGGAACCAGCGGAAAGTGGTCGGTGAGCCGTACCACCAGCGAGTTGAGCATCAGCCCCATAAGAGGTGAAGCCATCAGCACCGGTGATATTCTTAAATACATCGGTATCGATTTTGTTCTTCAACTGGTAAGCGGCTTCAGTGGCCAAATCACGAGCTTGGTCAATATTGACGGTCAAGGAACGAGCATCGTCAACATAGAAGGTGACGTGCTTGTAGGACGAGACAACCAATGTATCGAAAGCCCAGTTCTGGTTAGTGGCGGAAAGAGTCGTGCCGGGAGTATAAGTCTGGGCCGACAAATCGCCGAAGTAAGGAACGTGGACGGTGTCAGCATACTTAACCGTATCTGACAAACGCATATTAGCGACTTCGAGCGCAACTAAGGACTTATACAATGGTACTTGGACCATCGTTGACCAAAGTTCGGGTTGAATAGCGCTAACATCATTAGAAACTACTTGTGTCATTTATAATTATCTTAGGTCCCTGCCACCGATATTCACGGGGTCGAAGCGTCTTTTGGGTTGTTTATACAAACCCGCTTCTACCAAAATCTTTTCCTTATCGGCCAGATTTGCTTCACGCAATCTATCAGTCAAAGTTTTCGGTCTTTCCGCTTCGTCTTGCGTGGTGGAAGGGCTTAATGTTAATCGTTCTTTCTCAACTTTTGCCCTGTAAGCCGACTGCCAGAGGGAAAAGTCTTCACCCTTGCGGATTTCGGTCAAAGGTTTATTGGTGTATTTATGCTGTTGAGCCAAATACTCCTTTTCCCTTTGGTCTAAACCATCAAGTGAGGCACTGATGTCAATATAATCTTCGACATCAAGAACATTTTTGGCAGGTTGTTTAACCTGGTTGCTCAACTTAGCCGCGAGGGCTTCCGCTTTCTCGGCGCGAACTTTGTAGTTCTTGGCGAGTTCCGCTTCTTTTTTAAGTTGTTCAATATCGGCTTCAGGAGCGTTTAGAGAGGTTTCCCCAGTCTCTTGCCCTTCTAAGGTTTCAGGCTCTACCATGAGTTCTTCATCCATTTTGTAGTCGTTTTTGATAAGGCAGGTACGCAACTGCCAGTGGATTAATTTATAATGCTAATAATTAAGAATATTGAGTACGACCAGAAGCGACAACTTGCTTCTTGGCCATAAAGGAGAACAGTCGTTCCAGCGTTTCTAGGGCTTTCTTGCGACCAATCGTATCTTCCCACGAAGTACAATTAGCGACATCGTTTATCTTCATATACTCCTCATCAAGAAAATCCTGTAAGGCTTTCCCGTAGGGAGTATTATTCAGTTCGGATAATAATTTTATTGTTTCTGGTTTTATCATATTAGATTACTTGTTGAGCTTGCCGCGCGGGAGCCATTTGCTGTTGGCCACCACCCATACCAGCGGGAGCGGAGACTCCACCACCAGCCCCTTTCTGGGGCATCTGCATCGCCATCTGGTCTTCCGGTTTCTTTTGCTCGACCTCAAAAAGTTCATTAGGATTTACACCACCATCTTCAGCCATTGAGTATAAGAACTTCTTTTTGATTGGGTCAGTGGTCATAGTTTGGTCAGCGGTTATTGCTTGAAGCAAAGCAAACTTGGTCGCATAGCGAACACGAGTATCAATAGACTCACCCGTAATATCAATATCAACATCATATTTAATATCTTTGTAGAAGTTCTTAGGAATGGTTAATAGTTTCTCTTTCCCTTGTTTAATAGATTCTAAAATAGAAACACTAATCATTTCTTTTTCTTCTTCGCTAACTAATTTACCAGTATTAACAGCAATCCGAATTATCTCCTTTAAGAGTAGGTCATTCTTAATCATCTCGGCGTAAGTGTTCAGGTCATTACCCACCAAACGAATAATATGCTCTTGGGTCATTTCCTTCTCAAACTGTGGAATAATAACCGCAAATAACATTTCCTTCACGGTCATCGCAATATCCTCTTGGATTTGCTCAAAGTAGGAGAGGGTCTGTCCGAGAGAGAGTTGGGTCGAACCGAGAGGGGTACCAGCGGGTGAGCGTTCACCTTGAATAGCATCAGTGGCAAATGTCATCTCATCACGGTTTCGCATCCACTTCTGGTATTCTTCATTGAAGTAGGCCAGATTACGGTCGCTCATATCAATCTGAGTGATTTCGGAATCTACCGACAAGACTTCGCCATTACTGACATCAGTCTTTAAGTTGCGGTTGACCCCGCTATCACGGGACTGGAAGACACGGAGAGCCGCCCAGTAGGAGGCTTTGCTTTGGAGGTTGGCTAATTCGTTCTGACGAATCTGGGGTTCAAACAATGTTTCCACGACACCGATACCAAGCCAACGACCAGGAATCTTTTCGGCATGGAATTCCCAATAGGGATGTCCTTCCCATTCTTCTGAGGAGAGTTCTATGCCAGGGCGCTGGACAGTTAATTGGCCGTATTGGTCAAACTCATCAACTCCAACATCAGCCAAGAAGACTCGCTTGTAGGTATAGGTGGTATCATAGCCGTCTTCTTTATCAGGCACTTCACCATAACGCTCATAAAGACGGATATAGGCCGTGTTCTTCATGCGGTGGAATTCTTTAATCACACTATCCACATCGGACTGCTTCCACTTCATCTTCTTTGCCACCTTACGGAATTGGTCCACCGTATAATTGTGGACTTCAATAATATAATCAGAGTGGTCAAGGGTATCAGCCGATTGGCGAACGACAAAGTTTCTTAAATCAACAAACTCTGGCGCGCCGTCAACAATCTTTAAAACGACAGTTCCAAAGATAGGGAGTTCACGGAAGATACGATTTAGTGTTACACCGAATTGTTTATCACGCATCCAATATTTGAGGTCCCGTTCCATAAACCACGTCTTAATCGGGTCCCCGCCACCAGCCGTTAGTAAGCGAATATTCTTGGTATCAAAGTCAACCGCTTTAGAGAACACTTTACAAGGGTTACGAACGATATTTAAGAAATACTTTCTATCCCCTTCTTCGTCAACTTGACCAGTAGTGAACTTAGAGTTGTAGTAAAAGAAGATTTTTTCAATTGTGTCCCGTTGGTTAAAACCAAACCCAGGCACAATCTGAATCATCTTATCCTTGGAGTCCAATATCTCTTGATTGATTAGTCTTAAATTGCTCATTTGGGCTATTTCCTTTTAAGATACTTTGCTCTTGGATTATAAGAAAATGATTTTACTTGTTCCGCTGGTGGAGTATAGGCTCTTTCCCATTTTCCAACATTTGCTCCAGGATAATTTCCCTTAACTTCTGTTGGTTGATTATTCTTGCCATAACGAACGGTGCTTAAAGTATGGTCACTTAAAAGGTTGGTAGTTGTTCTATCAGGGTTATCCCTATATTTAAGAACACTTACTGACTTTTGATAATAAGTATTAGGATTTTTTTTGATTGCCATTTTATTATTTGTTAAAATTAATAATTTATCTAAATTGTCGCTGTTTGTTATCAGGTAGGCTAGGGTCGTAACCTGAAACAACAGGCGGAGTTACTATTTCGGCCTTTGGGACAGCGAGAGGTTTTGTTTTTTTGACAGGCATATTATTTTATGAGTTGATAATAATCCACATTATACCATAGTTTAAATGTCAAGCATATTGAAAGCGCGGTTTACGGTGTGGCATTTGTTTGGCCACCATTATTTCTTCCATTTTTTCCGGATTAAATTCCCAGTAAGCGAGAAGGGTGGAGATAACATCGTCATCGTGGAAGCCACGGGACGCGCCCGCCCCAACTTGGGTGGCATCGTTGGTCCAGATGAAGGTCTTCATTTCATTCAAGGTTTTTAAATCATACACCTTAACGCGTTTCTCCCGTAATAACTTTTGAAAATGCGCAATCAGTTGTTGTTTGGAGTCCCAGGTCATACGAAAACCTAAGCGTTCGGTTTCAATATCAGTTTTAAATTCAGTTCGTTTAGACCGATAAATACGCAAATCACGGATTTCACGGATTAACGCCGCACCCGCGCTATTACTCTCAGGAATAATTAACGGTTTATGGTATTTATAATAAAGGTATTTGACTTTGTCCGCTAAACCCAAGATGGGGATTTTACCGTTAAACTTCGCCACCTTACGGCCATGACTATCAACCACCGTAATACTGCTAGGGTCCACTATTCCTTCACTGGGGTCAACACCCATACGGTATTCCTCACCCGTTGGTTGCAGATATATCTCACAGCCTTCTTCAATCGCCACTGGTTTCTTCGTCAATTGTCCCAACCAATTAATATGTTCTTTAGCAAACACACTACCTTTAGTCATGACATCAATATTCCATTCACCATGAACCATACGCCTAACATACGACTCTTCACGGTTTAATCTATCCGCTACGAAATCGGGTGGGAGGTTATCCGCATTATCCAACATTGAAGACTCCAGTAATAAACTATCATTACGCGGTTTCGGCACCCAGTGGCCATCCTCATTCATCATTTCATTCTCCTTAAAATAGTGATAGGCCCAGAAATTAGCCGGGTTACAGGTCATATTACCTTGACGAGGATAATCCAGTTGTCCGGGTGGAGCAGTCATACGCATCGTATCATTCAACGCCTGGAACACTTCATATTCAATTTCCTCTAATTGGTCCAAGAAGTAAGCGCCTAAGTTCATAGACTTCGTTTTCTGTTGGGCTTTCTTAATATCTCCGACATTCCCAGACTGCATCGCATCCAATCCCATTAAAATAATCTGCGAACCATTCTTAAAATTCAATAGTCCATCTTTAACGCGATACTCATATTCCCCAGACGGAATCAATTTAAACAAATCCAATAAGGTAGTCTTCTCAATATCAGACAAATTCTTACGACCGAGAAGAACACGAATACCGGGAAAGCCTTTACACACTAAATAGATTTTAACGCATAACGCCAAAGATTTACCACTACCACGACCTCCAGAAGCTAAAATAAACTTAGGACCACTAAGAGTAGAAATATACTCCGCCTGCTTATCCGAGAACTTATACGTCCGACCATTTAAGGTCAACTCCCTAATTCTTAACGGTTTCCCCGTTTCTTTATCTAATTCTCCTTTTACGAGAGTTTCTACAATTTCTTCCCATTTATCTTTAACCATAGTATTCCATTAAAGTCAATAGTGTTTGTTTTCCCTTCTGTGTGGCTAGACTATATTTGTGGTTAACAAAGAAATCGTACTCGGACTATCCCCCCCCCACTGCGCGTTATATGACGCTAGTGTGGGGTTTAATTAACCCTTTTCCCCTTATTCTATCGTATTTTATAGCTTATAGAGTTTATAACTTGAATTATAATAGTAATAACTTATTTAACTAGGGAACGGGGAGCCGAGACTCCCCTTTCAATTATAACTATATTTAAAACAAAAGCAAGTGCTAATCTAAAGGGCTTCTGCTAGTATTGACATACCTTATTATATGTATTGTTAGAGTTATCCACAGCTTTAGCTTATAACTACTTGCCAACTAGTTAACTGTATGATATCCTTAACTTAGATAACATGTTCTTTGAGTTTAGGGCTTAACATAGAAAGGGTAGGATAATGCAAAACACATACGCTGACGGCTGGTATATCAATTATGTTCTCGGTTACATGGTAGCCGAAGTATTAAGCCAAGACTTCTCGTGATAAGAGGTCAAGCGATGGGTGACGCTATAATCACCCCAATTTATCATTAAAAGATTATTAATTAATAAAAAATAATATGATTAAAAATAACGCCATTATAATTGTTCTTGTTTTCTCTGTTCTCTTGGTCGGTATTATTGAAGCGCTTTAAACCTTAACTTTGCCCCTTATTACTAGGGGGCAAGGACTAGGGTTCAAATCAACCTTAGATGCAAGCGCCTTGCTTGCTTGCACATTGACAACCTAATAAATAAATAACATGAAAATTAAACAATTCGAGGGGCGTAATGGCGCGGTTAGAAATCAGCTTTTACTCATTGAGAAGGGTCAAGGGGCAAACGGTGATTTCATTACTAGGGAGACATTTCAAAGTTATGACAGTATTATCGCCGTTAAAACGGTCTGGGATAATGGGGACGATGGATATGACATAGACGTTGTCCTTGATGAAAAATACTGGGATTATAGCACCACAACCGGAGAATATCGTAATATCTTCTTAGGGGAAGATAAAAGCGAGACAGTCAAGAAAATAAAAGCGGGCATCTACAAGTTAGACAACCTGAACAAAGGCGAATAAACGGCATAAGCCAAATAAAAGCCACACTAGCAAGGAGTGTGGTTTGTCGAATTCCTGACCAATTACCAGAAAATTAAAAATCGAAAATTTAAAACCATGGAAAAAGAGACTAGACAATTAGCCAACATATTGAAATTGAGCCTAGATTTGGGTATGCCTAAGTCAAAAATCACCTTCTTATGGCACAAAGGGGTAATCAAAGAGGTAGCGATGATGGGTAAGATGCCTATTTTTGACTTCATTGACACCGCTATTGCCTTAAAAGCATACGAATTGGGGCAAAGAGAGCGGGACAGATATATCAAACCAGACAGCGTACAGGCCGTCTTGCGATAATTAGACAGGGCAGGGGGACCCACTAGCACCAAGCTGGTGGGTTTTTGCTTTATTATTATAGGACTTTTCCTGCCGAATTTTTAAAACTGTAAAAAATGCGACTAGACAT
>ERZ1292629.2512-Hain-H43-01um-R1-2512-length-15252-cov-5_pt1 | contig 15252 bp, 10 predicted proteins | sample MGYA00564399_ERZ1292629 | MGnify/ENA primary metagenome ERZ1292629 (study PRJEB36523, sample SAMEA6512636) | groundwater metagenome | collected 2019-01-08 | study: AquaDiva: Metagenomics assemblies of 32 groundwater samples
TTCAACCAAAAATCCAAACCAAAACCTGATAACACCGAGATAACAAAACTCAGTAGCACAATAATTCTTGAAGGATTACTTGTAGAAAGAACAGGTATATGCAGGGCGCCAATTAAACTCTGTACAGGTGAATCCACTATCAAAACCAATAAACCAAGGGTTACAACACTAAAAAATAGTACGTGCCTACTTTTTCTTTGTAAAACTGCGAGAGAAGCAAAAAGAATTGGAACAATACCTACAAAACTCGCCCATTCGGCATAAAATCCAAACCAATCATTCCTCGTAACCGGATTTCCAAAAAAATCAGGCGCGACAATTGTAATTAAGTATTTCCAGGGTATTCCCCCTCCTGCTATATAATTTCCTGCTCGTACCGAAAATTCATATAGCTGAATTGTTGGCAGGATTTGTGGTAACGCCAGTACCAATCCCAGTCCATATGCGCCAAAAAGCGCAATCGAAAGATTTTTTTCTTTGTTTTGTTTGGCTTTCCAAACTATGTAGATAAAGATAAACCCGAGCGCATATAAACTTGTTTGAAAGTGGCCTGAAAAAATTGATAAGGTAATTGAAAGAACAAGAAAAACCAATGTTTTCTTCTTTTGTTTTTCTATAAACTTTTCTATAGCATAAAGAGACAAGGGAAGATATAAAATCGCAAAACCTAATGTGGCGTATGCCATCCAAACTACCATAAAACCACAAAACATAAAACTTGTTGATCCAAGCAATGTCGCCAATTTAGACAAACCATACTGTCTCAGTAACAAATACATAAAATATCCTGCAAGTAAGGGCTGTAATAACACAAGAATACTCCATGCATCTATAAACGAGAAAAGAAAAAATAAAAGATTAAATGGAGAAAAAACTGCTGTTTGAAAATTAGCCAATTGTGGATTTCCTGAAAAAGAGTAAGGATTCCAAAGTGGAATTTGTCCCATTTTGTACGTATCTATTGTCAATTTTTTCCATGGATAAATCTGAGTATGGACATCTGGCATGGCATTATTTTTCACTGGCCCTTGAAATTTCTCATAATGGCTCCACGGAGCAAAAAAGTTCAGTTGATACTTGGAAGAATACGGAACCAATCCCTGCAAAAAAAATGGGCTTGCAAATACAAACCAAACTAAAAATACATAAAGTAACGGTGAAAGATTAAATAACTTTTTAATCATTTTTTCTTTTTTTGAAGCTCCCAAAGCTTCGCGTACGTAATAAAAATACTGAATCATTGGTATAGGCTTTCTATAATTCCTACTGTCCCCGCTTTCCACCCACCTTGCAAAATATACCAATCAAAAAAAGTACCCATCATAACCCGAGGAAATCTCCACCAGTACATGGGGGGGTGTCCTGCTTCTAGTCGAAGACGAGCTTCCACATCAGACCACACAAGAGTTTTTTTGACCATACTGCTCAAATCCCGATGCGTATAGTGAAATACAGGATGCTTTAAATCTCCGATTTCCCCAACTATCGAAGGACTCTCGTGTAATTCTCCATACCACTCCTTCAAACAGGACGTTTTGAATAATCGCTCCAAATGTTCTACCTTGGGCCACCTATTATTTCCTAAGTAAAAATTTACGCGAGGCAATCGAAATGCATTTTGCCTAACTGCTTCTTTGGACAAGATCCCTCTTATCTCCCTTTCCAAATCTTTACTCACTCGCTCATCTGCATCCACATAAAGTATCCACTCAGAAGAAATATGTCTGCGCGCCTCATTACGAATTCTTGCAAAACCTGATCCAGTCACTCGTATAACTTTTGCGCCTTTTGCTTCCGCAATCTCGACAGTCTTATCACTGGAATCATTATCAACAAGAAGTAATTCGTCGCAAAATGCTAAAGAATCTAAACAATCACCTATAAGCGCTTCTTCATTTCGAGCAATAACGATACCTGTTATTTTTTTCACGTCATATTTCCTTTCCCTAATTTACCCTTATAAAAATCAATTACACCCTTTTTCTGCATAGATCTTCCATTAAAAAGTAATGCTAAGCTTTCTTTAACCAATGCTATTTTTGAACGCAAGGGAGCATACCCAAGGCCAAACAGCAGTCTATTACGCGTTATATAATAATCTTGCATTGACGAACCCGATCCTCCTGTTGAAGATGCATTCTTATGCCACACCACAGCCTTGGGCGAATACATTATCTTATACCCAGCTTTTTTTACTCTGAAAACCAAATCATTGTCCTCATAATAGAGGAAATATTTCTCATCAAATAATCCTATCTTTTGAAGAACCTCTATTTTTATCAACATACAACAACCACTCGCAAAAGCAGTCGGTTCTTTTGTATCATATTGTCCGTGATCCACCTCATCTACCCCTCGATGAGACCCAATCACGTTTCCCCAGTCAAATATTCCCCCAGCGTACCAGATTACATTTCCAATATCTCCTGTTTTATATCTATCTTTATGAAACTCTGATCCTTTTGCAAAATATATTTTTGGTGCCACGATACCAATCTTTTCATCTGACTCCGCTGTAGAAAATAGTTCTGTCAAAAAATTCTCATGCACCGTCGTATCATTATTCAAAAGCAATACATAATCTGCACCTTTTTCTAGCGCAAGCTTCATCGCTACATTATTTCCCCCTGCAAACCCTTTGTTTTCTTCTGTGCGAACTATAGTGACGGAATATTTTTGCTGAAAGTCTTTTGGAATAACAAATTTTTCTTTTGAAGCATTATCAATTACAAGAATATGTAATTCGAACCCGTCTCTTTGTATTTTTTGCAGAGACTCAAGACACTCAATAGTATCTTTTGCACCATTATAATTTAGGATAGAAATATATATATTTTTCATTAGTTTAAAACTATATGCAGGCGTGATTGCAACAAATTCGTCTCAAATTTAAGACTTGTTTTCATTTGCACTGCATACAATTTGCTCCCGCTGTCCAATTGTATGGCTGGCGAAATAAGAAGTTGTGTAGCACCCCCCTCAAGGAACAAATCTGAATACCAAACTGGATGCTTGTCTGTTGCATTAAATAACCGTACATACGCTTTTTGATTACCTGTTGGTATCTGTACAGAAGCCTCAAAGGTTACTTTTTTTATACTCGGATACTTCGTACTATCCACATAGACTGACAATCCAGGCACATCCGTCCACTCTTCTGTCGCATTGGTACCTGAACCAAAAGATACAAAGTATTCTTTCACCAATGAATCGGCTCTTTGGGTATCAGTTATCAATACAGTATCTTGACTAGACCTAGACGAAGAAGTTGCTTCATAAATTGCGCCATAAATATCTTTTATGCAGTCTTTCCCGCACGTATCTGTCTTGTCTGCGGATACATCTGCCGATGAGGCAGACTGTTCCTGGGTAAATGCAGAGGTACCAAAAGAAAAAGGCTGACGATTATTTTTTAATATCAAAATATTGATATAAACTAAATTGATAGCAATTACACCAAAAATAAATAATTCAAGAAGATGAAACGATACAGATGACTTTGTCCTCATTTTTTTTCAAGTTGTTTTTTTATTTGCTTTCTTAATATGCGAAACACTATTTTCTTGAACGGATTATTGGTTGAATTAACCAATACGGTCATCATCCAATATTTCGTTTCTAACGCTATCTTGGTAAACTGCGAAAAAAGATTTGGCAAGAAATCTTTTGGATTTTCCTCAAAAAATCCTTTCTTCTCCCAAGCTTTCGCAAACACAACAAGTGTATAAAATGCTTGTAGCATACTTAAAACCAACCCATGCAAACCATCCTTGTACCCCTTTTGATAAAAAAATGTTTTCAGGAAATCCTGGGCTGGAAGTTTCAATGCGTCTATGTAAGAAAAAGCTTTTTTCTCTCGTAGCCAATTTTCCGCTTCGTTTTCGGTATATATTTTGTCCAATTTATACAAAAATTGCGAGATCGTTTCATAATTATGATGCTCCATGCTTCCCCCTAGTGTTTTTGTGGGCCCATCTGCATGAAGATACTCATGAACATGTTGCTGGGGAAACCGACCCTTTCCCTTTTTAAATAACCTCAATTGCGCATCAGGCCACCACATATCATTTTGTATCCATTTTCCAAAAATAATATTTTTTCTCGGAATCCAATATCCAACTGTTACATCGTCCTCTTCTGAGATTACTTTTTGTATTTCAATTGACAATTCCCTGCTGACTCTCTCATCTGCATCAAGATTAAGAATCCAATCTCCAGCTGCCTGGGTAAATCCGAAATTCTTATTAACGTTTAACATGCGATTATTTTCCTGCGTAAAGACTTTTGCGTTATGTTTTTTTGCTAACATGACCGTAGAATCACTGGAACTATTATCAACAAGTATTATCTCATCAGCCCACGCAACGGACTTAAGACAATCTTCAATTTTTTTCTCTTCGTTATAGGCTGAAATTACGACTGATAATTTTTTCTTCATACTATGATTATATTACCGAAGAGACAACATGTCTTCACGGATTTGTTTTTTTTCAAATATATAGATACAAAAACCATACACAATTCCCGAACAAATAATTGTTACAATAAGCGAAATCAAATCAGTAGCAAAAATTTGCGTTGTAAGATAGATAAATACACCCATTATTATGGTTGCAAGCGCTGGTTTAAGTATGCTCTTATGAAAATTAAATTGCACAACTCTTTTTACCAACAACACGGTAACTCCTAGGGTAAGTGTCACCACAAATGAAGCAATAGCCACTCCATTATAGCCAAACAGTAAAATAAAAATAGGAGTCAACACCCACGTGAGAATTGTCCACATAACCATGAGACGAAGTGTTGTTTTAACTCTTCCTGTTGCATCCAGGACGTTGACCAATATTCCTGACATCGAAGAAACAAGCGCGTTACACGCAAAAAACGTAAGACTCATAAGCGCTGGTTCCCATTTATCATGCCACCTTGGCACATAGAGAACAATAAACGGTGCCACAATAATAAGACCACTAAGAATCGGGAAAGTTATCGCAGTTGTGTAAAATAAAGACTTTTCAATTGTTTTCTTCAGCACATCTGGCTGGTCTTGAAGCCTTGAAAATGTTGAAAACGTTACTTTAGTAACGCTATCTACGATATAACGATAGATAAAAAATGCGTTGCGTTGTCCGAATCCAATATATCCAAGCTCTGTAAAAGATAAAACCTTCGAAAGAAAAACAGTCAGAAAATCGTCTTTTAACGTAGCGAGTATATTTTTTGTCTGAAATTGCAGTCCGTATTTTAAATGCACGAGAGATCCTCGATCAATTCCTAGTGCAGATCTCCAAGGCGTAGTAAAATAATACGCTGGAATACCAACCAAAGCAGACACCAAAAACGCCCATGAATAACTATCGATACCAAAATTATTTAAAATCAATACGATAAGAAGCACGTTATATACAAAAGACTCAACAATTTGAGGCAATATGAGTCGATGAAATTTAATGTCCCGCTCCATCAATATCGACGGTATTACTTTGAAAGAAGAAAGAAAAATAGTAAATACGAGAACGAGCAATAACTTTATTGCTGAGGAACTCAGATTAAAAAATGAAGCGATTACGGAATTAAGGGAAAATACTAATAAAAATATCGCAAAAGTCACCAATAACTGAATCGTAAAGGTTGTTGAGATATCACCTTTGGTCAACGACTCTTTTTTCTGAACCAACGCAGCCCCAAACCCAAAATCAGTTATAAAACTAATAATTCTCTGAATGGCAGATACTGCCACAAAAATACCAAAGTCCTTTGGGCTTAAGTAAGTAAAAATAATCAACGAGGCGATAAAAGAGAGTATATTGAGAAAAAAAGCTCGAGACGTTAGCGCCACAATACCATTGATTGATCTTTTTTTAATTATTTCTATATCAAGATTTTCCATAATAAAGATTTTTCCAGACCACAAATGTTTCTCGAATTGCCCTGAGCACTACACGAAGATTGCCTCCGCTTTGATTTCCATATAATCGAGGACTATGAGAAACTTCCACTTCTAAAATGCGAAGTTTTGCCATCCTTGCTTTCGCAAGTAATTCTGTGGTAACCATGGCGCCCTCCGAAGATAGAGGAAGTATTGCCTCTATGGCTTTTCGGGTAAACATTTTAAAACCACAGTCGATATCGCGAAAATAAAAACCAAAAAAAACAAAATCCCAAATTTTTAAAAGAATCATCAAGAAATGTCTAAATGGATGATCGTGTCTTTGCTTCCTATAACCAATTACCATGTCTGCGTATGATATTTTCTCTATAAACCTTGGCAACTGGGAAAAATCAAATTGTCCATCGCCATCTGTAAAAACTACGTTCTCGTACCGCGCGACCTTAAATCCTTCTTTTAATCCCGCCCCATAACCCCTGTTTGGCTGATGACTGACTACCTTAATTCGTTCATCTCTTTTGGCAAGCGTATGGGCAAGAGCGAGCGTATTGTCTGAAGAGCCGTCATCTACAATGATAATTTCCCAATCTTTTGCGTATTTTTTTACCACCGAAACTGCCTCAAGCACTACTTTTTCTATGTTTTTCTCTTCATTCCAAAATGGAAAAAACACTGATAATTGTGAAATTTTATTCATAAAAGGGTTTTCGTATCACAGTTGCTATACCTACAAAAAAGATTAATAATCCAACAAGAGATATCCCATTGCTCAACTTTTCAATGAATGTCGAAACAAATTTCAGCTCCACCAAATGCTTACCTTCTTCTAACCGCACCATCATTCCCTTCGAAGTAATGGTGACATATTTTTTCTGCCCATCCACAAATACATTCCACGCTGGAAAATATGCTTTTCTTATCAGAACATCTCCTGTAGATTTTGACTGGACACCCGCCGAAGAATACAACGTATTGTTAACCCCTTGTGTTATTTGGGATAATCCTCCAGATGGTATAAAGACATCACTCACCACTTCATTTTTCTCACGAGGCTTTTCAAAATGACGAGGCAAATATTCATCTGAAATTTTTGATATGTTCCATTTAAGCGCCGATTCGCTTGTATAATCTTGTGGAGATTTCACCTGCATGGTTTGTGGTTGAAAAAGTGCATAATTTGAAACAAAAACAAGTCCTGTAACACTAATCGCAAACAGGCCAAAAATTAATTGCGGTGAATGAAAAGTTTCTAAGATGCTTTTCCCAACAAGCCAGACGAAAAAACCAATTAAAAGAGAGGAAAAAAAAGATACTAAAAATAAAAATCGCCATGGATATTGAAAAAATGCCATAGTGGGAAAATACTCCCAAATGGGTCTTGACCAGTCAAGCATGAGAAAAATAGAAAGCAAGAAGCTGATTGCAGAAAAAAGAAAAAGAATTCCCTTTGGATTGAGAACAAAAGCCAAATCTGACATCCGTCTTAAAATCAACAACAAAGAAAGAAAAATAGAAATAACTGAGATAAGCAGGTGAATTTTACCAATCTTAAAAGACAAACCATCTATACATCCTGGTATTGATCCGCCAAATCCCCACGGACTATTCCATAATTGAGATAAACAGGCGAAATGATTACGAAAATCAGCCCCGCCACCAAGCTGAGATAACACATTGGTATACTGCATTTCAAAAAATACCGGAACCCAATAAAACGCGGAAAGTATTAATCCGCCAACAAACGCAATAATCATTTTTCTCACAATTATCTTCTTTTTAACCCCGCGTGGAAGAAAAGAGAGAACAAGTAAAAAAACTATGATAAAGGGAGAGACCATAAGCGCAGATAAATTATGTGAAAGAATAAGCCCTGCGTATGATATCGAGCCAAGCAAGATAAAAAATCTTTTTTGTGTATGAAAAATTTTCCACAGCGAATAAAAAACCAAAGGAACAAAAGCATACGCCCAAAACTCCGATACGTCTCCCCTCACATATAAATCAACAGCATGGTATGGTGCGTACACATATGCAACAGCTGTTGTCAAACCCGCATATTTCCCAAATACCTCTGCTCCCAATAAATACATCGCAAACCCAGAAAGTAGCATACCAACAATAATCATGAGCTTGGTGGCAAAAATCACATCTACGGTAAAAAATGAAAATACAGCACCTATATAATAGGGAAGTGGTGCATAAAAATTAAAAATCGGATACCCATACCCATAACCAAGATCACCCACCCATCGTACTGGAAATTGTCCCTCAGACAAAGACTTTTGCATCTGGTACACTCTTGACGGCTGAGTATCATCATGCATTGGAAAATATCCAGAAGAAGTAAGCGAAAAAACCGCGAAAAAAGAAAGAACTAAAATAGCTATAAATCCACCAAAAACACTCAGTATTTTCATACGTGTTGCCTTTTCCTCTTATAATTATACGCTATAACGCCCAGGATAAAAAACGAGGTCAATGAAACCACATCAGCAAAAAGTCGCATTGGGGTCTCACCAAACTCCAAACTCACCATCGAATTATCTTTTGGTAAAACGACCTTCATCTGCCCACCTCCTGTAGCTTCAACTCCTGTTGAAACTTGCACATTATTTACGTAAGTATTCCACCCTGGAAAATAAACCCTGTTTATGGTTACATTTCCACCGAGTGTACTCACAAAATTAAAATCCACTTTGTTCGAGTTAGTTTGTACATTTGAAATACCCTCTGGGGCTCCCTCAATAATATTTTCTGGATGAGCATAGGGAACGTTTTTAACCCAAACTGGCATATATTCGTTCTTCACTGTTGTTGTTCCTTCATTGGTTGCATAAAAAGATTCACCTTTATCAAAAAATTGAATAGGTGTTCCATATTGCTTGAAAGAAATAATAATGAACAAACCAATAACTGACAATAAAACAATTTGTATTTGTTTTGATGAGACCGCCATAACGCTTGCCAGCAAAAATGACGCTGATACGATTACAACTGATAATAACCGAAGCGGAAACTGAACAAATGAAACAGGTAACACGTTCCAAAATGGAGCGCTAAACGCGCCTGAAAAAAACAAAGATATGAAACCAACTACAAAAAATAAAACCGTTAATCTATTTTTATCTATGTCTATTCTTTTAGAAAATATAAAAATTAGTGTCACCAAAAAAATACTCAATGTTGAAAACCCTATAAGCTTGATGTTTGCGAAATAGTTGCTAAAGTCTGAAACAGGGGTACTTGAAAAAATAGTATATTGAAGATCAAATAGCGCTGGAATCCAAAAAAACGCAGACAATCCTAATCCTGCTAACAATGTTGTAATATATCGTTTTAATAAATCGTTTCTTTCTTTTATATTTGCTCTTGCAATCCATATGTCTAAACAAAAATATAAAACGATAAAAGGCAAAAATAAAACTGCTAATGTATTATGAGAAAGAATGAGCAATCCTATTCCTAAAGATGACCAAAACACGCTCTTTCTTTCTACCTGCCATAGCACAAAAGGCACTATTGCAAGGGCGAGAACTTCTCCCACGGATCCCCTTGTATAGGCGTCATACAAATGATACGGCGCATACAAATAAAAAAGTGCCCCACATAACGCTGGGACAGTTTTAAATAATTTTGATAACCAAAAATAACAAAATACTGCAGAGCTTATCATTGATAAACCTAAAATAATCTTTATTGAATTTACAAATCCAAAACCTAATAATTTAAATATTTCCGCAAGATACATAAATCCAGGATATAAAAAGTTAGCTACAGGATACCCGTACCCATAATTCAAACGGGTTAAAAATCGAACAGGAAACTGTCCATCACGAAGAGCTTGATGAAATGCGGAAAAGCGAATAATCATCCATTCTCCATCATCAGAAAGAAAAAAACCAGGATGAAATAATGCCAAAACTGATGGAATTGTTAAAATTAACAAGATACTAAGTAAAATATATTTTTTCATGGTGTTTCTATGAGAATGAACATGGGTAAACCATTTGGCAACATAATGCTCGATTTTTTATATGAGTCAGTAGAGATAAAATCAGGAACTTCAATCGGATTTGCAACAATAATAGTATTTGGTTTCTTTATATCCTCCTTCCAATTTATATCCTTAAATTCATATCGATCATATCCTGCTACATGAACAAATCCATCGGTTGTAATTGGATATTTTTTAGCTGTCTTTGGATATAGTTTTGGGTCATACCCTGAATAAAATAATAGGAAGATATAGGGAGAGTACGTCGGGCGGGATATAATTATATGCTTATCTTCATATTTTTGCTGTAAAACAGTATATAAATTCTTATATTCCAATCCCCAATTTTCCGTTTCATTTTTTGGAAAATGGACAAAGTATTGATCCACGTAGGAAGCTAAATTAATTCCGAGCACCAAAATAAAACACAACAAAAATAATTTTTTGAAGCGGAAATTTTGAATATAGATCCATGCTGTTTGTATACCAATCGCAACCACCAATGATAACACAGGAAATATAGCAAACATCCTATTGGTGTGGGGCGCGTCTTTGGTAATACTTGACGCAAAAGGAGCAATAAGAAACCAGATCAGTAGGATCGTTTCCTCTGCTGATCTTTTTTTGGTAATCAGAACAATAAATCCAACAAGCAAAAATAATGACTCTATCAGATACATGTTGCCAAAACCTTCGATATTGTGAGCCTTATTTATTCCACCCTTGATAAATAAAAAGTCTGGAGAAAATGCATTTAAATAATTTTGTACAAATCTTTTTCCCGCAAAAATAACTCTATTGTGAACTATACGAACGAAAAAAGAAGATGGATTCTGGTGTTGATTTCTTGGTATTTCTATTTGCGCATGTACGACAGAAGGGTCTCCAAAAATACCAATACCAGAAAGTTTGGTTTTATTCGCGCCAAATACCGTTTGAGAAAAAATTAAAAGAGAAAGAATTATAAAAATTATCCCAGACCAAAGAACATACTTATGGGATAATAATTTCTTACGATATAAAATGATAAGCGAACCAACAAGAAGCGTCGTAAAGATATAATTACCTGCATATGTATAATACGTTAAGGCAAAAAGTGCTCCTGATGGAATAAGTAACCACTTATGTTTTCCGAAAGATTTTAAGAAAAGCAACACACCAGCTATGATAAAAAGGACTGCGGTATTCGCTTCTGATTCTACGCGAGACAAGTGAATGTGCCACGGCGCGACTGCCACAAGAAACATGGTAAGAAGAGCTAAAGACTTTTTTCCGAACAACTCTTTTACCAAAAAGTACGTCAGGATAATACTTCCAATCCCAACTAGTATTGAAATAATCCTTACCGCGAATTCATTCAACCCAAACAGTTTTATTACAGGAATTGTTGCATAAATATAAAGCGGTAATTTCCAGTCTCCAAATGATTGAAATGAAATAGGATACCCTTTTCCATACTCATCTTTACCCGTCATAAGTATTGAGTACGCGGTGTAACCAATCGAAGCTTCGTCTCGGTTTACTCCTGGAGGAATTTCTGTGACTTTATATGTTCGAAAGAGAATTCCGACAAATAAAATAAGAAAAAATAACAAGAAAAACTTCTTGGTCATACTTTTATTATACCTCTTCCCTTCTTAAAGAGGAAAACCATACCCACCAACAAACTCAAGAAAGAAATAACCACCCCTACTTGCATAGATAAAGGCTCGTACCTTATAAATACCACATGTTGCCCCCTGGGAACCGGCACTGCGCGAAACGCATAATTTGCTCGCAATATCTCAACCGGTCTATTATCAACAAATGCTTTCCAGCCTGGAAAAAATGTATCAGAAACATACAATAACTGATTAGCATTTGAACTTGTCTCAATCAATATTTCGCTCGGTTTGTACTTCTGAATAACCACCTGTGCCTTTGGATCACTGCTCAAAGTCATTCCCACCTTTTTCTCCAGTAGAATTGTGTTTGTGGGGTTAAAAGATTGATTGAAAAACTTCTTTTCAAATTCTCCATCAGAAGAAAACGTATCATAATCTCCAACTAGCCGAATTCTGTTTAGAAGATGTTGATCTTTATAGATATTCCACCCATCACTTTTGTAAACTGAAACAAAACGATTCGGAGGAAAATCTTTTTCAGAACTTCCACTTTCTATCCAATCCAAAACATATAACACTCCCAAAGCGCTAAAAACCCTATCTCTAAATAAGTTTTCCGTTAAATTACCCCGTGTTGACATAACAGCATCGGACCTATTTTGCAAAGAGAAAGAAGAAGCCATGTTTCCATTTTCTGAAAGACTCATCAACTTCGCATATCTTTTCGCATAAAGGGGGTCGTAACCCTCGGGAGAATACAGACGAGCAACTGTTGCAAAATTTGCCTCTACTGCTCCTGCTTTATATCCCCAGAATCTTTCTATCGAGTTTTGTTTTTGCAAAAAAGAAAATACTGCAGTCTGAGGAAATACCAACTCAGCAGGTACAAAAGGATTGAATTTTTGAAAAGTACGGAAAATATACGCTCCATGAACTAAAAGCAATACCAGACAAACCATGGTCAAGATTTTTTTGTGGAGGGCTCCAAGAAATATACTTATTCCCCCAATTATTAAAAGAGTTGTTGCAAACAGTAGTTCTTTCATGGCCACAGTTATCCCATCAACCGGTACCATATGTACACTTGGGTTAAAAACAAAAATCCAAAACACGATAAAAATCACCGCAAACACCATAACTATTTTGCATACATCACGCTTGGTAGTTTCTCTTGCTAGCAAAAATTGCATTCCAAAACCTGCCAATAAAGAAAGAGAAAACGACAACACAAATGTAGAAAGAGTTGAAGAACTAGAAGAAAAAAATGGAAGTGGTATGTAAAATAATACTGCAGTAATGGGATTTTTTGTGATATATAAGATAATTACCAATGAGGTAAAAAGAAAAAACTTAACAAACCAATCTTTTCTGAATTGAAATAGACTAAAGGACGCAAACAAAAGAGGTATGATACCAACTGAAATCGCTTTTCCCACATATGTATCATTAAGAATATAATTTCGAGTCGCAGGATTACCAAAAAAATCTGAAATGAAAAACATAACCAATTGTTTTGGTTGCACCAAAATCTTATCCATAATAATCTCGTAAGGGATTGGAGAACGAGCAGATTGCGAGATTAATTCAAAACCGGAAACTAATTGTAATGCAGAAACTCCAAGACCAACAATAATTAACGAAAAAATAAACATTTGGTGCGCTTTACTTCTCGTTCTAAACAAGATGTATGCAAAAAGCAAGAAGAGCACATACCCTGCTACCTGTATATGACCCGCGGTAATAATAGAAAAAATGGAAAACACAAGTCCAATCATCCACCATCTTGATTTTTTTTCTAATAAGTTTTCGACTGCCAGAAGCGCAAATGGCATCCACGCCAAAATATGACCTATCGTGTTATACTCTAGCCAAACGATAAAAAATGAAGAAAAACTATACGACACCCCAGCAAATATTGAAGGAATTTTTTGCAATCCTATTTTTCGGGCATACAAAAAAGTGAAAAATAAGGCAAGAAAAGGTTGTATCGCCACCAACACTCCCCATCCGATTTTAAAAGGAATAAGAAGTAATAGGATATTAAGAGGATACAACGCGGCGGACTGAAAATTCGCCAAAAGTGGTGAGCCAGAAAAGTTATACGGGTTCCACAAGGGTAAAAACCCTTGTTTGATTTGATCTATGGCCAAACTTCTCCATGGATACAATTGGCGAAGCACATCGAAGTATTGGGCTTTATTAGGATACGACCCAGGATTATAACCTAAATAAACCTCTGTTTTCCAAGGATTATATTCTGCAATCAATAAATCTCCAGGAAAAGGAATATATCCAAAAAATAAAAATTTATAAAAGAACACTGCGACTATACCCAGAGAAATTAAAAAACCAATAATTACTTCATTTCTTTTCATAATGTTTCAACACTAACATTCCGCACAAGAATAAAAGAGTGCCAAGAGAGACTAAATCTGCAGCCATTCTTGGTTTAGTTTCGGTAAACTCGACCCGTATCGCATGAGCCCCTTTTTTCACCGGGAAAGTAATAATACCCCTCCAATTCTGATCTTGAAATTCTATTGGCACTTCTTTCCCATCAACATATGCCCTCCATCCAGGAAAATACACCGTGTTATCAGAAATCACTGAATCTTTTAATGCTTCTACTGTATACGAATGTATAGAAGATTTCTTTAAATAATTACCAAAAGATCCTGTGCCCACTGCAAATTCAACCGGTTGCTCTGGATACCCTTTTGCCGGACCTGCTGACCAGATAACATCTGTTTCACCATAATACGTCGTATTAAGAGGAAAATTCCAATAATAGTTCTCGTCAATTTTGTCATATCCAAGAACTGGTTGCCAATATACAAATGTAGAAAATACCGTTATCCCAATAATTATCCAATAAGCCATATTATTCTTGAAAACACGAAGAAGTAGTGACGATAAAAGCGCTATACCAAACCCGCATACTGCCAAAAATCTCCACGGGAATTGAAATTGTCGCAATATCGCAATACGTTCCCATAAAAAATATGAGACTGGTTGCATAAAAAAAAGTGAGATAAACAAAAGACCAAAAACCGCATAAACAATTTTCTTCTGTTTCTGGTCAATTTTTTTCTTCCAAAAAAGCCATACCACTGTAATAAGCGTGACTACTTGCATAAGCCCAAGAGATACTGCAATTCCTCCTGTTAACAAAGATCTATCATTGGTCAAATTTGGAATAAAGAAATTTTGAATAGGCGCAAAATGTTCCTTATACAAATTAGCCATGTATAAATCACCATAGGTAAATTTATGATCATATATCGCAGGAAACCAATAAAATGCAGAAAGTAAAATACCCAAACCAAGAGAAGTACCCGCTTGTATAATTTTTTCTTTACTTTTCCCAAAAATCAATACAAAACCAACAATCATTAAAAAGAACAGTAGGCTTACTGAATTATGTGATAATACTAAAAATGCTGTTGCAAACGCGGTAAGAATCCGATAACGCAAGATTTGTTTGTTATGAAAAATTTTAATCACCCCATAAAGTACCAATGGTAAAAAGGTGTAAGCATAGACCTCCCCAAAACTCCCTCGTACAAATAACTCAATAAGTCGAAAAGGGAAAAATTGATAAAAAATCGTTACTAAAAAGGCCTGGCGTTCGTCTCCAAAAAACTCTTTGGAAAAAAAGAACATAAAAATTCCTGAAAGAATAAAACTGAGCACAAGCGTAAGCTTAAAAGACATCACCAGCCCCAAACCAATCAAAATAAAAAATGAAGAAATAAAATATGGAA
>ERZ1292629.118-Hain-H43-01um-R1-118-length-78800-cov-7_pt1 | contig 15250 bp, 16 predicted proteins | sample MGYA00564399_ERZ1292629 | MGnify/ENA primary metagenome ERZ1292629 (study PRJEB36523, sample SAMEA6512636) | groundwater metagenome | collected 2019-01-08 | study: AquaDiva: Metagenomics assemblies of 32 groundwater samples
GCATTGTTGATGGCGATCACACTTGGGAAGGTTGTATGCAGGATCTCGAGTCATTGGCCAAGCTGGGAGCGCAATTCATCGTCGTTGATGACATGGCCTGGCTGCCGCACCTTAGGCGCGCCGCAGGAGAGTTTGGCCGCCGGAACGGCTACGAATTTTTCACTCTGCCTTTCTTCACCGGGATGGGCCTTCTTTGGCGGCGCGGTGAGATATCAATATCGCCGAAAGTTAGGAAGTTCCCGTATTCGCTGAAGGAATTTTTTTACGCCATCGGAGGTTTGGGACTCATCAATTTTGCGCGGCGGCTTAAGCATCTTATCGTTGGCTAGCATGAAAAAGGTTCTTGTTGCTGGTGCAAGTGGTCTTATCGGCGGACATTTAGTGAAGCGGCTGCTCGCCGATGGTCATCAGGTCCGCGCAGTTGGGCGCAGGTCGCTTCCGGAATGGCGGCAGTTGCATCCGGCGGCAGAAAACCTGCAGCTTGATTTACGCAAAAAAGAAAACTGCTACCGCGCCGTTGAAGGGATGGATGAGGTGTATAATCTTGCCGCGGACATCGGTGGGGCGCGTTACATTGAGTCGAAAAAGGCTGAGCTTATGCTCTCCGTCCTCATCAATACCCATCTTCTCATGGCCGCTCGCGACCTCGGCGTCAAGCGCTACTTTTATTCTTCGGCCTATGCGGTTTCGGCCGCGGATCACGAGCCGGCCGGCGTTCTTGGCGACGGCCACATCTGGGAAAAACTTTTTTCCGAGAAACTTTGCCAATATTTTCGCGAGGATTTTGGGATCCAGACCCGCGTGGCGCGGCTCCAGAATGTCTATGGTCCCTACGAAACGTACGGCGGGGACCGCGAGCGCGCGACTTCGGCCATGTGTCGCAAGGCTATCGAAGCCAGGCGTTCCGGCAATCATGAGTTTGAAATTTGGGGTGACGGAACTCAAGAGCGAAATTTTCTATATGTCGATGATGCGCTAGACGGTATTATAAAGCTTTTACCAAGCGACATCACCGAGCCGGTCGCGTTGGGGAGTTCGGAGTTCATCACCATTAACCAACTCGTGGATATTGTTGAAGGTATCGCCGGCATCAAGTTTGAACGCCGCTATAATTTATCTGCTCCGGTAGGCACGCCTCGCCGCCCAGGCCCTCCGCCCGGCCATCCACGCCTTGATTGGCAGTCAAAAATATCGCTCCGCGAGGGCATGACGCGCCTCTATCGGTGGATGGAGCAGGATATGGAGCGAAAATTAGTAAAGGTATGAGGCTTGTCATCATCGGCACAACCATCAACGGTGAAAAGGGTTATTTGTCCTTGGATCGTCTTGCGGCCAAAAGCAAATTTCCCGATGTTACATTTGTCATTGCCGGAGACAAAAATTCTAAGCCTTTTGATACTTCCGGCTTCCAATGCCGGGTCGAGTATCTCGAGCCCAAAGATCAGGAGCGGTTCGAATCAAGCGTGCCTATCGGCTGGAAAACTCCGCGCCGCAGGCCAATTGCCTGGTTGCGGGCCATTGAGTTAAAGCCCGATGTTATTATCTCCGTTGATGATGACAATATCCCGCCCGATGATTACTTCGACACTTGGTATTCCGTTCTTACGAGTTCGGTCACTCAAACCGTCCTTCCGGTGCCAGGCGCCCGCGAGCCTGTTTGGCATAACTATCTCCGCTCCAGCGACGCGCCGATTGAGTTTTATCCTCGCGGGTTTCCGATTCCTTTCCGCGGTCCTGCCAAGACCGTGATCGCGGCCGCCGCTAAGCCCATCCCGCAGCAGGAAATTGGTCTTTTCCAGGGAATCTCCCTTGGCGATCCGGACATTGATTCTCTCACACGGATGGTTTATCCGAAGCGGATGCCGCTTAAAGCCATCAGCGAAAAGAACTACTGCCTCCGCGATGTCTGGTCGCCGTATAATATGCAGAGCACCGCTTATCGGCCGATCCTATTTGGCCTGCCTATCCTCTGGCCGCATAATGGCCGCTTCGATGATATCTACGCATCATTCGCGTTTCAAAAACTTCTTTTCAACAACCGGAAGTATGCATATGTGGGCGATCCCATCAATTTGCAGGATCGCGGGGTTCGTAATACTCTGAAACTCGATTTCCCGGAGGAAATCCACGGCCATCTTGGCTCGCACGAGGTCTGGTCGCGCCTCAATGAAATTGAGGAAACCGATTCGGCGCGTTTCCTCGAAAAGCTGATGGCCATTGATCACGAGCACATTCAACGTGATCTAGAGTTTTTCAAGGCGTTTCGCCAAGATATTTCAATGGTTCTGAAATAGCATGACAAAAGTTCTTGTTACCGGAGGAGCAGGATATCTCGGGTCAATTTTAACCGAGCATCTTTTGGATGCCGGATTTGACGTCATTGTCTTAGACAATCTGATGTACGGGCAGGGGAATCTTGGTCATCTTGCTGCAAACCCACGCTTCGAATTTATTCGCGGCGATGGTCGGGACGAGCGTCTAATGAAAGAGCTTATCTCCAAAGCTGATGTCCTAATCCCGCTTGCGGCCATTGTCGGCGCTCCGGCCTGTGACCGCGATCCGTCGCTGGCCACGTCAGTGAACCTCGAGGCGATTCGGCTCGTAAATCGCCTCCGCAGCCCGAATCAGCTCGTTGTTTTTCCGAATACCAATAGCGGCTACGGAACGAAGTCCGGCGAGGTCTATTGCACCGAAGATACGTCACTTGAGCCGATCACCCTTTATGGCCGGCTGAAAGTCGAGGCCGAAAAAGAGCTTTTGAGCTCGCTGAACACCGTCATACTTCGCCTGGCCACGGTCTTTGGCCTGTCCCCGCGAATGCGGCTTGATTTGCTGGTTAATGACTTTGTCTACAAGGCTGTCACCGACGGCTATCTCGTGATCTTTGAGAAGGATTTCAAGAGAAATTACATCCACATCCGCGACGTGGCCGACTGCTTCATCCACTCCATCAAGAACGCGCAAAAAATGGCTGGCCGGCCTTATAACGCCGGACTCGATGACGCAAATCTTTCCAAAGAGGAACTTGCGCTCAAGGTCAAGGAATACGTTCCCAAGCTCTACATCCACTTTGCCGAGATCGGTAGCGATCCGGACAAGCGTAATTACATCGTTTCCAACGAGCGGCTGCGACAGGCCGGGTTTGAGGCCAAGCGCACGATTGACCAGGGCATTCAGGAGCTTATCAAAGGTTACAGAATGATGGGCCGCCATCCGTTTAAGAATGTATGACCGAGCCGGCTCGACACGGCCTTTCCGGAATCACGGCGGCAATTCTTGCCGGCGGACTCGGAACTCGCCTGCGTTCGGTCCTTGCCGACAAGCCAAAGGTCTTGGCCGAAATCTACGGTCGACCGTTTCTTAGCTATCTTTTGGACCAGCTCAACGATGCGGGAGTGAGGCGGGTCGTTCTCCTGATTGGCTACCGCGGCGATGAGATACGAAACGTGTTCGGTGATTATTACAAGAATCTTAAGATTCGTTATTCCGAAGAGTCCTCACCCCTTGGCACTGGCGGCGCAGTGCGCTTGGCTTTGCCGATACTCGACTCTGATCCGGCGTTTATCATGAACGGCGATTCCTTCTGCGATGCGGATATCATGACATTTTATGCTTGGCATTGCGCCAAAGACCGCTCCGGCTCTCTCCTGCTTGCTGAAGTTACTGATTCATCACGTTACGGCCGGGTGGCGCTCGATGCAGCTGGCGTCGTGCTGCGCTTTGAGGAAAAGGGCGGGCATGCCGGCCCCGGATTGATTAACGCCGGTGCTTATCTCCTCAGCCGCCGCGTGCTCGAATCCATACCCGAAGGGCGAGCGGTTTCGATTGAGCATGAGGTTTTTCCAAGTTGGATCGGACAAGGCCTTTACGGCTATCAAACGAGCGGCCGATTCATTGACATCGGCACGCCGGAGTCGTACGCCGAGGGCCTAAAATTCTTTGCAAGGTGAGAGGTCTTAGCTGGTGAGCGATTAGTCGGCCGATGACCGAAACCTATTCTTGTGAGGTATTTCTATCTGGATATGCATCGGCAACATTCGAACTCAACATGGTAATTTCCAAAACCCCGTGGCGAATATCGTTTTTCGGCGGCGGCACGGATTTGCCGGCCTGGTACCGCGAGCACGGCGGAGCGGTTTTGAGCACCACCATTGATAAATACGGCTACATCACCTGTCGCTTCTTGCCGCCTTTTTTTGAGCATAAAAACCTTGTTGTTTGGTCGCATATCGAGAAGACAAAAAGCGTGGATGAGATTCTTCATCCTTCGGTGCGCGAAACCCTGAAGTTCCTTAATTTTCACGATGGCTTGGGCATACACTTTGACGGCGATCTTCCGGCGCGCACCGGTCTAGGCTCAAGCTCGTCTTTTACCGTTGGCCTTTTGAATGCTCTTTATGCCTTGCGTGGGCAGGAGACAACTAAAAAACAGCTTGCGCTTGATGCCATTCACATCGAGCAGAATCTCATTCGGGAAAACGTCGGCTCGCAGGATCAGGTGGCCGCCGCTTTCGGAGGGCTAAACCGCATCACCTTTGATAAAAGCGGGGAGATTGATGTTACTCCGATTCCAATCAAGCCCGAGCGGCTCGAAGAACTTCAAAATCATCTTATGCTTGTTTTCACCGGACTCTTGCGCAGTGCTTCGAGCGTCGAGGGCGAAAAAATCCAAAATATGTCCCAACGGGTTCGCGAATTTACTGCGATGCACGAGATGGTGGGTGAGGCGTTTGGTATCCTTACTGACGAGCGCGACCGACTTCATGATTTCGGCAAACTGCTTCACGAGATGTGGCAGCTTAAACGGACTTTGGCTTCATCTGTCGCCAATGACCACATTGACGGAATATACGAAGAGGCGCGGCAAACCGGCGCCATCGGTGGCAAGCTTTTGGGTGCTGGCGGAGGCGGATTCATGCTTTTATTCGCACCGCCTGAAGTTCAACCCAAAATCCGCGAGCGATTAAAGGGTTTGATGCAGGTTCCATTTCGTTTTGAATCCCAAGGCAGCCATATCATCCATCAAACCCCGCACTCGCCTTATCTGGTATAAGTTTAAGTAGACCATGTCAAAACGCCGTTTTGTGATTTTGGACCGCGACGGCACGATTATTGAAGGCGTGCAGCCTTATGTTTTGCATCCGGATCAGGTGGCACTTTTGCCGGGCGCGGCTCGGACGCTCCGAGAACTAAAATCTCAAGGTTTTGGGCTTATAGTAGTTACCAATCAGTCTGCAGTTGGCCGTGGCCTGATCGATTCCAGCCGCCTCGAGGAGATTCATCAGCGTTTCATCGGGCTCCTGGCTAGGGAAGGAGTTGAACTCGACGGTATTTATGTATGTACTCATCATCCCGATGACAAGTGTGTCTGTCGTAAGCCGCTACCCGGTCTCGTTGATCAGGCGGTGAGTGAGCACGGTTTTGACCTGAAGCAATCATTTCTGATCGGCGATGATGCCAAAGATATCGAACTTGGGCATGCAATCGGCGCCACGACATTTCTCGTTCGTACTGGACACGGCGAGTCTTTTTTAGCTGGGGGTCTTGGGATACAACCGCATCACGTCGTAGCCGACTTACCTTCGGCCGCAAGCGTGATTCATACCTTAACCGTTGACCGGTCAAATGCGGCGTGAAATCAATGGAAAAGAATAACGATTTTCTTCACAATATAGTGCGATCGCATCTTGTCGAAAGCGCGCTCGTAAAACGGCGTCTCCTCGGAGCGACTGGCGGTTTTGATTATTCTAAGGTTCAAGTTGTTAGTGCCGGTCTTTCCATGCCGCAATACTCGAGTGATGTCGTGTCCGGGAGCGATGCGGTTGATGCGGTAGTGCAGGCAGTCTCGACCATTGCTGCCTCTTTTCGGAACGGCGGCAAGCTGATGCTCTGCGGAAATGGCGGGAGCGCTGCGGATTGCCAGCACATGGCTGCGGAGTTTACAAACATTCTTGAGCGCTCGTTCGACCGCGGGCCACTCCCCGCCATATCGCTCACTACCGATACGTCGTTTCTCACTTCGTTCATAAACGATTCGCGGCTGTTCGCCCAGATTTTCTCGCGTCAGGTGGAGGCGCTCGGCCGGAAGGGGGACGTTCTCATCGGCATCTCAACGAGCGGCGGCTCCGAGAACGTAATTCGCGCTGTCAGGAAGGCCCAAGAGATGGGCATGGCAACGATTGCCTTCACCGGAGAGGGCGGGCCGCTTGCTGAAGTCGCGGACATCGCGATTCGGGTGCCGAGCGCGCGGACAAGCCATATCCAGGAGGCGCATCTGGCTATTGAACATGCCATCTGTGATGCCGTGGAGCATCTTATGTTTCCGGAGAAAGGTTCGGCATTAAGGGAGGCAGTGTAAATTCAACCTGATTTTTCATGAACATTACCGTTGTTGGCGGAAAGGGTTTTATCGGCAAGCCGCTTGTGGCCGAACTTAGCAAGCGTCATCGCGTCGAGACTTGGGATCTTCCGGAAGTTGATCTCCGCGATCCGGCCGCAATTGCCAAACGACTTGAAGAGAGGAGGCCAGATATGGTGGTCAATTTAGCTGCAGTGCTGGGAACGATGTATTCTAAAAACATCCAGGAGATTTTTGCGACAAATGTTGTTGGGAATATAAATCTTGTAGAGGCCTGTCTCGCGCATGGGATAAAAAGATTCGTATTTGCAAGTTCCTTGACTGTGCACGGTCCGAACGAAATAGGAAAACATCATACGTCGCACTCACCCTTTAATCCTATCCAGGCCTATGCCGCCAGCAAAGCCGCTGCGGAATACAGTCTAATGCAATATTCGAAACATAACGGTGTGACGACCGTGGTATTGCGGCCTGCAAGTGTACTGGGGGAGGGCACGCCAATGAATCATGCGCCTAGTGATTTTGTAAAAACACTACTTCGCGGCGATTCGATTGAGCTTTTTGGCGGAGGGGAACATGAAAGAGAGTGGCTATGGATTGATGATGTTGTATCTGGGTTTTGCAAGGCGGTAGATTTTTGCGCCAAAGCTCCAGCTGGCTACCACCCGTTTTTTATTTCCGCAAACCGCATCTCAATGAAGGATCTTGCCGAAAGATGCGTTAGCTTTATTGGTGGTTCAGTAAAAGTCGCTGCTGGTACTGCTCAAGCTTTTTCGTTGACATGCGATGCATCAGATACCCAAAAAATACTTGGTTGGAGAGTCGAGTATACTATAGACGATATCATTCAAAACCTGATTAAAATTTTTAAATAGATCGTGAGACCCTCTTATGGTAAAAGTTTCTAAAACAAAACTCCCCGGCCTGCTCCTGATTCAGCTTGACGCCTTTCGCGACCATCGCGGGGTGTATGTCGGGACCTATGACGAGGCGCGCTACCGCAAGCTCGGCATCCGGGTGAAGTTCGTGGAGGACGATTATTCGCGCTCGCGCCGGCGGGTGCTCCGCGGCATCCACGCCGATTCCAAATCGTGGAAACTCATTTCCTGCCCGCTTGGTAGAATTCTCGTTGTCATCGTCAATTGCAACCGCCGATCGCGGCGTTTCGGCCGATGGCAGGCCTTTGAACTTTCGGAGAAGAACTGCCGCCAGCTCCTCGTTCCCCCCAAGCACGGCGTAGTGCATCTTGTCCTCTCTCGCCAGGCCATGTTCAGTTACAAGCAGTCCGAGTATTACGATCCCAAGCGCCAAGCCACGTATCGCTGGGACGATCCCGCCTTCAAGATCCGCTGGCCGGTGCGAAACCCCATTCTCTCGAAGCGTGATCGGCTCGGTCACTACGTGTAGCTTGCGCGAGAGTGTATTTCCATGAAAATCAAAAGACTCCTCGTGGTCCCGTGCGACACGCTGGTACAAGGAAAGGAGGTTGCCAGGCGAACCTCCTTTTTTGGCGAGGCGGCCTCGTTCTTGGCTATCAAGCTTGGCCGGAGCGGCTTTAGCTATGACGGCGAGATACAGTTTTACGGCGATTTTCCGGCTCTGCTCGGCAAAGAACACGTGTTTGTCTACGGACGATTCCATCCCCATCTTTATGTGAAGCACGTTCCAAAAAACTGCCCTTACCCCTCCTGCCACGGCCTGCCGAAAGGGACGGCGATAGGATCAAAGGATCTTAGTGCGGTCATGAGCCAGGTGGATGCGGTGTTTGTTTCCTTGCGCGGCGGCGAGAGGGCCCAGGAGGTGCTCGCCGAGGCTGGGCGGCGCGGCATTCCCAGAGCGCTCTTTGATTTTGAGGATTATCCGGAAATCTACGGCCGGGCGCTTGCCGCAAAAGAACTCACGGCTGGCTATGCGCACGGCAAGGACTTTGAGCTTTATTTCAAGAAAGAATTGCCGCTCGGCTTTCGCACGGATACCATCTTGCCGCTTGCGCCAAGTCCGGTGCGGCCCGAATCTTATCGCTTTCCGAACGCTAACAAGCGTCATGCTATTTTTTATAGCGGCCGTTCGCGTCCGGGCTGTCAGGCGGATCGCGAGGAGGCTGTGGCGCTTCTCGGGAAGTTTCCCGGCGGCGAATTTATTGACCACGATCGGCGGCGCCGGAGCTTTTTGACCACGCATGAATACTGGCGGCATCTTGCCGAAAGCCGCATGGCTCTTTCGCCGTCCGGCAAGTCCTGGGATTCTTACCGGCACTGCGAGGTCGGGCTTGCTCCGCAAACTCTCCTCATTGCGCCCAAACCCTTCATCGAAACTGCTGGTCCGCAGCTTATAGATGGCCGAAATGCAATTCTCTACGACACCGAGTTTCGCGACGGGAAATATCATCTTAAAGACGCCGGCGCGCTTGCCGATGCGGTCCGTTATTATCTCAGCCACGACGACGAGAGGAAAAAAATTGCCGATGCGTGGCAGCGCGATGTCCTTTCGGGACATACGGTATTAGGCCGCTCGTGCTATATACTCGAGAGTATGGAGCGAGCCTTCTCATGAAAACTGTATTCATCACCTGCATCCGCGGCATTATATCGCGGAACATCCTTTCGACCGCGGCTTTTGAGTTACTGGCCTCGAGGAACGATTTGCGTCTGGTTATCATTGTGCCGGAAAGCCGGACTGTGGCCATGAAAAAAGAGTTCGGCGGAGAAAATGTGTTTATCGAGGGCGTCCCCAACCCGCCGCCGAAAGGCCTTGGCCGGTTTCTTTGGGTCCTGGCTACCAATCTCCTAGCCACCCGCACCCGCGAAGTCCAGCGTCGAGCCAAGTTCGAGTATGATAAAAACCTCTTTGATTACCTGGCCTCGCGGCTGGTGGGCTTCATCGGCCGCTTCCGCGCGCTGCGACGGCTTTTCCGCCTTCTTTACGGCCTGTTTGATTCCGGCTCGGAGTTTGACAACTTGTTCAAGCGCTATCAGCCTTCGCTCCTTTTTGGCACCGATGTTTACGAGCTTGCCGATGTCCGGATTATGAGGGCCGCAAGGCGATTGGGCGTAACAACCATAGGCATGGTGAGATCGTGGGATAACCCGACATCCAAAACCATTTTGAATTTTATTCCCGATCATGTTGTGGTTAATGCCGAGCGCATCCGCGCCGAGGCCATTGAATACGGCGATGTTCCGGCCAATCGCATATCCATCTCTGGTGTGCCGCATTATGATTGCTATCTAGACACATCTTTAAGAACGCCGCGCGATGAATTCTGCCGCCGAGTAGGTCTTGATCCAGCTAAGCCCTTTATGCTTTTTACACCGCCGGCGGACACTTATTTACAGCATGATCCGGTTGCTCCAGTTGTATTGAAGGCGCTTGAAACCAGCCGCATACAGGTATTGGTGAGAATGCCGCTTGTTGGCAAGACGGAACTCGCCGGTATGATTCCGCCGCCCAATGCTGTTTTTGATATGCCGTCAAACTCTCCGGATTTCGTTGATGTGCATCTTGACCGCGCGGCTGATCGGCACCTTGCCGATTCAATCTATCACAGCGCCCTGGTCATCACCTGGGCTTCAACCATGGTTATTGACGCTGCGGCTTTTGACAAACCCATAATCCTTGTCGGTTTTGATGCTTCGCCCCGACCCTACGGCCGGAGCATCCAGCAATACTACGATTATGACCACCAGCGGGCCATAATTGAGAGTCGGGGAGTTAGGTTTGCGAGAACCCCGGAGGAGTTAAGTCGTATGGCTAAACTTTATCTGGACGATTCCACTCTTGATAAGATCGGACGCGAAAAAATCCGCCAGGATTACTGCGGAGATCTTGATGGTCATGACGGAGAGCGGCTGGGAAAGTTCTTATTGGAGAGGCTTGACGCTTTGTAGATCAGTTGAAATGTCGTAGTTGGCCTCGCTTTGCAGTATTTGATCGAGACTGGCGGCGAGTGCGGCAATGGAGTCTATGTGGTAGCGTTCGGGGATGGGAATGGCGAATTCTCGTTTGCCTCGCAGTTTCGCGGTTGCGGTTTGGCGTTTTTCGCGCCAGAGCGCGATCGGCCCGACAAAAGCTCTCCAGAGGTGATGCAGCTTCATGCGCCTTGAAATAAGCACCAGCGGCACTCCCAGCGCCCGGATTACGGCCTCGAGCTTAAGCCGTTTTTTTTCTGCCGCCGGCAAGGTTTCGAGGAAGCCGAATAAATTCAACCAATTGGCTAGAGCCGTAAAAAAATCAGTGTCGAGGTAGAAAAGTTCCCTAAGATATAATTCGGCGAATCGAGCGTAATTTATCTTGAAGCCGCCGACGAGATCCGGAAGCAATTGTTGAACCCGGAGGTAATTTTCCAGAATTCCGTTGACTCTTGTGTAGGCGGAAACAGGACTGAATTCAGGCTTGAACGGTCGGGCTTGAAAGCGCCGGTGCGCCGCGGTTGACCAGGCTTGACTCATTGATACGCCGAGCCGGCCGACAATAACCACCGGCCGATCGATGAAAAAGCACGATTTGGCAAAAGCAAACATAATTGGCTGAAGGGAATGGATGTTGGGCATATCGGCGAGTAGGAGAAATCCCAGTCGCATGATGGCTCGTTCTATAACCTGACGGGATATCACCGTGGCCGAAAAATGGAAGCGCGGCAAAGTCTGTCCCGGTCCTCGCTTCCCAAAGTCATAGAGGCTCCTGATGGTTTCCCTAAGGTCAATTTTCCGGCTTTGGCCGGTAAAGGGTATAATGCCAAGACCGTTTCTTAGGAAACGGCGCGGATGGTTTTGGTCGTAATAGTAGAAGTGGCTCGCGGTTATGATTTCCGATCCGTCCTGCCGTATTGCCTCGCGAAAAAGTTCAAGGGCCTGCGGCAGAAGGTAATTGTCGTCATCAAACCACATTACGTATTCGCCCCGCGCTTCTTTTGCGGCGTGGTCCCAGGTTATAAGTCCGGGGCCAGGCGGGGGATGGAGATAGCGGATGCGCGGATCTCCAGAGTCGGTGGCCGCGCGTTCGGATTCAGGAGACGTGCTCAAATCCGAGATGACAATTTCAAAATCCTGAAAGCTTTGCTCCAGAACCGATTTGACGGCCATGCGGATGAGTTCAGGCCGGCCGGTGGTCGGAATAAGTATTGAGAAAAACGGCCTTTTCGTTTTACTTTCATTGCTCATAGCAATAAATTCACCATACATTAATACCAAAATGCGCGCCATTATTCTCACCGAACCGAAAGGTTACTCGAAAACGGCAATAGCCGTTTTGAACAAGCTCGGCCGGGTGTATCCCTGGTCGGAGGCAAGGAAAAAGCCGGCCATTCTCAAAAGAGCCGGCATCTTGGTGGTCAAACTCGGTATTAAAATATCAAAACCGCTTCTGGATAAACTTCCGAATTTGAAAATAATCGGCACTTCGACCACCGGACTCAACCACATTGATATAGAAGAAGCCAGACAGCGGGAGATTCAGGTTATCTCACTTCGTGGAGAGATGCGATTTTTAAAAACCATATTTCCCACAGCCGAGGAGACGATCGGGCTCATAATCATGCTTATTCGCAAGTTGCCTTGGGGGTTTGACGCGGTTAGGGCCGGCAAGTGGCAAAAGGAGAAGTTTTACGGCCATGAGCTTTTTGGCAAGACATTGGGCATCATCGGCTTCGGCCGCTTGGGTTCAATGGTTGCAGGTTTTGGCCGGGCTTTGGGCATGAGCGTGATTGCCTGCGACCCTTATGTTTCTGCGGCCGTGATGCGGCGGGCGGGAGTGAAAAAAGTTTCCATGGATGCTGTTTTCAAACGCGCTGATGTTGTCTCTATCCACGTTCTCCTCACGGGCAAAACCCATAACCTCATCAAACGCCGCCACTTCCGCCTGATGAAGCCGACGGCTTATTACATTAACACCGCCCGCGGTGAGATAAATAACGAGAAGGCTCTACTCGAGGCCTTGGAGAAAAAATGGATTGCCGGTGCCGCTCTCGATGTTCTCGCCAATGAAGATCCGAAGGGGCGCCATGTAAAACGCCATCCGCTTGTGCGCTACGCCAAACGCCATAGGAATCTGATTATCGTCCCGCACCTCGGCGGCGCCACATTCGAATCCATGGCGCGTACCGAGGAATTTATCGCCGAGAAGATCGCTCACTTCGTCCAGAAACGCCGCTCTCCTCTGAGTCGGTATAAAGGGATGTAAGGAATCGCATGATTGCCACGAAACCCGCCCCCACCGCTTCCCTCATGGACCTGATTGCCTCAGGTCATGTTTTTGTGGTGGCCGAGATCGGAAAGAATTTCATCCAAACCCAGGAAGAACGGCCGATCGCAGAATATTTAGAAAACGCCAAAGCTCTGGTGAAGGCCGCGCATGAAGCCGGGGCTGATGCGGTGAAATTCCAGACCCACAATGTTGAGGATGAGCAGTTGAATATCCTTGTGGTCTCGCCGCATTTTAAGGGTGTGGATCGCTATTCGTGGTTGACGAGAAACACCAAAGCCACGCCGCTTGAACACTTCTGGCGCCCGCTCAAGACCTATTGCGACGAACTCGGTATAATTTTTCACTCAACGCCGATGTCGCGGGGCGCGGCTCAAAAACTGAATGAGCTTGGCGTTGAACTCTGGAAAGTCGGCTCCGGAGATATTTTGGATTTTGTTGCGCTTGATTTTCTTACCTCCACCGGCAAACCCATTATCATGTCTTCGGGGATGTCCACAATAGAAGAGCTTGATCAGGCCATTGATTTTCTCAAGCGTCGGGAGGCATCAGTAATTTTGCTCCACTGCGTCTCAAAGTATCCCTGCCCACCGGAGCATCTCAACCTTGCGACCATCGGGTTTTTGCGTGAGCGCTACGGGATTCCAGTCGGTTTCTCCGACCACTCTATTGGCATTGATTCGGCTCTGGCCGCCGTTGCCCTTGGCGCTCAAGTCATTGAAAAACATTTTTCATTCTCCCGGGACCTCTGGGGTGCGGATCACAAGGTTTCAATGACGCCGGAGGAATTGAAGGCGCTGGTTAGCGGCATCCGTGAACTTGAACGCGACCCGTCAAAAAAGGCCGCCTATTTGGAGAAGGACAGCGTGAAAGCCGGCATGGGTTCCGGCACAAAAGTCCTGCAGGAAGATGAAGCTGTTTTCCGGCCTTATTTCCGAAAATCCCTCATGGCTGGCCGCGATATCCCGGCCGGCACGGTGATTACCGCTGATATGCTCTATGCCATGCGTCCTCAGCAATACGCCGGAGGATTGCCGTCGGAGGAGTACGGGAACGTCCTCGGCAAAGTGACCAAGGTAGGCTTGAAGAAGTATGATCCAATTCGGTGGGAGAATTTCATCTAGATTATGGTGCTCGTAAAAACGCGCAAACAAAAGGTTAAGGAGTTTTTAAAGGAAATTCCGATAAAGACCGGTCTTATTCCGCCACGGCAGAAGCGGAAGGTCTGTTTTATTATTACCAACCGCATCCATTACGCCCGCCAGGAAATTCTTTTGAAGCAGCTTAGAGGCGATCCTGATTTTGAGTTGCAGTTGATTGTTGGTGGAGCCGCGCTTTTGGAAAAATATAGCGAGGTTCCGGCGGCTCTGGCCCGCCGCGGGTTTGAAATCCAGGAGACAATGCTTAATCTCATTGAAGGCGGGAATCACGTGGCCATGGCGAAGACCGCCGGCCTGGCCGTGCTCGAGCTCGCCAACACCTTCCAGAAGCTGAATCCGGACATTGTTTTGATCCGCGGCGACCGGTTTGAACAGCTGGCCGCGGCCATGACCGCCGCCTACCTGAACAAGACCGTGGCCCATATTGAGGGCGGGGACGTGACCGGTACTATTGACGAGAGCGTGAGGCATGCTATCACCAAACTCGCTCATATCCACTTTGTGACCAATGATGATGCCTACCGCCGGGTGTTGCAGATGGGCGAAAATCCGGCCTATGTTTTTCACGTAGGCTCGCCGGATCTTGAATTCGCGGCCGCGGTGAAACGAAAACCGGATCAGGCCATGATGAATCGGATTGGTGTTGGCGGGCACATTGACTTTTCAAAGCCCTATATCCTGGTCATCCAGCACCCGGTGACCAGCGAAACCGAGAACCTGGAAAACGTTATTAAAACGCTTCAGGCCGTGAGCAGCCTTGGGGTGCAAGCGCTTTGGTTCTGGCCCAATCCCGATGCCGGCACGGATGAAATTTCAAAAGGCATACGGCGCTTTCGTGAGCATACCCCCAGCCCACATATTCGCTTTGTCGTTGACATCCATCCTCGGGATTTTGTCGCGCTTCTGGGCGCATCGGCATGCCTGGTTGGCAATTCTTCATCCGGCATCAAGGAAGCATCGTTTTTCGGCGTGCCGGTGGTCAATATCGGAACGCGCCAGCAGGGGAGGACGCGGGCCGAGAACGTGATGGATGTGGGTTATGATACTGATGGGGTCAAACGCGCCATATTCTTGCAGATGGGCCACGGTCTTTATTCGCCTTCGCACCTCTACTACAAAACCGAGACCTCCAAGCACATCCGCAAAGTGTTGAAGACCGTGCCTCTTTACACTCAAAAGCGGTTTCACGACCAATCTTTTGTCGCATGAAAATACTAGGGGTTATAACTGCAAGAGGAGGCTCGAAGTCTATTCCTAGGAAAAACATCAGGGAACTCGCCGGTAAGCCGCTCATCGCTTGGACCATCGAGGCGGCCAAGGAATCCGGCGTTTTCGACCGCATTATTCTCTCAACCGATGACCCAGAGATTGCCGAGGTGGGACGCAAGTGGGGGATTGATGTCCCATTCATGCGTCCGGCTGAACTAGCCGAGGACACGACCCCGCATCTTCCAGTGATGCAGCATGCGGTCACGTGGTTGAAAGAACAGGAGGGTTACGAGCCGGATTTCGTTGCCATTCTTCAGCCGACTGC
>ERZ1292629.2515-Hain-H43-01um-R1-2515-length-15241-cov-4_pt1 | contig 15241 bp, 20 predicted proteins | sample MGYA00564399_ERZ1292629 | MGnify/ENA primary metagenome ERZ1292629 (study PRJEB36523, sample SAMEA6512636) | groundwater metagenome | collected 2019-01-08 | study: AquaDiva: Metagenomics assemblies of 32 groundwater samples
AAACCCTCATAGATCGCGGCGCGCTCGATGTGAAGAATGGCAGTGTGACGCTCTCGTTCAACAGCGACGGGATTCTGATGGATATAGATATAAGACAGAAGATTTATAAGCGGGGGAAATGAACACCAAGAAAGCAAAGAAACTCCGCAGGGAACTCAAAGACAAACTCGGCCGGTCGCCGGCGAAGCCGCAGTACAACATCCGAGGGGAGGTAGTCGAGCGGAGATATGTGGATTACACAGGAAACACGAACATAAAGAAAAACGGCAAAAAACTGATATGGCAATAGTACCGCACGGCAAGTCAAAAAAAGTCATCGAGAACCCCATCGCCTATGTCATAAAAGACAAGGTTTTCGGCCAGTTAGAGGTGAAAAACTCGGCAAATGCGTGGTGGCTTGAAAAAGGAAAAGTCGAGAATCTCATAAATGTATTCAAGCTCGACGGGACGATTGAGGAGGCGTCGAGTAATGCGGGCATAACTAGGTGGCAGTACGATTATTTTCTTGAACAACATCCACAGTTTTCCGCAATAATCCTCGCTTGCCGAGAAATACCAGGGCTCAAAGCCCGCTACACGGTCGTCAGAGCCCTCGACGATCCGAAAGATGCCCAGTGGTATTTGGAGCGAAAAAAGAAAAAAGAGTTTTCAGCAAAACAAGAAATTGACCTGACATCGGCAGGTCGTCCACTGCACGGACTAAGTGATGACGAACTTATCAATCTCGCCCACGGAAGCGATGAGGGAACTCGCAAGGAGGGAACTAGCGCGGCGTAATCTCCTCGACTTTATCCTCTACAACTTCCCCGAGTACAAGATAAACTGGCACCACCGCGTGCTGGCGCAGAAACTCGAAGCGGTCGAGCGGGGAGAAATAAAGCGGCTCATGGTTTTCATGCCGCCCCGGCATGGAAAGTCGGAGCTCTGTAGTATTCAGTTTCCCGCGTGGCTCGTCGGGAGGGACAAGGACCGCGACATAATCCTTGCGAGCTACTCGGCGGAACTCGCGCACGACTTCGGCCGGCAGACTCGGAACCTCATCGCCGCGCAGGAGTATAAAAACATCTTTACCACGACCCTTTCCGAGGACTCGCAGGCGAAGGGGAAGTGGAATACGGACGGTAGGGGTGCATACAACGCCGTCGGGGTTGGTGGCTCTGTTACGGGCCGCGGTGCTGACTGCCTGATCCTCGATGACCCAATCAAGAACCGCCAGGACGCAGACAGCATTGTCATCCGAGACGGCGTGTGGAACTGGTACAAGTCCACGGCACGAACGCGTCTCTCTCCCGAGGGTGCGATTATTTTGATTAATACTCGCTGGCACCTCGACGACCTCGCCGGCAGATTACTCAAGCAGGGAGCTGACGAGTGGGAGGTAGTCAATTTTCCGGCGATTGCGGTGCGAGATGAGGAACATCGCAAGGCCGGAGAAGCATTGTGGGCAGACCATTTTACACTGGAGAACCTCGAGAAAACGAAAAAAGACATCGGAATATATGAGTGGTCATCGCTTTTCCAACAGGCCCCAATTCTCAACGAAAACCAGGAATTCCGCCCTCACTGGATTCTTCGGCGATCCCGAGACGAGGTACTAAAGCGCGATACCCGCAGATTTCTCACGATTGACACCGCGGTAAGCCAGAGGGAGTCCGCCGACTACACCGGCATCGTGAAAAACTACGTTGACTCCGAGAATAAGTGGAATATCTCCTCGTTCAGGAAGCGTATGTCGCCGATGGATGTGATTGAGTTCTTGTTCTCATCCTACGAGCAGGAGCGTTTCGAGAAGATTGGCATAGAGAAGACAGTCTATCTTCTCACGCTCAAGCCGTTCCTCGATGAGGAAATGAGAAAGCGCAATATATTCCTCCCCATTGTCGAGCTTCTCCACAATCAGACGCAGAAAGAGACGCGCATCCGCGGTCTCATTCCGCGCTACGAGAGCCGGTCAATCATCCACATCGAAGAAGAGACGGCAGACTTGGAGGAGGAGATGTTCAGCTTTCCGAAAGGACTGCACGATGATATACTTGACGCGCTGGCCTATATGTCGCAGATCGCCGAGCGTCCCGACAATCCCTATGAGAGCACGAGGATCATGGAGAACCGTCTGGCGAGAAAGACAAACGATTTTGGTTTATAGTGATTTTGTGCTATGAACAGACCGTCAAGTGAGATTGAACGAGAGCGCAACGAGGTCACGCGACAGTTCGACGAGATATTCGCGGAGCACCACGATCCCCTCTTGCGCGAGGAGAAGCAGTGCCGAGAGAACAGAGAGCGACGCGAGCGTGAGAAAAAAGCGGACGGAGGACTCTAACCATGACCATACTCAACACAATTAAAAACGAGCTGGAATCGTATAAGAACGGAACGGTCGAGCTATTTGACGGGATACCCTATTCCGCCCACAAGCTCGTCCGCAGGATCAATCTTTTCAAGAACCAATACTACCCGACTGGAAAGCAGGACTCGCAGGGTAATATAAAATACTGGTACGACATCATCTCGCCGCGCGTGGACGCCGAGGTGAAGAACATTGACTTTGACACGAAAGACATCGTGCTCGTCTCCGATCCCGAAGAGGACGCAGGGAAGCTCCTCATCGCAAATGCTCGCCTCAAAGACTTCCTCCGAGAGACCGGACAGGCGGCGAAGCTGAATGAGTCTATCGAGCGCGGTGTCGAGTGGGGGAATGTCGTTTGGAAGAAGGTAAAGGGCGACTACCAGATCGTCGAGCTCGACAAGTTCATGGTTCTGAATCAGACCGCGAAGACGCTCGATGATTCCGATGTCATCGAGTATGAGGTGATGACACCGGTGGACATCAGGAAGAAGGTGGGCGTCTGGGAGAATGTTGAGAAGCTCATCGAGGCGGGCAAGAAAGAGGAGGGGAAGACCGCGCCGGAGTTCCACATCTACGAGCGGAATGGTGAGATTACGACGAGAGAGTATTACGAGGCGAAGGGTGAGAAGGGCGGCGATGAAAAGACCTACCTGCTCGCAAAAGTCATCGTCGGCGGCACGGAGAAAGACGCGCCGAGTGAGGTGCTATTCTGCAATGAGATGACGAAGAAGCCCTACAAGGAGTACCACCGGAGCAAATACTCCGGCCGGTGGATTCGACAGGGCATGTACGAGATACTCTTTGATTGCCAGACCCGCGCAAATGAGATAGGGAACCAAATCGCACGCGGACTTGAGTGGGCTTCAAAGACGGTGTTTCGAAGCTCGGATCGCGTCATCGCGCAGAACATCATGACCGACCTCGTGAGCGGAGATGTCATCAAATCCGTTGACCTCCAGCAGGTACAGACTCGCATGGACGGCTTCGACCAGCTCATCGCCGACTGGAACCGGAACCTCCAGACCGCAGACAGCTTGGCGAACTCGTTCGAGGTTGTGACAGGAGAATCTCTCCCGTCAGGCACGCCTTTCCGTCTCGGCGAGAGGCTCAACGCGAATGCGAACAAGCTCTTTGACTTCCTGCGGGAAAAACTTGGCATTGCGTTCCAGGATGTCGTCGGCGAGTGGATTCTCCCTGAACTGCTCAAAGACCTTCGCGCAAAGACGGTTATCAAACTAACCGCCGATTCCGGCGTGCTCACGCGCTACTACGAGATGCTCGTTGAGTCGTGGTATGTTCAGAACCTGGTCTCACTACCTCCGCACGGCCCCGAAGTGGCGGTTTTGTTCAAAGAGGCCAAGCTCCAGGAATTACTCCGAAACAAGGAGGCCACGGTGAAACTTGAGCGGGCGATGTGGGATGACTTCAAGCCGCGCGCGACCGTTGTGATTACAGGAGAGAATGTCAATCTCTCGGCGGAGCTTGAAGACCTGCGAAACTTTGCAACCATCGAACCGGATCCCGTGCGTCGAACCGCGCTCGTCGAAATAGCCATGAAGAAGCGCGGGATTGATGTCGACAAACTACCAAAGTCTCCACCGCAACCACCGGCGGCTCAAGAGATGTCCCAGACACAACCGCAAAGGTCGGAACAAGAACGAATATAACAGTACAGTATGGCAAAAAAAGCAGTAAAAGCAGGAATGCACGCCATGCCCGGCGGCATGATGATGAAGGATAAGGAAATGAAGAAGATGATGTCGGAGAAGAAGATGCCCCCGAAGGGAATGGTCGCAAAGGGAAAGAAAGGCAAATAGTATGCCGCTCAAGAAGGGGAGCTCAAAGAAGGTTATCTCGAAGAACATCCGGCGTGAGGTTAGAGCCGGAAAGTCGCAGAAGCAGGCAATAGCGATCGCCTACACGAAAGCGGGAAAAAGCAAGAAAAAGTAATCATGTCAGACAGAAAGGCGGATGTGTACGACAAGGATGGGAAGTATGTGAGAACATACACACCCGAGGAGCACGGCGAGGAGTATCACAAGCTCGCCAGAGGGTACGCAGAAAAGATAAAGGGCGAGGTTCACCCGAAGAAAGAGCCGAAAGGAGAGGAATAAGAAATTACACACAATGAACGAGAATAATCCCGAGGTTTTCGAGGAGGTGGTAGCGGGGGAGGCGGTCGTAACTGACGGAACGGTTCCCATGGTTGAGGAGTGGGGTGTAACGCCGCCCGAGGTAGCAGTTGAGGAAGACAGCGGAGTTGCGAAAGACGAAGCATAAAACCAATGACGAAAGGAGAAGCACTAACGCTTTACAGGAATCTGAACCAGCTCGGTAACTTGAGCGGCGTCAAGTTCTCATACGCGGTCGCTCGTAACTTGAACCTACTCAAGGCGGAGATCGAGTCTCTTGAGAAGTCCGTCGAGTTGCCGGAGGCATTCAAGGCGTTCGACAAGGAGCGCGTCGCGCTCGTCGAGCAGTACGCGGAGAAGGATGAAAAGGGAAAGCCGAAAAAGGAGAAGGCGGAGAACGGTGCCGAGCAGTATGTTATGGGGCAGAACGAGGAGGAGTTCAAAAAGGAGTTCGACGCCCTGAAGGAGAAGCACAAGGAAGCCGTCGAGCTTCGCGAGAAGCAGTTTGAGGAGTACACGCGTCTCCTCACGACGGACACCGATGTTTCGCTCTACAAGATAAAGCTCGATATGGTTCCCGAGGGAATCAGCGCGCGGCAGATGGCGGGTATCTACGAGATCATCAGCGAGGATTAGCATGGAGCTTGAGGAAATCAAAAGAACTCTTGACAGTGCCTCGGGGAAGGCACTAAAGACCTACCTGCTCGCAAAGCTGTCGGAGCTTCGGGACATTGAGAACCTGCAAGAGTTCTCGACGACCGCGGCACAGACGCTCGAGGTAAAGGCACAGAGGAGGGCGTACCTGAAACTCAAGGACATACTCGGTAAACTCCTCACCTTTGAGGAGGAGAGGAGGCCGAAAAATCCCGCAGATAGTTACTCTGTCCAGTAAATGATCGCCCCTTGACTAGGAGACTGAAAACACGCAATATTAACGCATCGAGCTGTTCCGACTCTTAATCGGAGCTTCGCGGTGCCATACCGCTTCACAACATGGCAGACGAAAACGGGAACCTCGACCCTACCAATGAGGAACTTGACGAGCAAGTAGAACTCGTAGACGCATACGATCTCGAGGAAGAAGACGCAGGTGTCCTCAAAGAAAAGCTGGCGCTCGTTGCAGAGCAAAATAAACAGCTTTTCGCTCGCGCGAAGAAAGCCGAAGGTTTTACTAAGGGTGACGACGGCAAGTGGGTAAAGAAACCCGCTGAACACAGGCCGGAACCGAAGCTCGAGGTGAAGCCGAAAGATTCTCCGGACATCGACAAACTGCTCGATGAGAAGCTGGAGAAGCGAGAGCTTGAAGCGCTTGATTTGAGTGATGATCTGAAGAAAGAGGTCTCGGTGTATGCGAAAGTGAACGGCGTCTCTATCCGTAAAGCGCTCACCTCCGACTACATCCAGTTCAAAAAGAACAAGGATGAGGATCGGGCGAAAGCGGAAGAGGCGTCACTCGGAGGAGGCAGGAGGACAACTGCCAAGAAAGACATCAGCCAGATCGATCCGAACTCCCTCGATCTCACGACGGAGGAGGGCAGGAAAGAGAAAGCGGCATGGGACGCACATATTGCGAAACAGCTCGGCTGATACTCTTGGCTCTATGAGTGCGCATGACGAGCCAGAAAGGTCTGACAACGATTGAACTGACGGACGAGGAAGCGAAACTCTTTCTCGAGTTCCGCAAGCACTACGCACAGTTCAAGCAGTTATTGGACAATGGAGTCTTCGATTTCATGGTGGGAGAGAAGGTGCTCCACAAGGACGGCAACAACATACGCATCATTGAGACGAGAATAGTACGACGGTTCTAAATTTTGTTTCGTTCGCGCTATCTGAACGAACAGACGCGCATTCCCGAAAGGGGTGCGCGTTTTTGTGTAAAAAATAAACAAGGAATTACATGGCTAACTCACTGACAGCATTTAATCCCGCATACTGGACGCCGACCATGCAGGAGACCTTCCTCAAGGAATCCGTGGCATTGGGCGTTGCGAACACGGAACTGCGGGCGGATTTGAAGGATGGAGACACTCTCCACAAGCCGTATGGCTCCTACCCCCGCGTGCAGACCTACACGAAGGGTACGGACATCACGGTGAAAGACATCAGTTCGACGGATGACACGCTCTCCGTCTCGACTGCAAAGGTTGCGTCGTTCTATGTGGACGACATCGACAGGATTCAGAACAAGTACGCGACGATCCAGGAGTTCGCGCGCATTGCCCAGCGACAGCTGAACAACACGCTCGACCAGGCGGTGTTGGCGGAGTATTCGAACGCCGGAACGACGCTCGATGACGGCTCAATTGGCGGCACGGCCGGCAACGGCATTGTCTTCTCTGTCTCGAACGCGCCGACGGTCATGACGGCCATGGGACGGACGCTGAACTCGAAGAAGCGCCTCTCGCCCGACCGGTTCTGCCTTATCGGCCCCCGAATGCTTGAGACGATCATCCAGTATGTCGCGGGACGCGAGACGGGATTCGGTGACACGGTGGGAGACAACGGGAAAGTGGGACGACGCTTCGGCTTCGACCTCATGCTCTCGAACAACCTCCCGAACACCGCGACCCTGACTCTCTCCACAAACCCGAGCGAGGGAGACACGGTGACGATCAACGGGGTGGTATTCGAGTTTCGAGAGACCGAGGGCGACATCACAGCAGGGCGCGTCTGGGTTGACCGCCACGCTTCGACCGCCTCGACGACGGTGGACAACTTCGTTGACTGCATCAACAACGCGGCAACCGAAGGCACGGACTACGCGATTATGAGCGCGGAGAATCGCCAGCTCCTTGAGGAGGCGGGAATTGTTGCGACTGACGCGACGACCTCGGTTACCTTCGTGTGGTACGGCGACATCGTTGTTTCCGAAGGTCTGACAGCGGCCGCGAATGTATGGTCGGCGCAGTACCAGTACGCGCTCGCGGGCGTCAATAAATCCATTGACCTCGTGACGCAGGTTTCCCCGAATGTCGTCTTTCGAGACGCACAGCTTCGCCTCGGCAAGTATGTCCACCCGTGGATGCTCTACGGCAAGAAGACATTTGAGAGGATGAAGAACAACCTCGTGGCGACGAAGTTCGATGTTTCCGCGTGGGTGTAATAACCACCTACCGAACCTTGGCGGTGGATAGAGGGTAAAACCGCCGAGTAAGTTTCCTCATAGGAACTCCTAAACAAAAGGAAATACACATGGCCAAAATCTTCAACAGGGCGCTCTGGCTCGGCGGGGAGGTGAAGAAAGTCGGTACCCCGACGGTGAGAGTGCTCGACTACAACAACGACGACAAAGTGCTTCGCGCTTCGGGGGCAACGGTGCCCACGGACGCGGACACAGGGTACGCAAAGGGTTGTGTCTTCATCCAGACGGACGGTGGTGTTGGAAGCACAATCTACATCAACGAGGGGACGGCCGCTTCTGCGGACTTTAACGCCATTGGAGGCGCAAGTTCAGGAGGAATTGCAGGTACGCTGAACCAGACTTACGAGAACGGTAGGACGATCGAGGTTGACTCGGGTCCTGTTACTTTCACGGACGCACAGGCGACCGATCACACCTTCGATATAGATAAGACGGGCACGGGTTCCGGCGACATCTTCAATCTCAAGTTTGAGAACGCCGCGACCGGCCGGATGTTCTACCTCGACATGGATGACGGTATCGCGGCAAATGCGATCGTCATTGACTCGGGCGGAACGGCGCGAACCGGAGCCGATCTCGTCTTCACGGACGACTCGACCGGTACGCACATACTGATTGACGCCAATTCTTCGGGTTCCGGTAAGTCTACCGCTCTCGACTGGACTGACTCGTACGCAGGTTCGAACGCGAGCATTGGCGTGTTGCTCACGATGGGCAACTCCAACGGCTTGTCCTCGGAGGGTCTGAAGATTGTGCGCGGAACGGGAGCAAGAACAGCTCCGGCAATCAACATTGACGACGATTCTACCGGGAATACGCCTCTCATTGACATTGATTTGGCGACGGGCGTGTACACGGGGGATGTCATCAATGTGAAACTGGCCGCCGCGGCAACGACCGGAGCTGTCTTCCAGCTTGATATGGACGCTGGGGTAGCGTATCGGGCGATGTACATTGATTTTGGAGCAGGTACGAGAACGGTAGACGCCATTGAGGTAAAGGCTGACGGTGCTGGAAACAAGGGACTTCTTCTTGTAACCGAAAGCAACACCGGCTCCGGTCACTTGATGGACATTGATGTGACGGGCATCGGATCGGGCAATGTACTCGACATCACCTACTCCGCGGCAGACACGGGAGACGCTCTGAAGGTCGTTATGGCGGACAATGTAGAGGGTGGCGCGCTCGTTATCACAGGCGCAGGTGCTCGCACGGACAACCTCGTCGATGTCGTCTCCGCAGAAACGGGGAGCGTGGACGGCATGGTGCTCTTCCAAACTTCTGGAATCTTCACTGGCCATATGCTGACCGTTCACTCTGACGGCGCGGCGACGACTGGCGGACTGGTTCACTTGGATTTGGACGCGGGTGTCGCTTACAAAGCCCTAACGATTGACCACGCGGGAGCAAGAACGGTGGAAACCATCTTGGTAACCTTCGATGGCACATTCGGCTCGGGTGCGGGTGGAACATTCCTGAACGCCGACATCACGATGACGGGCGCAGGGGCTTCCCCGTTCATAGATGTAGACATCACGGGAGCGTACACAGGCAATGTCCTGGATGTCTTGATTGGCGCATCGCTCGCGACGGGAGATGTGGTGAAGATTGACCTCGGCGCGACGGCAGTATCTTCCCAGGCACTGGTTATCGCCTCGGGCGCAATGGCTCGGACGACTGCCCTCATCGGTATCTCCGACGCCGGAACGCACTCGAGCGGGGCAATCTTCGACATAGACAGCACAGGTGTGCGAGCGGGCATCGTCTTCGATATTGACGACACTGCCGCCACCACGGGTACTGTCTTTGCCTACAACACCTCGGCGGCTTCAACAGGTACTATCTTTGCGGTCAATATGACCAATGCGGTAGGAGCTAAGTTAGCTGACCACACATTAGCTGGCACAAGAACAGCAGATGCAATCACCATCACGGATTCTTCTGCCGGTGCGGTTGATGTCTTCCAGTTCACGAGCACGAGCACGAGCTCCGGTCACATCTTCAACATCGATGTGGACAGCGTGTTCACGGGTAATGTCTTTGATGTCGCATTCGGTACATCGGCCGCCACGGGTGATGTGTTCAAGGTTGTAACGGGAACGAACCTTGCCGGCTCCGTGTTGGTGATTGACGCGACCGCGGCCGCGACAAGGACGGATGACTTGGTACAGATTGATTCTGCCGACGCTGGAGCCGCTCATGTCTTCGACATCAATATGTCGGGGATACACACGGGTAATGTGCTTGATATTACCTATGGGACAGCGGCGGCTACAGGACAAGCCATTGACATCAACATGGGTACGAATGTGGATGGTATGGCTGTCAGCATCAATTCCGCTGGAACCGGAGTATCTGGCGAGGGTTCTGCCCTTGACATTGTTCACACCGGAGCCTTGGTATCGGGAGCTGATGTGGTGCGCATCAACTCAAGCGGGGTAAACAGCGCCACCTCGAATGTTGTAGAGATTACGGCAAGCGGTAACTCTACGGCAGGTTCGTACGCTCTCCGCATAGACGCTTCAGGTACCGGAGTGGAAGGACTATGGGTGGACGCCGGAACGGTCTTGATTGACGAAACCCTAACGGTTTCCGGAACCCTGACCTACGCGACGCTGAACGATGGCACGACCGCCCTTGATTCAACCGCTCTCGAGCTGAACCGAAGCTCGGATGTATCCGCCCGCCTTGTCGCGGGAGGCGCTACCGAAACGGTGGTGCTCGCCACGCACGAGAATAGGGTTGTCCTGCTCGACACGCTCGCCGGTACGACGGTAACCCTACCTGCGGCAACGGGCACGGGCGCAATCTACAAGTTCGTCGTGAGCGTCGTAGCGACCTCGGTGAGTCACATCATTAAGGTTGTCGGAACGGATGTGATGTACGGCGCCATCTGGCTTGCCGACGCGGACACATCCGGCACGACGACGGCATTTGTCACGGCGGCTGACTCTGACACGATTACCCTGAACAGGACGACCACGGGGTCGGTCACGATCGGGGAGTACATCGAGCTCATAGACATTGCCTCCGGCAAGTGGGCGGTGCGAGGTTTCCTCACGAACAGCGGTTCGGGAGCGACTCCTTTCTCTGCCACGGTCTAGCTTTCAGCTTTGGCTCTCTTTTGCCGGTTTTCTCGGAGATGAGTAAAACCGGCTCCCCTCGGGGGGTAACCACTACACACACCATGGAACTCAACTACCAAAAAAAGTCACTGCGAAGCTCTGCGGTTCTGACCGGCTCCTATGTCGCGGCGACCGTCCTCGGCCCGCAGGGTGTTGGCTCGAAAGCAGACCCGGCGGAGAACACGAAGCTTGTACTCCTCCTCGACTTCACTATCGGTTCCCTCACCTCCGCCGAAGTAAAGGTGGAGTTTTCCGATGACGGGACGACCTACTACCAAGAGACGAACGCTTCCGTTTCGAGCGGAACGACGACGCTCACGAATAATGTCTACACGATGACTGCGACTGGTAAGTATGTCGTCTCGCTCGACCTTACCGCTCGCTATGTCAAGGTTTCCGCAAAAGGAACAGGCACGGTCACGAGTTCACTCCTCACGATTGACGCACTCCTCGCCGTTCGCCCATAGCATATGCCGAACTTGCCGAAACACACCGCGAAAGACGCTCCGCTTGAGGCGGAGAAACTCTCCCTCGAAGCCGAACTCGCCCTCCTGACGAATCAGGTCGCCGAGCAGAAAAAACTCGCTGAAACCGCCTCTGTCACGCGAGGTGATGTGGAACAGGCACAGGCGGTATTGCAGGCCGTAGAGGGCGAGATTATGGCAAGAAATGGCACTCTAGGGGCTCTTTCTTCGGATTTGAACGCTCTCACCGCCGAAAAAGACGCTCTCTCTCACTCCGTCGAGAATAAGCGCGCGGAACTTTCCAAGCTCGAGAGCGAGGTATCGCACAAGAGCGAGATGGCGATCGCGCTCCGAGACGCGACCGATGAGCTTGAAAATGTGAGAACACTGCGATCCATTGTTCTCAAAGAGAAAGAGACGCAGGACGCCGTTCTGAAAGACCTCAACGACCGCATTGCGACCGTTCGGAGCGGATATGACGCGCACGAAGCATCCCTCGCGGAGATTCTTCTCCAAAAACTGGAGCGCGAGCGCGAACTCCGCCGCATAGAGAAAGAGATTGAGGACAAAGAGGAGTCACTGCGAACGCGAGAGGGCGATGTTTCGCTCAAGGAATCGTGGCTTGCGAATAAGGAGGAGAAACTCAAGAGACTCAAGCGCGAACTCGAAGAATACTACGGCAGGAAGTTTCCCTACATACACCTATAAGCCAAATGTTTAACCGCGAGACAGGAAAACCTATTGCGATAAAAGATGAGGGCGTGACCGTCATAGACAGCGCCGCCTCGCTCGACTTCACGGGTGTCGGCGTATCCGCGACGGCTGTCGGCGATGATGTGACGACGAATATACCAGGCTCTTCGGCTATTGGTTTGGATGACCTCACCGATGTCACAGTCTCATCCCCCACCTCCGGCCAGGTTCTCGCCTACAACGGCTCCGCGTGGGTCAACTCCTCGGAAACGGGTCTCGGCACCGTCACCTCGGTCTCGGTCGTCTCCTCGCAGGGTGTGAGCGGAACGGTCGCAACCTCGACGACGACACCGGCTATAACACTCGCACTCGGCGCGCTCACGGGGCTTACGAGCGTGAACGGCCTTATCATCACCGCTGATACCGGTGAAATTACGACGGGAACATGGAGCGGGACAGCCATTGCGGACGCAAAAATCGCCTCTGCGCTCACAGGAAAGACCTACAACGGCCTCACGGTCACGGCGACCGCGGGGACGCTCACTATTCCAAATAACGCCTCGGCGGCTCTCATTACGAGCGGAAACTTCAGTCTCACCCTCACCGCAACAAACACGACGAATGTCACGCTCCCCACGACAGGGACGCTCGCAACGACGACACAGCTCGCCACCTACCTCCCCCTCGCGGGCGGGACGATGACAGGCGCCCTCGTCCTCGATGACACCTCTTTGCAAATACAGGAGGGCGTGGATACGCTTACGATTACTGTTCCCACTCTTACAACAGCGCGCGCGGTCACATTTGGAGACTATGCGGGAGAAGTATCATTACTGGGGAACGCAGTTACGGGTTCGGGTTCGGTGGTGCTCGCGGGGACTCCGACCCTCACGACCCCCGAGATTGGAGTCGCGACAGGCACCTCGCTCACGGTCGCAACAGGCGGAGCGATACGGACGGGAACGACCGCGGGGAATACTCTGCTCTTGCAGGCATACGACACCGACACCGGCCCCGCGTACACCACTTTCGCAACGCTGACCGCCGGCACGACACCGACTATGGATTTGGCGACAGGCGTGACTATCGGGTCGGCATATATCTATCGAGCAAGCGGCACCGATGTCGCACTCGCGGACGGCGGCACGAATGCCTCGCTCACCGCTTCTACGGGCGGCATTGTGTACTCCGGCGCGTCTGCGCTCGCCATTCTCGCGGGAACCGCAACAGCCGGACAACTCCTCCTCTCCGGCTCCTCTGCGGCTCCGACATGGAGCACGACGACTTACCCGAGCACGAATGCCATCAGTACCCTCCTCTACGCTTCTTCCGCGAATGTCATGGCGGCTCTCGCGACGGCGAACAGCGCGATTCTGAATACATCGGCTACGGGCGTTCCCTCGATAACCGCAACGCCCATCATCGGGACATCTCTGCAGGTCGGGATTACGGGAACATCGCTCGGCTCTCTGAAAATCGCTGGCAACACATCAGGTCTTATCACGCTGACAGCGGCCGCGGCGGCAGGGACTTACACGCTGACGCTTCCGACGACGGATGGTGACGCGAGCCAGGTGCTGACGACCGACGGGGCGGGGATATTGAGTTGGTCGACGCCTTCGGCAGGAGGTTCGGTGACCGAGGTGATGGCCGAGATTTCTGCACAGGTAAACACTTCAAGCACGGGAGATGTCTATACAGACACCGCGGGCGACACCTATGCCGAGACGACGAACCAGACGAGGATGACGCTCACAGCAAGTAGACTGCGGGATGTCGTGTGTTATGTCTCCTACCATGTCAATGCAGGCACGGGAACCATACAGCTATGGAATTTTACAGACTCCGCGTCTCTTGCAACTGCAACGACGACGAATGTCACGGAAACTGGTAAATCTCTTTCGAGTCAATTTGTCAGCACGAACATGGGAGACGCGCTGACTCTACGCGTAAAAAACAGCGGAGCGGGAAATACAGTGACAATTGATCAAGGCGGTATGACTGAAGGGGATAAACAAATTAGTTCATCTACAACAAGACAGTATGGGATGCTCAATCATGATAGTGCCTCCGTTGGAAATAGTTTCGACTGGAGATTTTATCCAACCACAGTCAGTGTTGCGCTTCTCAAGTTTGTTTCTACGGATACATTCTCTGGGGGTCAGTTTTCGCAAGGCGGCAAACTCTTTGGAACCAAAAGCGAAATTGTTTCTAATTTCGGTACAACATTCAACCAGACTGCGGCCGGGACGGTCATCACACGAACGCCGACTATAAAGTCGGGTGTTATCGCGCTCGTTTTCTCTGCGGTCACGAATGCGTTACCTATGGTGAGCTTCAACCTCAAAGCAGACAACATATAACTTCCATGAAACTACTCAAATACAAAGCGAGCAATTTCACGACTGACAGTGCGCACCAACTCTGTCTCGACCTGGAGGCGAGTCTCGGCGTGAATCTCATGAACCACGATCCGAACAATCCGAATGAAGTGCACGGATACTTCAACACGAACAGCGATGGAGACATTGAGGTGTGTCTGTACGAGCAGGAGGACATTGAAGCAATCAACGCAATCCCCGTTTCCCTCACGGAGGAGATTGAGATTGAGCGTGATGGTAAGAAAGTGAAAGAGAGGAGGACACACGCGAGGAGAGCAATAAATGTTCCGCTTGTCCGGTGCGCGCTACCCGACGCCGTTGTCGTCGCAAAGTGTGACCATGAATTCATCACGAAGAAAGGATGGAAGAAGCATCCCGATATGGGAGGCAAGAGCATTAAGCGCGGCGACCACTACGGCCGAGAGAAAGCATAGAACCCATGCCTCCCACCACCAACACGAAATCCTGACACACCTGCTATGACAGAACCGATAAGCATAGACATCTGGAGCATCCTCATAAACAACGGCGGAAGCGTCGCAACGCTCGTCGCCGTCATCTACCTACTTCGCGAGGTAAAAAAACCCGTTCCTCGCTCCGTCGAGGTGGACGACGAGGGCGAGGAGATAAACCTGCGGACGATAGACAACGAGCTGAACACGATCCGCGGTAACCACCTCCACGATATGCCGACGCTCGTGCAGAACTCGAAGGAGATGCTCGGGATTGTGAAAGATGTTTCCTCATCGGTGCGTGATATGTCGCAGTCGGTGAATCGGCTGGAGACTTCAATCGGACGGATACAGGAGAGCTACCACCGCTCAATGGGAGAACTCAGTGAAAAAGTTTCCGTGTTGTATGCCGTTACTACGGGGTCAAAAAAAAAATAAGGAGCCAAGCTAACATCTAACTATGCAGTATAGCAATGTTTCTGACTACAGTGGAATAGTG
>ERZ1292629.2517-Hain-H43-01um-R1-2517-length-15238-cov-4_pt1 | contig 15238 bp, 30 predicted proteins | sample MGYA00564399_ERZ1292629 | MGnify/ENA primary metagenome ERZ1292629 (study PRJEB36523, sample SAMEA6512636) | groundwater metagenome | collected 2019-01-08 | study: AquaDiva: Metagenomics assemblies of 32 groundwater samples
AGAGAGCGCCGAGATGACGCGCGAGCAAGGCGTCGTCCAGCGCGCCAAGATCCTTCTGGGAGACAAAGCAGAGACATCTCCCGGCGCGCCACCGGCCAGCGCCAAAGAGAAGCGCATGGCAGACAAGATCGCGGACGTGGTGCAGCGCCGGGCGCTTCTAGACGAGACGCAGGAAGTAAATGCCCGCAACCGCAGCAAGGGCGACCGCAGGGGAAATACCGGCAAGTACATCGCCTACGGAGCGGCAGGGGCGGTTGCGGGCACCATCATCGCCACATCCAGCGACGACGACAAGAAGAAGGCCCTCGCGGGACTCCCGTTCGTAGTCCTTGCGCGCGGGCGGCGCCCCCTCATCGGGCGCCTGCAAGCGGCCGAGCACGCCACCGCCGCCGAGTGGCAGCGCGCCATGCGCGCCGACAAGCGCCCCGGTCCAATGGACACGCCCGAGGGCGCCAAGCTCGCCACGACTGGCCAGCCCGGGCCGCGGCGCGTCGAAGCCATCGTCGAGCAACTGATGCCCGAGATGACGGCCAACGAGGACCGCGTGTTCCGCCCCGTCGAGCAGCCGCGCGAGCGCCGCGTCCAGTTCATCGAAGGCGAGGAACCGTCTCTCGGCCGCGAGCACGAGTTCCTGGGCTCCGAGGTCGAGGGCGTCTCGTCGCCCAACCAGCCCAACATCATCAAGGGCAAGCTCATGGCTGCCGGTCACGCTCTGTCCACCGGCTTCGGGGAAGTCGGCGGCGCCATGAACCGCGGCGTCAACCACGTCGCGCAGGCCGTCAGTACCACGGTCGGCAAGATGCAGTTCGATTACAAGGCCACCATCGAGACCGCGCAGCGCGAGGCCAAGATCGAGGGCCACGACTTCACCAAGACCATGAACGAGAAGGAGACCAAGCACTTCGAGGCGTTCTGGGGGCACGTCACCCGCGGTACGCCGATGCCCGCCGACGTAGCGAAGAACGCCAACACGAAGGTCCGCGTCGTGGCCGACTGGGCCTCGCGCATGATCCTCGGCCGGCGCGTGGCGGGGCTCACGCCGCAGGAGGCCCGCGTCTCGGACGCGCTCACCAAGTTCTGGACCGACATGCTTGGCCTCAAGGCCACCGAAGCCACCGGGGCGATGCCGAAGTGGATGGAGCTTGCCATCTACGGCCTGCCGGTGGTCGTGGCGCCCGAGGCCATGACGCCACCCACGTCGCTCATCGGCAAGCTCGGCGTCCTCAAGTGGCAGGAGAAGTACGACCGCGCCGTGGCGCTGCAAGAGCGCATGATCGACGAGGCCATCGAGGCCCGCCCGACGCTCACGCGCGCACAGGTCCGCGACCACCTGAGCAAGATGAAGGGCCTGTCCGAGGACCCGCTGTTCAACTACAGCCTCGGGCTCCCCGAGGCCAGCCACGCCAACTTCCTGGACCGCCACCGCTTGCTCGACGTACAGACGGGCCGCGTCCTCGACCCGATCAAGCTGTTCGACATGTACTTCCCGAACATCCAGCGGCGCATCGAAATGGCGCGCTTCTGGGGCGCCGACATGGAGTACGCCCGCGACCTGGTGGACCTTGGCAAGGCCAGCCGCCAGAACACGGACGCCATGGTCACGCTGTTCGACATCGCCAGCAACCAGGCTCCCAAGACCACGAGCCAGGCGCTCAACAACATCTCGGGACTCGTCTCGATCAAGTCGCTCGGGCGCGCCGGTATCCGGCAGCTTTCGACCTGGGCCAACGAGATGAAGTACCCGGTCAAGTACACCGAGGGGTTCAAGGCCGCCAACGATGCGTTCCGGTTCGCGGTCGCAGAATCGCACCTGCCGCGCGCCATCCGCGACAAGTTCTACAACTCCGAGCACGACCTGTTCATCCACGAGATGGGCTCGGCAATACGGAACGAGTATTCGCACGTGCTGGCCTCGCTCTCGGGCGCCATCGGCAAGGCGACCCACATGATGCTCAAGTACCCGTACTTGGTGTCCCCGATGGACCGCCTGCCGCGCCTCAAGGCATCCATGTGGTCGCGCCGCACCGTGCATGCGCTCATCCCCGAGATCGAGCACGCCATCCGGTCCGGCAATACCAAGCGCTTCGGCAACGAGAACTACTACTACGACCTGGCGCGCGAGATGTGGCAGGACCCGAGCATCCAGAAGATCGCCCTCAAGCCGACGCACACCACGGCCGAGGTCGAAGCCCTCAAGATCAACGCCGCCGAGTGGCTGGTGTCGCGCACCAATGGCCGCAGCGAGCCGCGCGACCTGCCCGCTCTCATGCAGCACCCGCTCGGCAAGGAGTTGTACAAGTTCCAGCAGTTCAACCTGAGATCCACAGCCGAGTTCCACCGCCAATGGAACTTCTTTGACAAAGACTCCACGGTCCGCAACAAGGCACAGCAGATTCGCCTCATGGCAGGCACGGCCGCGACCCTCGGCATGAGCTTCGGGATCGAACGGGTAATCTCCGCCATCCGCAAGGACGACAAAGAGGACCCCATCGCCCGGCAAGTGCTCGAAGTGCTGGCCGGCGCCGGGATGTACCCGTCGATCATGGCCGCGCTCGACCTGTTCTCCGGCTCATTCAACCGCAAGCCGCAAGAGAAGATCCTGGGGCCGACCATCGGGACGGCGCTCGAAGCCGGGGCGGCAGGCTACAAGTCGGTGGCAAGCGGGTCGCTCGATCCGACTCGGGCGTTCCTGATCGCCAACATGCCGGAACCATTCTGGGCGACGGGGCTTGGAATCCCGACGCGGTCGGAGTTGCGCGAGGACGAGGCGAAGCGAAAGAAGATGGAGAAGAAACGGAAGCAGTCGCCGTACTGAACGGTCCATCCGCGCAAAATCGCCCCTCAATACGATGGACGTGGAGGACCAAGGGATGGCAGAGCCACAGAACGGAGTGCCCCGGTGGGTCGAAGATCGCTTCAACCGCATCGAGGGCGACATCGAGAAATGCGGCGACCGAGTATCGGCCGTCGAAAATAGGAGCGTAGAGATGCGCGTCTGGCAGGGCCGCGTCATGGTGATCGGCATTCTCGGAATGGTAATCCTCAACGGAGCAGTGACGCTGTGTATCTTGCTGGCCGTGCGAAAGATCGCACCGGGGTGAAGTATGCAGCGCATCGAAAAGTTCTTGCTAATCCTCCACGCAGTCGGAGTGATGTGCATGCTGTTCTTCGGGACCGTGCTGCTCGGCAGGTCAAACCAGCAAGCGGAAGAAATCAGGGCAACCCGGGAAACCGTGCGGCTCAGCGCGGTCCGTCGTGACTCGATTCTTGTGGAGATTCGGGCGCATCAGGATTCTTCCGCCGTCCGGTAGTACACACGTGAACGATGTAGCACTTTGGGCACATTGGGCCTTCGCCACAGGGCACGCAGAATGCCCGCAGCCAAGTCATCTCGACCTGGCAGTGCGGGCATTCTGGATAGGTGCGCTTTGTCATCGCGGCCACTTCCCGAGGGCGGTCCACTTCTCGACGAGATACCGCTTCCACTTGATCCGGTAGTACCTGTCGGAATCGACGCCAGTCCATGCACCGGGGCCTGTCCATCCGGAGTCGAGGCGGTCGTTGTACTCGCCAGGCGACACGATCTCCACGTACGGTTGCTGCTTGTACTCCGCCATCACAACAAGCGCGTCGCGGAGAGTTTGTTCGTTGAGCCGTTCCCCAGGCTCAAGGATGGAGTTCTTCCACCAGTCCTCGGCCATCATTCCCCCAGACTGAAATGCCCGCCGTCTTTGCGCTTGAACCGCCCGCCCCAAGTACCGCCACGAGCAATCCACCATTCGCCGAGCGTGGCGTAGTCCTCTGTGTTTTGCAGGTACACGCCGTCCTTGAACAGAAGCAGGTCGATGGCAAGCCTGCGCCCGTGGAACGAGTCCTTGACGCCCAGCCCGCGGACCGCGTACCACGCCGCCATGACGGGGTGGCGCCAGGCTTCCCCCAGCGCCACCTCGTATCCCTGGTAGTTCGCCTGGGCGATCAGGTCGGCCACCATCCGCGCGAACCGCCATTGCTGCTGGTTGATGCTCATGCGTTACCTCCCTTGTCCCAGCTTCCGAGATGCCCATCGCGCACGAACTTCTCCAGGTGTGGCAGCAGATCCTGGACCATCGCCTGTGTCAGGTGCATTCGCTCCTCGTCTTTCCCGAGCCAGATACAGAACTCGGTAGCCAGACTTGAGTCTTGAATCGAGCAGGAAGCCCCGTATCGATCCAAGAACTCCCCTCTCAAAAACCCGCGAGGGGTTGCTGTCAGGTTGAGGCTCATGCGTCACTCCAACTCACACGGTGGCCGACAGCCTGTCCCATTCGGCGGCAGGCTTCCACTTCCGAACATGCTCGTCGCGGACAGGTTGTCCCAGCCGGACCAGCGGTCCTTCTTGTTCGTTCCGTTCTGCGTGTACGTCCAGAATCCAAACCCACCGTAGGCGTCGTTCGGGTCGCTGCGCTCGGCCCCGATGCTTGCGAGCAGCGTCCCGCTGGGCGTTGTGTACAGCCGGGCGTGGTAGCGCATCTTGTTCGACACGACTGCCGCCGACACCTCGACCCAGTAGAACTTGTCGTTGTAGAGGAACAGCGAGTCGTTGTAGGTCTTGTATCCCGACTCGGCGGTCAGATTCCCGGCACCAGACGCGGGCCATGTCTCCGCCCCATTCGGGCTCGACTCCATCTTCTGCTGGAAGGCGAAGTAGTCCTGGTCGATGGCAAGCCGGACGTAGGTGCGCTTGTCCCGGGCGTTGCTTGGCGAAGCCCCCTTCTTGAGCAGCCGGGAATGGAAGAACACGCCCATGTGCCGGTCCTGGGTGACGTAGCCGGACCAGGTGAACGCTTTCACCCGGCCGTTGTACGCCACGCCATCCGGGACGATGTAGTTCACCGGATGCGTCGAGCTGGAAAACGAGTCCTGATCCACGGAGTGGAAGTCCTGGAGCGTCAGGCAGGTTTTCGTCACGTCGTCCCGGTCCGTGTAGTTCTCGATCCACAGGTCCGGCCGGTGCAGGTCCTCGATGGAGAAGCCGTAGAAGCGGCCGGCGGCCTGGCCGTCGCTTCCGTTCGACGCCCCCGACATCTGCGTCGCCTGGGACCACGAGAGCGTGGACGGGACATAGAGATCGTACGCCGTGGCGCCGTTCTGCCAGGCCCACCGCCGCACGCTGTCCCGGTCCGCTTGCGCCATGAGGTATCCCGCGGGCGCCTTCTCGTAGGCGATGGCGTCGTAGACGGTTTGGACTTGGCCCGAAGTCAGGCTCGACTTCGTGAGCATGTTGATGCCTGCGGTGTAGGCGCCGTTGTACGTGTGGACGTGACAATCGACGCAGACAGCTTTACGGATGTCCCACACCTTGTTGCTCATCTGGGGGCTGTACGTCACGATTGGCGTAGCGCTCGTCTTGCTTGCGGATGGTTGCAAAGAGCCGTTGCACCCCAGCAGGAACGCAAGCGTGAGCAGCCCCGTGGATCTGGACGTAGCATTCCCACTTCTCGTCGTCATTCAGCTTCCTCCAGGTTTCTCGGGTCATCTCGTCGTCCTTTCATTCCGGGCATTTCACCATCGCCGCCCTTCGTTGCCGACGCTCATGGCAGTATTGCCGATTGCATTCCCAACAGCGCCTGCTTTCCTGATGGATGCGCAGGTTGTCTCCAGCATACGCATGCCCTCTTTGGCAGTGGGTTTTCTTGGAGTTCCGCGCAGCAGGACTGTCCCCGCGCAGGGTATTCTCCTGCGGCGTTACGGGCTCAAGATGCCTAGGATTGCAACAGGCTGGGCGTCTGCATAGATGGTCGATCTGCCTGCCGCCTGCAATCTCCCCAAACATCTTTTCGTACTGGACCCTGTGGACAAGGCGCGACCTTGAGTCTGTCCAAACCGTTCCGTAGCCCTTCGTGTTCTTGCCCCATTTCCAAAGCAGGCACGGAGTGTCCATCGGACCTGGGGCCAAATCAAAGTCGTCTGGCCCGATAGGACGACCCCGTGGCTTGACCTGCCGCTCGTCCGTCATGGCGTCGCGTCCTTCCCATTCACCCGCAGCCAGAGCAAGGCCGCGGCCTCGGCGGGGTTGGCGTGCTGAAACACTTCGCGGAAGACTACGGCAGTGTACCCAATGGAATGCGCCCATATTTTCACTTGCAACTCTTCCTTCCGCAACTGCTCCAGGATCTCCACGAGCGTTGGTGCCCACGCCAAGAAGTACTCCGAAGTCGGTTTCGGCCTGCTCGTGAGATAGGGCACCATTTTAGATCCGAACGGATGCCCGGCGTGCCACAGGAAATATGTCTCTGCGGTCCACCCCGCCGCCTTCAGCCGCTCGCTCGTCTCGCGCGTCGCTACAAGGTCCTCGGGGGTCATCGCTGCTCCATTTCTTCGAGCTTGGCGAGCACCACTCCAAGGTTTCGCGCCCACTCCCAGTCGCCACTCTGCGCCGCGAACCCCTGCTTCGTCAGGACCCACTCCTTGATCTCGCGCAGCGCGGAGAGGCGGATCGCGGCTACTACCTGCGCTTCGCACACGTAACAGCCACAAGAATGGCAGCAGCAATCCTCGTCCCAGCTATCTATCGGCCCGCACGAGGGGCAGTATGTTTGCTCGATCTGATCGCTCATCCCGCTCCCTCCGATTCTTCGAGGCGCTTCCCGCACCGGCACTGGCGCGGGCGGTCCGTCCAGTCCACGAGCAGGTGCATCTCCCCGCACTGTTCCTCGGGGGTGCAGCCGCCTACCTTGTCGCGCTCTTCAACCACCCGGCGGTAGGTGACGAGGCCGTCTGTTTCCAGCCGCCACTTGTACTCCGACCAGCAACGTTCACACGCTGGCATCCCCCACCTCCACGTCGATGTTCTTCCACGTTGCCCAGTGTGCCGAGCCGCCGGGCACGGCGTCTATCGTAGAGACTCCGCAGTTGAAGGCCCGCGCAATCGCCGTTACCGGAGCCATCTTGTTGCGCTTCCTTCGCCAGTCAACATACGACCGGATGATAACAACGTCCCGCGCGGCAAGGACTGCATGCCTCCCGCGCTGGGTGTTCTGTGCGTTCGTCACCAGGTCTAGATGCGTCGGTTCGATACAGGGTGGCGCAGTCGATCCGCTTCCCGCACCGCTGCGTCGCGATCGGCGGTCAGGCGCTTGACGCCTTCGTGCGCCGGGTCAACCACCACCGTCCCGGCATCGCAAAGCGCGCCTGACACCAGGGCTGCTTCGACCCGCAACCGCACACAGGTCTGCTGCCAGGTGGCAACTTCGGCCCGCAACACCCGCACGGTTTCTTCCAGCGCCTCGTTCGCGTCGAGCAACACGCTGTTCTTCGCGGTCACACACCCGCAGTCTGCGAAGTGCGTCGTGTGGGGGGTCATGGCTGCTCCTCCAGATCGTCGTCCTCACCAAGCATGATCCTGACAAGACCCTCGTCCCACGGCTCCGCGAACCCGCAATCGTCACATTCAATTTGACGAGGCTTCCCTTTGGTGGGGCGCTCCTCGTATCCAGCCCTGTACACGCTTCCACACTTCGGGCACGGCAGACAGCCATACATATTCCGTTTAGGCATCCTCCCCCTCCTTCGGTTCCTGGGCCGCCATCGCGTCCAACTGCGCGAGCAGGTCGGACAATACTTCCCACTCATATGGGACTGGCCTGTGCTTTCGGTCCTTCACCCACGCTTGCAACTCCGCGAGTACCCGCGTGCGCTCGGCCGCCCGTGCGTCCGAGAGGATTTGGGCGATGAGATCGTCCAGCGCCTTCTCCCGGTCCTGCTGCGTCGGGGTGGTCATGGGGAGCCCCACTGACGCCTGCGCCGCTCTTGCACCTCTATCGATTCCTTCTCATAAAAGACCGTGTACGACCAGTCCGACTTCGACGCGATGACCTGCGTCGGTGCCAGGTGATTCGCAACTAGTTCTTCTGCCAGCCCGTCGCGGTATGCGGTCAGGCTGGTGTAGACACGAACTTTCATCGGTACAATCCCTTCGTCGCGCTCCACGTGCTCGGCTCCACGCCCGTCGGCATCCCCGGCCGCGGGCTCCGCGCTGGGACGCCCACCTTCTCCAACTCGTCCGGGCACTTCGGGCAGGGCGTGTAGCTTCCGGTCGGACAGTTCCCCACGTAATCGCAGTTGCCGTTCTTGAGCTTCCAGCAGCCGTTCACGAGCGTCGTGTGCTCGTAGCCGTAGCCCCACGTCCATGTCCCCATGTCGTCCGTCCAGTCCGTCGTCCCCACGTGGCAGTTGAACGCCACCGGAGTCGCGCCGGTCGGCTGCGGGTAGTTCTGCCGAATCATGTGCAGCGTGAACAGGTGCTTGCCGTTCCCGGCCGGGATCGGTGTCGAAAGCGGCAGGACCGACAACTGCACGACCGACGCCCCGCCGGTACAGGGTAGGACGCCCACCGGGTTCGGGTTGACGATGAACTGCGTGCCGGCCGGAATGTCGGCGCCGGGCGTGATGCTGCCGAGCGTCCACATGGCCGGGAAGTAGTCGAGGAACGCCCGGAAGATGTCGCAGTTGCCGCCCGGACCCATGTTCATATACACGGGCACGTCCACGACTTCGTTGAGCACGCCTTCGGAGCAGTGCTCTCCGGACAGGATGTACATGGCGGACTCGGGCTGCGTGGCCCCGGCCCGGGTGACGGCTACGGTCACGAGGGCGAGCGCGACGAGCGCTGCGATCAGGGCAAGGATGCGGCGGTTCATGTGGCTCCTTTGGCATAGACGATCTGGTAGATGCGCTGGACGGAGACGCCGAAGCGTTTCGCCAGGCGCGGCATGGACAGGCCCTGCCGGTACAGGGCACGGATTCGGACGTTGCGCTCGGACTTCTCCGGTCGGCCTGCGGGCACTTGGCGGCCCTCCTTCCCAACGCTCCGACGATACTCTTGACTCAAGGGAAAGACAAGGCCCCGTTTCGGGGGCCTTAGTCTGGAGGTTCGGGGCGGGATTTACTGCTGGAAAACTGGCAGCAACGGCACCCTACCCGGGCGGGCCTTGTGGCGTCAAGAAAAATAACCTTGACCATGCACGGGCGGCGTGCGTATTATCGCACGTGGGTACGAAACCGTGGAGGTCTGAAGATGGGAACCGACATTAATCCGGTGATCGAGTATTGCGACGAGGGGGAGTGGCACTTGGCCGTCAACCGCGAGGGGTTGTGGTATCAGCGGTGCTACGTGTCCTTCGCCATCCTGGCCGACATGCGCAACGGCTGGGGCGTCAAGCCCATCGCCGCGACGCGCGGGATTCCACATGACTGGTCTCCGGAACTGGAATTGCTTCACAAAGCCGGAGATACCGATGGCTGCTCACCCATCGGTGAACACTCGTTCTCGTGGGTGACGCTTGCCGAGGTGGAGGCGTACGAGAGCGGGCCGATGCTCTTTGACAAGCCTGGCGACCTGGACCTGTACGCGAAGGCCACGACGTTACGCAAGCTGGCGGATTCGATGCGGCTGGTCTGGGACGCGCAGCGTTGGCACCTCGGAGAAAACCCGCGCATTCCGCGCGGTCAGGCGGTCCGCCTGGTCTTTGGCTTCGATTCCTGACTGGGAGGTTTGGCGATGGAACTGGCGACGATCAACCTGGACCCCGACGCGCGGTGCAAGCATTGCCTTGCGGTGATCGAGGTCGAAGCGGTCTGTATCGAGGACAACTACGGCGACCTGTACTGCACGCGGTCCTGCTTTGCGGAGTGCGAGCGGCAGGCGAACGAGGACGCATACGACGAGGAGCAGTCGCATCCGCGCCACGGTGGCGGGGCTGTGGACTGTGCCGAGGAACGGGCCGCGTGGATGCGGCTCAAGTAGGAGGTTGAGATGGCAACGCGCAAGAAGGCTGATCCAGTCATCGTAGACGGTGAGGTCGTGGACCCGGAGACGGGGGAGGTGCAGGAGCCGGAGACGGCGCTGGCGGTGGTGCAGACCGGCACGGACCGGGCTGGCATGGTGGCGCTGGCCGCCATGAGCGAGTCGGAGTTCGAGGCCGAGATGGAGGCCGCCAAGCGCGTGCTGGCGCGGCTCGACCGCATCATGGACGAGGTCATGGAGGAAGGCACCGACTTCGGCATCATCCCTGGCGTTAAGCGCCCGGCACTGCTCCAGGACGGTGCGGTGCAGATTTGCCGCCTATTCAAGCTCGTGCCGACGTTTGAGCGCAAGGTGGACTACGGCGACGGCGTTGTCGCGCCGCAGGTCACGGTGGTTTCGGACTGCCTGCTGCACCTGGGTTCGGCTGACGGCCCGGTCGTCGGCACGGCGGGCGGCGCGTGCTCGTCCTGGGAGAAGAAGTACCGCTACCGCAATGCTGACCGCGAGTGCCCGGAGTGCAAGAAGGTCGGCACCATCATCAAGGGCAAGGAGGAATACGGCGGCGGCTGGCTCTGCTTCGCCAAGAAGGGCGGCTGTGGGGCGAAGTGGCCGAACGGCGCGCCGGCCATCGAGGGCCAGGTGCTCGGGCAGATCGAGAACCCGGACGTATACGAGCAGTTGCAGACGATCATGTGGATGGCGGACAAGCGCGCGCATGTGGGCGTCACGCGCCGCACGACGGGTGCCTCGCGCCGGTTCACGCAGGACGAGGACATCATCCAGCACAGCCAGCCCGTTGCCCCGCAGCCGGAGGCGAAGCGCGAAGCGTCGAAGGCCGCACCGGCTCGTGGCATCACCGATACCGGGTGGCCGGTGGAGGAGCCCCCGAAGCCCAAGCCCGCGCCTGCGATGACGCGCGGCGACAGGGACCGGGCGGCACGGGACGAGGCGGCCAAGGGTTCCAAGGTCGTTGACAAGGAGTTCTCGGCGGTCGAGGTGGCGCGTGCGGACCTGGACTACGCGCTGCAATGCGATTGCATCACGCAGGCCGACAAGGACGCGGCCGTCAAGTACGTCGCCCGCAACGCCGAGAAGGGCGCCGAACTGGACGCGCTGCGCAAGATCACGCAGCACATCAAGGCGCTGCTCACCGAAAGGAAGTGCCTCCATGACCTCCCGTTCTGAAATGCAAACGGTTCGCACGGACAACCGGATCATGGAGATCTGGCGCGAGGTCGAGGAAAGCGAAGTCATGTCGCCGGACCAGGAAGCCGAAATCGAGGCCCTGGTGACGGCGAAGGTGGACGACGCGGTGCAGGCCATCGTGCTGTCCGAGATGACCATCGACCAACTCAAGGCACTGCTCAAGGAGGCGCGGGCGGTGCTCGCGGTGCGCGAGTCGCGGGTGGACGCCATCCGGGCGCAGGTGACGCGGGCCATGACGGCGAACGGCGTCGAGAAGGTGAAGGCCGAGGACGGGCTGTTCACGGCGACGCTGATGGCGGGCAAGGGCGGCGTGGAGTTGCTGGTGCCGGTCGAGGACTTGCCGGAGCAGTACCGCAAGGAGGTCGTGACGGTGAAGCAGGACACGGACATGATCCGGATGGCGCTTGAGGCGGGGCTCGTGCCCAAGACGGAGGACGGGCGGCCGGTGGCGAAGCTGAACACGGAGCCGTACGTCACGATCCGCGTCAACAAGGACAAAGCCTTGGAATACCGGGTGCGGGGGTTGCTGGCATGAAGCGCGACAAGCCGCCGGCGGAGTGGCCGCTGGTGTTCAAGGTGCTGGGCGTGCCCGAGGGCGTGATGGAGCACCGCTTCTACCCGTCCCGGCGCTGGCGGTTCGATTACGCCTGGCCTGCGGAGCGGGTGGCGCTCGAAGTCGAGGGCGGCGTGTGGACGGGCGGGCGCCACACCCGCGGCGCCGGGTTCATGGGCGATTTGGACAAGTACAACCGGGCGGTGCTGCTCGGGTGGGCGGTGCTGCGGTGTACGCCGCAGCAGATGGCGAGCGGGGAAGCGGCTGTGCTGATACTGGAGGCGTTGGCGAATGCCCACCACAAAGACGGATGACGAGCGGCGGCGGATGAACGCCGAAATGCAGGGCCGCTACCGGGCTCGCAAGCGCAAGCAGGGATTTTGCACTTGGGGCGGCTGCTGGCGAAAGGCGCCGGCAGGGCACCGGGAGTGCGCGGAGCATTCGACCCGCAAGGGGCGGGGGACGGAGGGCAAGCCATGACGGAGTGCATCAATCACAAGTGGCAGATCAAGGGGCAGGATGCGGAGATCCGGTGCCGGGACTGCGACGCCACGCCTGCGCTGCCGCATGTGGTCCAGAACGAGATGATCCGCGAGTTGCAGCGCATTGTCCTGGAGATCATTTCCAGAGAGGCCGACAGGATTGGGGGCCTGCCATGAGCGACAAGAAGGCGATACCGGCCGAGTGGCGGATTGCGCTGGCTTGGGCGGCGCACGCGGGGGAGTTGCGGGGGCTGCTGCGGGCGGCGCTGCCGTTCGTGGTGCTGAACAACCAGTTGGAGGGGGCAATCCGGCAGGCGCTTGAGGTCCGAGACCCGGCGGCGAAGCCATGAACAGGAGCCCATGCATTGATGCACCCCGGCACGAATCATTCTGGTGCAACCACCGGCCGAAGGCCCTCCGCTGGCGAACCGCAGATGGGTGCTCCGGCGAAGAATGCCGAGCGTGCTACGGAGCGGCGGAGCGCGCCAAGTGGCCCGACCTGGAGTCGGTGTGTGTGCTGGACGAAGAAACCGGCGTGCCTGTTGACCCCACGTTCCACACGAAGGCCGACGAGATAGCAATTGTCATCGCTGCACTGCGGGGGCGGCCATGACCACCACGAGGCTGCGCTGCTGGATTCTTGGGCACAAGTGGATCAGGCCATGGCACTGCTGCGCATGGTGTACTCGCTGTGGGAAGTTTGTTCCTGGACACCACGATGGGGAGGTCGAGCCATGACGCGGGCGGCGCTGCTGGCGCGTACGCGGCCACGCCTGTGGCGGGTGGATGTGAACGCCTACGGAGCGGTCTTGGGTTTGGACTTCTGCCGCCTGTGGGTGGGGGCCACGCGGCACGGCTATCCCGCGGTGCGGGTGGGCTCGAAGGTCATGGGCGGCCATCGGCTGATGCTCGAAGCCAAGCTAGGGCGCCCGCTGCGAGCGGGGGCCTTCGCCTGCCACCACTGCGACAACCCCGGGTGCATGGAACCCCGGCACCTGTACGAAGGGGATGCCTCCCGGAACATGCTGGACGCCTACCGGCGGGGGCAGAAGAAGCCCTACAGGCCCCGTGGCGAGGCGAACGGGCGCTCAAAGCTCTCACGGGCCAAGGTGAGGGCGATACGCGCCGCTGGGGCGCCCGCTGCAAGCCTGGCGGTGCGCTACGGGGTTACGCCGGACTGTATATCGCAGGTCCGGGCCGGGCGGCGGTGGGGGTGGCTTGTTGGGGGGTGAGGGCTTTGCGGTGGTGGTGGTTTCTGCGAGGGTTCTTCTGGGTGGATGCAGATGGGGGGCCGGTTGTGAAACGTCCGGGGCTGGTACGGATCTTCTCACCGAGAACGCACCGCAAGACCGGATGGAAGGTCTGGGCCACCTGCCGGGACTGTGGCGGGTAGGCGAAACGGACTCGGCGCCTTGGTGCGTGGCATGCTGGCTGCTCTGCATGTGGGAAGCTGAGGCGGCACGGGGCCTGCCTCGGGGGGATGCAAGCCGGGAGGCCAAGGGCGATGGGGAACAGTAAACGGCGGCCGGCGGCTGTCGTCGCGCCGATGTGCGAGACCTGCCAGAGTCGGGAGCACGTTGCGAAATGGGAGCAGGGCGCCTGGTGGTGCCTGGCCTGCTGGGTGGGGCAGGTGAACTGGGCCTTGGGATGGATGCGAGAGATGCTTGACAGCGAATAGCCCGTGCTGTAATGTGTGGTTGTGATCGAATACCGGGAGGTTGGAACCATGGGAACTAGAAGCCTGACCGTATTTCAAGAGACCGACGGAACCGAGATTGCCGTCATGTACCGCCATTTCGACGGCTATCCCACAGGCCACGGCGACGAGCTTGCGCGCTTCCTTGCGGGGTTCAAGATCGTGGCCGGGCTGGGCACCGGCGACAAGGCCCCGGTGGCAAACGGAATCGCCTGCCTGGCCGCTCAGGTTGTCGCACACTTCAAGACCGAGCCCGGCGGCTTCTACCTGCACGCCGCTGGCACCCGCGACATCGGTGAGGAGTACGTCTACACCGTCTCTGGGAAGCCTGGGGAAGGCGTCACCATGCGATGCGAGAACGGCGACGGGAAGAAGCTCTACGAAGGCCCGGCGGTGGACTTCTCCGGTGTCGCTGCCAGCGCCATGGACGAGGTGCAGCCATGACAACCAAACACACGCCGGGACCGTGGACGTGGACCGCCGACTTATGCGATCCGCGCGAACCCCGCATCATTTCCGCAGCGGACGGTATTGAGGGCGCGCAAGTGTGGTGGCAGGGTTCGGCTGACGAAGCCGACGCAAACGCCCGCCTGATCGCCCTCGCCCCGGAGATGCTGGAAGCGCTCAAGGCCGAAGTCGAACGGATCGAGACGCTCCACACCCTGAAAGTACGCCAAGCCATCCCGGATTGGTTCGAGCGCCTAGCAGCACTCCGCGCCCTCATCGCCCGGGCCGAAGGGGGCCAACCATGAACTGGAAGGAATCCCGCGAAGCCGGAAAGACGTGCCCACGCTGCGCCGAGGCCCGCACGCGCCTGGTAGCAACCGGATACACGCTCAGCGCGCCCTACGATCACGGCGACAACATGTGCGCGGCACAGTCGGTCGAAACCTACGGGCCGAACACCTTCGGACACCCCAAGGGCCTACATACAGGTCCGCCCGGCCCGCTGCCCGGACTCCGAGCCGGCCCACGATCCGGGCGGATGCCCGGCCTGCGCCGAGGTGAAACCATGAAAACCCGCAAGCCCCTGCCCATCGTAGAAGCCCTCCTCATCGCCGGCACAATCGCCGCCATGTGGTGTGTATTCGTCCTCGCATGGGGCATCCTCCCGCGGGAGGTCCTCCCGGGGCTACCGCCAACGTTCGCCCCCTGGCCCACCGGGGGGCGGTCTATTTTTCCCCATTGACACTGGCACCGCCCGTGCTGTAAGGTGGCAGTGGGTCAGTCAAGCCGGGAGGCAAAAAACATGACGCAAGGCGCACGCTTCGCACAGGACATCGCAACTCTCGCCCTCATCGTGGCAGGATTCGTCTGGATGCTCGCCAAAGTCCTCTGAGCCGGCGCCACAAGCCCCCACCACCATCAGCCCCCGGGACCACCACCGGGGGCTTCCCATTGCCCACCCCCCCCCATAACCGCCCATTCCGACCCCCCCACAGACCCCCACAATCGACGATCCTCCCCGCCCCCATACCACAGCACCCCCCACAGGTTTACATAATCACACCCTCTCT
>ERZ1292629.2523-Hain-H43-01um-R1-2523-length-15227-cov-17_pt1 | contig 15227 bp, 23 predicted proteins | sample MGYA00564399_ERZ1292629 | MGnify/ENA primary metagenome ERZ1292629 (study PRJEB36523, sample SAMEA6512636) | groundwater metagenome | collected 2019-01-08 | study: AquaDiva: Metagenomics assemblies of 32 groundwater samples
CGCGCTGGAGTTTCAGCGCCTGGGTGCATTTGCGTTGCAGCGCCAGTGTGATCGGGGTATTAATGTCCGTGCGCACAGTGCCATTCGCGCGAAACACAGTCGTTCCGGCTTTCAGCACATTCCAGCGCAAGGTCTCAGTCGTCTCAGCCGCTTGCTGCACGCAAAGAGAACCATATTCCTTAAGAATCGGATCTTCGTGCGTGTCCAGCATGAATCCAGAGTACGGAATAAAGTCGCCATGCTCTTGCAAGGTAACAGAATAGTCCGTGATCGTCGGCTTGCTGCCGGAGGGGGTGACGGCTTCAACAAGCGCAGTAAGCGCGAGCGCCAAAGCTTCATAGCGCCGAAACTTAGCAGTCCTGCTCGATTTCGTCGGAAGAACGAAAGTTTGACCAAACTTCTCGAGGATCATTTCCTCGTTGTGGCGGGTCAAAAGCGGCGCGATCGCATACGCTGCGGTACGCGGCGAAATATCGCCATATTCTTGGGGTGAAGTAGCCATTGATTAACTCCTAAAATGCAGTTTTTATCGTACTATGTTACGCTGCCAGGAGTTTGACACATCTTTGGCGTCAAACAAGGCAAACTCAAAATTCATTATATTATGCGACCTTCTCAATTTCCACCGAGAAATTGATGGAGCCGGTGGTGTGATCCGCCGCCCCGCCAGCGTATTGGAAGCGAATAGCTTGGTTGGATACCGATGCCGTATTCGATCCGCCGCCGCTGAACGGTACCTTGGCATCGCCCCAGCGCAAGGTGTTGGCTGGCGCAGTTTCAATGTCGGCATTCGCAATCGTGGTCCAAGTCGTAGTGCCGTCCGTTAGCACGATGGTTCTGTCGCCACCGGCTCCGAAGTTAGTGCCGCCGCCCACGAGTTTGATTTCTCTGACTTTGTACTGATCACCCGCAACACCAGCAATGACAGCGACGGTGCCCGCGCCATCAAGAAGCGCCGCAGTGACGGTGACATCCACAATCTTGATCGGGGAAATCACCACACCATCAGACTTCATGCCAGCAGGATCGATGCTGAGTGTGTCCACATTTTTTCCGCTGCCTAGTACCAGCGTCTTGCTCGCAACTGCCGTTCCGGCCAGCGAAGTGTCGTTGAAATTCAGTTCCGTCGCCGAAGCCGTTAGACCGGTAATCGTATCCGTAGCCGCCGCCGTATAAAACAACGTAGCCGATCGGCCCACGAAAATAGCAGATTGCCCAGGGGTGACAAGGAAATTATTACCCGCGCCAAGAGCGTTGATCTGAGAACCTGCGGCATCCGGCCAAACTTTTAGTGCGTTCGTTGCATCGGTATTCACGATAACAACAAACTCGTTCGCTGCCGGAACTGGGAGTTTTACGCCCGTTGCGCCCGTTGCACCAGTGACCGCGTTAAACTGCGCAGTTAGTGCTGTAGCATCAGCGAGAGTCGTGCCAGCCGCAGCGGGCGTAGCACTAGAAGCAAAGATCTTCCCTGCCGAGTCGTACACTACCGCTTTGGAATTAACAACCGTGCCAGCCGCAGCACCATCCAAAAGAAGTAGTTCTGCGGCGCTTACTGTCGCAGTAAAAAGATCGTACAAGTCCAGAAACTTGTTCCAGACTGATTTGTCGGTGTTGCTGACTTGTGCTCTGCGCACAAAACTGCGATCAATACTCATAGTCGTGGCCACCTAAGTTAGTGTTTATTTGCTTCCCTTGCACGTAACATCCTATTATTACTATAGCATTCGGCGTACTCAGTTGTACACTCGACGCTACTTCTTCACTGCGCCGGCCGCAGCCTCAGCAAAAGCTCCATCATAGTCGTTGGGATCTGGAGCACCTTTATTCGAAGGAGTCGCGCGTTGCGATTTAACGGGTTCGAGATCAGCGACATCGGCCGCGCTTAGCGCCGGCTTCGCCTCAGCCGCCGGCTTTGCCACCACGGTCGCCTTCGATGCTTTGTACCGGCTCACCAGCTCAGTCACTGCCGCTGCGTCTCCCCCTTTGTACGCTGCTTCCAAAGCAGGGCGATCGAACGCCGATTGAGCTTTGATCCAATCCCCAAGCAGCGGCTGCACAGCCGCGTAGTCCGCATGCACTTTAGTAATCGCGCTGACATGCCGCTCCGCAGTAAGTTCACCAAACCCCTTGGCAACCGGCTCAAGATCCTTATAAACCTGCTGAAGTACAACCTGTACTGCGTTGTATACTCGCTGATTTATCACCCGATCAGTCGCCTTGAGCCGGGTCTCCATCACGGCATGCTCAGTCGGAAAATCCTCTTTGAACTTGGCCATCGCTGCGGCTTCTTCCGCGGTAGGCTCGTAGTCCTTCAATGACTCCTCGAACTCTTGCCGCGCCTTCTCGTCCTTGGCCTTCTGTTCGGCCGCCGCTTTTTTATCCGCTTCGGCCTGCTCTGCTTTCTGCTTTTCTTCCGCGGCCTTAGCATCTGCGGCGCCACGTTCGTCTGCCGCTTTTTGATCCGCCACGGCCTTCGCCGCAGCTTCTTCCGCCGCCTTGGTATCCGCAGCAAGCTGCTCTGGCGTCTTGGCTTTATCTGCCTCCGCCTGCGCTGCCGCGGCATCCTCCGCTGCTTTCTTATCCGCCGCGGCTTTCTCCGCAACTTCCGCAGCAGCGCTCTCCGCAGCAATCTGCTCCGGCGTCTTCTGATCCGCCGCAGGCTTATCGTCGACTACCGGCGGATCTTCGCCTTTCTCCGCAGCCGCCGCAGCCGCGCCGAATGCTTCTTCAAATGCCTTGTCGTCAAGTTGCTGTTCGTCCTGTGCCATCATTCGCTCCTTAGTTCTTGGATAATTTTTATCGCTGGACCCTTGTCAATCACTTTCAACAACCGCTCAATCAACCTGGCCTCGCCTTGCAGCCGCACCAAATCTTCACCAGTGAGCCCAGGCCACTTGTGGTTAATATCCTCCTGCCCCCCGACCAGCCAGTCGCGCAGTATCTGCACGCCGGCCTCGTGTCGCAGGTGAAAGATATCATGCTCCTGCTTTTGCTGCGTTTCCCTTATTAGTCTCATTGCTCAGTGCCTTTATAAGTTGTTCTACTGCATCGATCTCGATTGACGCGTCGGCTTTGTGCGCCTCAGCGACTTTTTTCAGTGCGTCTGCCAGCGTTTGCTGAACCTGCGCCGCCACCAGCTCTTCCTGCTTCTGCAACTGCTGCTGCTGTGATTGTGCCTGCATGGCAATAGTCTGGTTCGCCTTATCCTCGTCTTCAAGCAGCTCATCGATCGGAATATCACGCGCCTTGGCCCGATACTCGAGAAGCTTCCGAACCTTAACGTGCGGTAATTCATCTGCCGTCAGTGTCGTACGGAATGCGTCAAGTGACTCTGCCAGCACTTCTTTGGCAATCAAGCTCGTCGACCCGCGCGCAATGACATCATGGTCCCCGTCGCGCAAAGGATTCGGATCATACTTCTTGTTCCACGCAACAAGCGCAGACACAACTGAAATCGTAAATGTGTCGAAGTTACGCACCGTGTCCCGTATTGGCAGTGCCGCGGCACCAAGGAACATGCTCGCATTCTTCTGTGTGCGCAGCGCTTCTGAGCCACCCCCAGACACATCACCAAGCGACGGCGGCGGAAGCCCCGACTCCTTGTCCGCGATCTCCATGAAAATGTTGAACAGCGCGATCAGCTCAGTCAAATGACTATCAATCGGGATATTCTGCACAGCGCGCGTTTGCGCCTCAACCCCGGAAGCCTCCTTCAGCCATGTTTTGTTCTTGCGCAGGTTCGTATCCGTCCCCGGCATGAGCAGATCCATGTTAAGCTCAAGCTGCGTCCCGATCACGCTCGCGTTATCCAGCGCAGAGCGAGCTACTTCGCAAATCGCGAACTGCGAATCCCGCAACGTATCGCACTGTCCGTTGCCGAGGAGCGACAGATCATCTTCTTCAAATACAAACTCGTGGTAATTGCGAATCGTGTTGGGAAACGGCGAAAGTTTCGCCTTGATAACTGTGTTCTCGATCGACCAGACGCTCGCTTGGAATGTCTTCCCGAGGCTATCATCCGCGATCGTAGCGCCGCTCGCCTTGAGTTCATGCCCAGTAACCCCGCCCCAATATGACAGCACTTCGTACTTCCGGCCGTCAGCCGTCGCGGTTGTACGGTCACTCTTGGGCTCCGCCTTCATCTCCGTCTCCCAATAGCGGGCGCGGTAGTTCCCCTCCTTGTGCTCGCGCAGCCACTCATTTACCCTGTCACCCATGAAGTCCTTGCGATCCGCGAGTTCCTCAACCTGCCGGCGAGTCATCACATTGCGCTCGAATATACCATCCTGCTGATCGAGCGTCTTCGCTGTCATATCCGGATACCAGTTCCACACGGGGAGAAACTCGAACAACGGCTTCAACTTCTGGACCTCAACCGCCTCATACTTCCCGGTGTTAATATTCCTCCGCCACGTATTCGCAGTATATGACTTGTGCATCGGCCCCTTGAGCACACCAACATTGTAGAGCACCGCGGAGAACACTACCCTGCGCGCGAGTGTTATATACTCCATTTCAGCAAAGTCATCCTCGCACTTTAGCTCCATCCTAGCCGCTTTGTGCGCAGCGTACTCGCGGATCGCCTTCTCGATTTCCTCGTCTTTGCATTCAACCTGAGACGGGTCGATCCCCTGCTCCTGGGCTTTCCTCGTAACCAATATATCGAGGACTTCCTGCAACTGCTCGAGTGAGAGACTCGGCATCGGAGAGTTATGCACCCCGAAGTTCTTCTCCGTCTGCGGGAACAGCATCTGCATCAATCGCGCAACAGTGCCAATCACTTTCCAACGCGTAACTTTCGGATATGCCTTGGATTGATCCGATCCGATCAGGCGCAAAACTTCCGGGTCGTAGATCCCGCGGAATTGACGCAGGCTTTTCAACCAGCGTGTTTCAGCATCCTTGCGATCCGTTTCATGTACTTCAAATAACTTGAACAGCCGCTGTCCAAAGTTCTTCAGCGCAGTTTCGTCAAGCGTCGGTGTAATTATGTCAGCCATTGGCTACCTCAGCATTTTAAGTTCGGGGCATGTTGTAGGAATTTGAAGACTGCTGGCGCCGCAGCGAATCAGTGAATGGATCGAACTCTGCGCGAACCTCTGCCTTCCGCCGGCCTCCGTCGGCGAAGTACATATCAGCATATTCGTTCGCTTCACCAATATGCGAATGGTCATTCTTGTCAACGTCTTCTGTGTGCCGCCCATCTTTAGTCTTCTTATACATGAATTTCCCGCTCATCGCTTGTATCGTTACCTCGCAATTCGGATCGACGAGATATGCAGGATAGGTCTTGTTCACGAGAAATTTATCCGTGGCGCCGCGCCGCGCAACCGGGGAGTTCGTATCAACGAGCTTGATTCTGCGGAATATCCCGCGTTTCTTATATTGCCTGAAAATATCCACGCACGTTGTTTCGTCGCTCTGCGCACGAGTCTCGCCCGACGGGTCGCCGGTGACAAAGATCTCAAAGTCCTTGTATTTCTTGCGGAGCAACGGCAGCAACTTGGTCTCGATCGCCCGCTCGAGCCCCATATCAAACGTGACAATCTCGTCCAGCGTCAATACGCGGCCAAATGCATCCTGCTGTTTGAGCGCCATCGCAGGTGTCAGCCCGAAGTCGGCGCCGATCACAAGCACCAATTCCTTGTTGGGGATAACCGCCCCCTTGGCAACATGCAAGTCGCGACTAAACTCTGGATGCACTGGCCGGCCGCCCTTCGATCGGCCATATTCTACAAGAACATTAACCCGAATGAAGTCGTCGGTTTTGTCTTTTATCAGATCCTCGTAATAATGAGGAATGAGATTCTCGGTATTTTCTGCCAGGGGATTCATCCGATAGGCGCCATCGGGATTTTTCAGCATTGCCGGAGGCTGTTTAAACAACATCCACTCGTTTTGCTTTTTTGTCTTTCCATCTTCCGGATTTAGCTGGCCAAACATCCGCTGAACGTACGACCCTTCTTCCGGAGGGTTCGTATCCGCCCACATCCCATACCATGAAGGGCCGCCATCTTTTAGCGCAGGAAACTGGCCAATACGCGCAGGAATGGTGTCTATAATCTCGCGATCAATCTCGCGCACCTCGTTAAGATACGCCCCGGTCACTTCGAGAGACAACAAGTTTTTAACATCGTCGGCAGTATCGAGCGGGCGAAACAGCACCTCGGCCCGGATGTCGTCTACTTGAATGAAGTATGTCGTGCCAGTTTCCTTGTAGTAGCCGATAGTGCCACTCGGAAACCAGTTAAGAAACGTACTCATGGTCGTGTCGCGCAACTCCCGCATGGTGTTACGCACGACCATCCACTTGGAGCGGCGATATCCGTCCGGGCCGCGCTTCTGCATAGCCGCGCGACGCACGATCTCGACTACCGAGCCCGAGCTTTTCCCTGAGCGAAACGGCCCCATGATGTGCCGAATCCGCGCGTCCGACTGCATGAACGCGCTGATTACCGGAGGGAATTTAGCAGTCAGATTAAGCACTCGGCAGCCCCCACGTATCGGGCAAACGCCTAGCGCTCACAACCAAATCGTGATGCCCAGGGTAATGCCTCAAGCACCAATACGCCTGCTTGCGGATCTCTGACCGCACGCGCGGCGTCTTCTTTGGATCTAGCAAGGCAAATAGAAATTCTCTTGTCTGAATTACCGCTCGTGTGCGTTCAACAGGGATAGTCATCGAAACTTCCTCAGCATCCGCTGCCACATTCGCATGACAAACGACTCATAGATCCTTCGTACTGGTTTCGCACACACGAACTGCGCAATTTCCGCGGCAGTGTAAGTGAACTTCGTTTCCCACTGCCCTTCGAAGCTTTGCATTACCCAGCGTGTTCTCATTTCTGTTTCCTCTTTGCAGGGATAGCACCCAGCCCCTTGTTAGCATGCTTATTCGCCGTAGCGATCGCAATCCCTTCCGATACTCCGTGCGCGATCATGGCACTCGCTTGCGCCGCGGCATGTTTCGCAGCACCAAGACCAAGTTTCTTGTTGTGTTTCTTTCGAAACTCTTCAGGTGTCCAAGGCATATTCAATCCTTCAAAATAACCGGCAGCTCCTCTGCAAGAAGTATTGGCTGTATCGTGCTGCCGATTGGGCAGTCGTCTTCTAGCGCCGGCCTGAAGTTCATATATGACCCGCCGCAGCGAAAGCAGTGCATACGCTCATGGATATGGTCTAAAAACGCTTCGGCGGGCAGGGCGAAATGCACCCAACCGCAGCTCAAACAAGTAACATTTGTCATGCGGCCTCCGGTGGGAGGTTGTGCAGGAACCGAACGCCGTCCATGCGCTCAAACTCGATCGTGCCGTCCGCCCGGGTGTCGATCATTCGCACGATCTCGCGGTTCTTGTGCGCGGTTTCGGGGCCAATGAATGTTTTCGCCATATCATATCCCGCAGTTTCAAGTGTCGCGTTCAGCGCGTCCTGTGCCGCGCCGGCGGGGATACACTTCGGGTGGACAAAGACGCGGGCGCTCATTCCAGCACCGCCTGCGCTGCGGCGAAGCACAACCCTGCGGCATCCGATGGGCGAATCTCGACTCCCGCGATCGTCACAACCATCTCCTTCCCGTCGAGGATCAGAACAATATGCGCCGCATCGGTATCGGTCTTTTCCCACTCAGCGATCTGGGCTCGCGCCTCATCGAACACACTCAGATCCCCGGACTTCGGATCGACAACGTGCAGGCTCATGTTTATTCCCCTCCGATATAAACAGGCGCTTCAACTATCAGCTTCCGCTCCTCGCGTTCTTTAATCCGTTTGCGATTAGTCTCGCACTCTGCTTCAGTTTTACCGGAACCAGGGGAAAGAAACTGATATGCCTGCTCGTCAAAAAACTCATGCACCCGGTTGATTGGAGAGAAATACCCCATATGCGTGATTGGAGACGACCACCCGGCGATCGCTATCCTTGACGGCACACCAATGAACTCATACCCGTCGTCAACCACGGCAAACATCGCTCCGCCGGAGTTTCCGAATATGATCTGAGCGCTGCTCATCCAATAGAGCTTGCCATCGATCTCGTCGCCAAAGTGCGTGATGATGCCGGTCGTCAGTACCGGATCGTGCAGCAATGCACAACCCACCGCCACCGCAGGGGAGCCAATCTGCAAGTCGCGCTCGGCGCCAGGCGCCATGACACGAGCGACATACATGGCCTGTTTAACGGTTCTCAATTTGAGAATCGCCATGTCGTGATCTTTGTCATAGGCCACAATCTCGGCGTCGGAAGACCAATTCAAAGGGCGATTCCCGTGCAGCACGTTGGTCCAATCGAAAAACTCAACCTGCACCAACTGGCGGAACTCCCGCTTCCTCTCCCGGCCGACACGCGAGTCCCATTCGTTCTTGATGGTAACCGCCTCATCGATGACATGATGACACGTCAAGGCATAGGTGTTGTATGTCCCATCCGCTTCGTTTTTATCCGAGTAGATGATTGTTCCGCTGCCCCCGGCCTTGGTTGTCTTGACGCGAACCTGCGGATACAATACTTGCTCGTGCAACCTGGTTACACCGTTCATGGCATCATCCTTCTATGGTTAATGGCTCGTGTGTTATTACCGCTTGTGGCGCTTGCCCGCTGAACGTGATATTCAGCGTCATCCCGCCGCTTGTCCTGCCGTCGTCCTTCTCTTTGGGCTCGAGCCCGCCGACCTTCGCCGCCCACTTGATAATGTCAGTGCGCACCGCGGAACTGATCGTGATGTCAGTCGCCATTGCATAGGCTTCCGGCAGCAAATCCTCAGCGATCGCACGCACCTTGTTGCGAAACGACAGCCCAGTCTCAGCGACCTCCTTGCTGATCTTCTCGAGTAGCCCAGAGAATGCCGGCTGCTCAAGCAGCACTACTGCCTGCTCCGGGGTGTAGCCGTAGCGGCCGAACACCTCGTCGACCGGATCGATCTTCAGTGCAAGCTCGCAGGCAAGGCGCTCGTGATTTGTCCTATAGATTGCGGGTACCGCGGCGAGGCGATCGACAGTGGAGGGAAAATCGCTCCCAACGAGAACGTTTAGCGATTCTTTCATCCTACTACTCCGCGCATCTTGCGCAGCGCCGCTTCGAGTTTGGGGATATCCATTGACCGGCATGACCCGATCGTTGTTGGGTGAAACTGGCGCCCCTCATCAGACTCCTCCACAATATCGAGCAGGACAAAGAACTCGCGAATACCTTCGATCGCGGTGTCGTAGCGAAGTTGGATATTCTCTGGTTTTGCATTCATAATTTCAGTATCTCACATGTGGCGAGTGTTGTACACTTTTGCTGTGTAAAGAGCTTTACATCTTGTCAATTTCTTTGCAGAATATAAAATGGTGGGGCGATGTCCGTGGGGGGATAGCTAGTCTACGGGGTTACGTTGCTTTACCCCCAAGCACTTCAACTAACTCGCTTTTACGATTTTATGTTAGCGTGCGCTCACACTGCCTCGCCGTCCGACGATCATGTGACTGTCGGCCTGACAGTGTGACGGTGGGGCGAGGTCCGCCTCACTGCCTGACAGTCACGCCTCTTAGAGCCTGACAGTGCGACGGTGGGCGAGGTCGGCCTCACTGCCTGACGGTCTCGCCTCTTGAAGCCGGGCAGCGCTGGAGCCGGGCACGTGACGTGCAGCACGCCGTAGCGGCCGGTGGGCGAGGCCCACCTCCACCTCCACCTCGGCGTAACGGCAGCGTGACGGTCGCGCCTCTTCAGGCGGGAGGCGGTGTGATATGTCAAGCGCTTTACCACAAGCAAGAACCATGCCAGCAAAATGCTAATATACTACCGTTCGTCGGTCGCAGGCTACCGTTTGTCTACCAGATCGGTGAATGTAATAAACGGCGTAGCAGTGTATGCTGTAAGTGTATGATAATACATATAATATAGACTTATTACATTTACTACACAGAATCTACAGAGCTACAAAGCAAATAGACCAATGTGGTGCATTGGTTCATTACGAGGTATCGGTTTCTCCCCTTACTAAAAAAACGCGTATAAACGTAATAAGTGGCGTAACACATCCCCTAACCGCCTGATCTTTCACCGTATGTGATAGCTTCGGCCGAGGCGACAAAATGTAATAGCTGCTCATTATTTATACAGGCGAATGTAATAACCCGCGTAAATTTAGCCATAAATTTAACTTATACGGTAAACAAGCTCGGCATTGGTTCGCTATTGGTCTGTTTCATACGTAAATTTAGCTTAAAGCACAAACTATGCTAAATTATAGCATAAGCATAATCTATGCCAGCGTATTTTAACTAATCTGTCAGGATATAAAATATAGTGCGCCAAGCTATAGACATACTAAACTAGCTATGGTCTAATCGGCTATACGCTAAACCGAGGATAAGATCGTGGATAAGCATACAACAAGAGAAGCTTGGTTGACCGCTGGCATAGGCGAGCTACGGCCGCTCTTTAGTCAAGCGGGTCATACCGTGCCTGATAACGTGCGGGTTACGTGCGGCTGGCCCAGCAAATCGGCGCTCGCGCGCAAGCGCCAGCGCATAGGCGAGTGCTGGGGTGCTGAAAACTCCGACGCTAGGGTTTTTGAGCTATTCATCAGCCCTAGCCTTGCATCGTTTAAACAGGTTCTTGAGACCCTGGCGCATGAACTTGTTCACGCGACCGTCGGGCTTAAGATTAAGCATGGCGCGCCGTTTAAACGTGTTGCGCTCGCTATCGGGCTTGAGGGTAAAATGACCGCTACGCATGCGGGCGACAAGCTCGCCGCGACACTAGCGGGCATTGCTGAGCACCTCGGGGACTATCCACACAGTGAGCTACACGGCATGATTACCGGGGAGAAGAAACAGGGCACCAGGCTACTTAAAGCCGAATGCGCTGTGTGCGGCTACACTGTGCGGATAACCCGTAAGTGGTTAGACTTTGCTGGTGCGCCGCTATGCCCGGTGACAGACTGCGACGACTACAGCAAGCCGCTATCAACTGAATTCCAAGATGAAACCTAAGCGCCAGATTTACCCTGACCCGGTATCGCGCCTGGTAGCGCATAGTGTGCTACTGCCTAATGAGTGCTGGCACTGGCTTGGCAGTGTGCAGACTAACGGCCGGCCACGTATTGCCATACGCGATGCACACGGTCAAAGCAAATGGATACTGGTTACGCAATATATTATTCGCTACGTGCATGAAGAAAAAATCCGGCGAGCGCATAAGGGACTGCACAGTTGTGATAATGCGCTATGTGTAAATCCTGGTCACGTCACGCGAGGAACGCAGCGGCAAAACGTGCGGGACTGCGTAGCACGCGGCCGACACGTTAGCGGATTTCAGGTTCCAGCGGGATATTACGCTGGTAAATATCTACCATCATTAGAGAGGTAAACCGTGAAAGCTTACTTGGCAAAAAACGGAAACACGCAATACAAGCCATCATTCGCGGAAGTCGAAGCAATCATTACCGGCGAGAACAATGAGGGATTTTGCCTTGCTTGCGGTAACTGGCAAAATGGCGTTGAGCCGGACGCGCGCCAGTATGTGTGCGAGTCTTGCGGCGCGTCGAAGGTATACGGCGCCGAAGAATTGCTAATGAGAGGTCTCGTGTATGACGGGGGGAAAGAATGAACAGGCTATTCATCGGCTGGCTAGCTGGTATGATCTGCGCGGCGATATTGATCGCGGGAGTGTTTCACTTCCGCGCACCGTCGATACTTAGTATCTATTGCGCGCCGGGAACATGCGGTAGCGCTCTTCCGGTTATACAGGGCATACCAGGGGTGGCGAAAATAATCTGGATTTAGCCGGAACTTTTGAAAATACATAGCGTCTTAATCATTAGCTAACAGGAGTAAAATCACATGATGAGCTATGAACAGATTGCAAGCGACGCAGCAAAAGCCGCGCGGACGGCCAAGCGACGCGGCAAGCGGCCGGTGTTCCTATCGGCGTTGTCGGCTGATGGTATCCGCAATGCGGGGCCGGTTCCCTTTCTTGGCGACTACGTGCCGAGAGGGTTTAAACGACTTCACGTTCGTGACACATTTGGCGAGCGGTGGGGACACGGCACGGCGGACGGGGAAGCGCTGCTGGTCGATAGCTCCGGTTTCGGTTCGCGCGGGGAACTTGCTCTCACAGATCAAGAGTTCGCGGAGTTCACGCAATATCACCCCGGCTACGCTTACGGCATTCTCGAAGCGGGACAGTTCCAAATTGTGGTAGGGGTGTTTAAACGTTCCAGCAAGGAGGTAGCATGAGTAACTATACAAACACTTTGCACCGGGACGCAAGCCCGAAGCACGTATTGACGCGCGCCGGGATAATCCGAAGGAAGTCGTTAAAACGTGGTAGCCGCGCGGATATGAAACAACAGTTTGCTTACGCTCACGCACGAAAGGCAGCGTTTGAAGCGCTGGCACACCCTGATATTGTGATTGAGAACCACGGCAGCGTGGTATTGTTCCGTTGGCACACTGACGCGGGGCGGGACTGGTTGCGGGATAGTGTCGAAGATGATGCGCAATACTTCGGTTCTGCACTTGCAGTTGAGCCACGATACGCCGACGCGTTAGCGGAAGGTGCAAGTGCGGCCGGTCTAACAGTGGGGTAAACCATGAATCGCAAACTAACCCTGCAACAACTAGTCAATGCAGGCGCGTGCCCGTCGGCGCTTGACGAGTTCAGGCGCCGGTTCGGTGCCGAGGTCGCCGTGACCGCTCGCACGGCTGTGGCCGTTGCGGGCGTGTTTGACTTCGACTGGGCGGCATACTGCCTACTATCCGCGCCCGCTCGGGCTGCTCGTGACAAGGCCATCGCGCTCGCTCGGGCTGCCTACGATAAGGCCACCGCGACCGCTTGGGCTGCCTATGACAAGGCCACCGCGACCGCTTGGGCTGCCTATAACAAGGCCATCGCGCGAGCGTTCGCGCATGCTTACAACGAGGATAAACCATGACAATTAAAAAAGATTCCGCTATCCGCATCGCATGCCCTGCCGGGACGGAACGAAAGTATCCTGCGTTCTATGAGGCGTTCGAAGGGCGGTCTGGACGGGTGCTGCACGGGTTCGCTAAGCATCCTGATTTGTTTTGCGTGGACGTATCGCGCAAGGGCGAGTCAGGACAGTTTATCAATGTTGAGCGGCAGTGGCTCGCCGCTGTTAAAGGATAGTCAAATGAAACGCTACGTTATCGGTTTCGGTTTCGAGTTTGATCGTTACGGCAAAGCTATCAATATCTGCGCGGAAGAGCCCCATAAAATGTTGGATACTGTCGCGTTAATAGTGGAACTAGCGGCTGCGATTGCAAACGTTCCTGCTTACTCCCTGCGTTTCGGTTCGGGATCATGGGTCAATGATGCCGGAAATCGCGTAACGGAGCAAGGCGCGACAGCGGAGTATATCGCGGAAGATAGCGAACCGGAAAAAATCCGCGCGCTTGACTTCGCGCGTGAGATCAAACATGCGCTTGACCAGGAAGCTGTTTTATTCTACGCGCAACCAGTTGAGCAATTCCAGTTTATTTAACAGGGTGGAAGTGAAACCGCCCGAGCGCATCGCAAGGTGCGCTCCAACGGTGTCATTACAGAGGGGCGAACATGGCATACAGAAGGACGGCTAAGAATTTAGACTGTGGCGCGCGGGCAATGCGCGCACTGATGGGCGGAGAGTATGACCCGGTAGTAGAGGGCGATGCCGCTGTGACGGATTTAATCTGTGACTTGTTGCACTATGCCCGTCAGCATAAAATGGACATAGGGGATCTTTTATGGCGCGCAACTAAACACTTTGACGCAGAGCAGGAGGGGAAAGAATGAGCCGCTCCGTATCCCGTCCGAGTAACGCCCAGGTTGTCGCGTTCGCGTGCATCGAGCCCGAGGATGACGATGATCTGAATCAAATGAACTGGGATGACATAATTGAGAACCTGACGGCGGAACTTCTCGCCGCGTTCCCAAGTCTCAGAGAGGCTGACCGCTGGCTTGATCGAGAGGATCACGTAATTGCGGAGAACGGCCTAGCGGCCTTCGGCATTAGTGAATACTGCGGGCTTGTCGCGGTCTGGATCGTTCCTGACAAGTATGAGCTTAGCTGCAAAGTGGATGATCACCCCCTATCGGTGAAGTGGATCGCTTCCATTGAGAAGCAGTTTCACAAAATCGTGGCTGGGGTGTTCGGCTTCGAGCTTCGGCATATCGCTACAATGAGCAACGGAGAAGCTTTCTTCGAGAGGGTAGGGGCATGAGCCTCCAACCTGATCGCAGTATCCCGACGTATCAGAATCAGCTTTACTACGCTGCCAGACTGGCGGATGAGCGGGGGCTTGAGGTGTTGAACAACCCGCACGCGATGATAGGGCGGACGTGCGGTTGCGGAACGTGTTTCTGCTGCGCTGCTTTACAGGTTTACAACGAACGGAGGGTTTATGATTGAACAACTGAAACTAACCTGCGACAAGGTGGATGACATCGCGGCACTGCTCGGCGCGGTGAAAGTTGAGCTGGTGAGTTCTAATTATTCTGCGGATGACCGCTACTATGTCACCCTTGCGGAACCTGCGGGCGTGCGGTTGTTCATCGCTGGTCCGTGGAGACGCAAAGGCCGCATCTATATTAGCGGGGAGTATCCAAGCTACGCAGATAGCCAGGGACGCAAGCAAACAGTATACCCAAGCAGTGTGTGGGTTGAGAATGTGCGCCAAAGTGCGCCGGAGATTACCTGCGCTGTTGAGCGCACGGCCGCGCAGATCGCCAAGGATATTCAGCGCCGCTTCATTCCCGAGTTCCTGCATGTGTGGGCGCTGTGTAAAGCTAATCTGAATCAGAACTACACGGACGACGTGAGTGCCGCTGCTGCGCAGATCGCTGCGCTGACTAGTGGGCAGATTTGGGGGCAGGAAAATAACCAGATAAGATTCGAGGGCGGCGAGATTACATACATTCGTGTCAGCAGCGGCACGGTAGATGTGAAGTTCAGCGATGTAACAAAAGAACAACTCGCGCGGATGATTGCCGCGCGGAAGGGATAAACCATGAATCGCAAACTAACCCTGCAACAACTAGTCAATGCAGGCGCGTGCCCGTCGGCGCTTGACGAGTTCAGGCGCCGGTTCGGTGCCGAGGTCGCCGTGACCGCTCGCACGGCTGTGGCCGTTGCGGGCGTGTTTGACTTCGACTGGGCGGCATACTGCCTACTATCCGCGCCCGCTCGGGCTGCTCGTGACAAGGCCATCGCGCTCGCTCGGGCTGCCTACGATAAGGCCACC
>ERZ1292629.2524-Hain-H43-01um-R1-2524-length-15225-cov-6_pt1 | contig 15225 bp, 17 predicted proteins | sample MGYA00564399_ERZ1292629 | MGnify/ENA primary metagenome ERZ1292629 (study PRJEB36523, sample SAMEA6512636) | groundwater metagenome | collected 2019-01-08 | study: AquaDiva: Metagenomics assemblies of 32 groundwater samples
CAACCGCAGACGAAAACGAAGACACAACATGGACACCAGACTCTTCCATTGGCAGCGATACCGCATATTATTGGTGCGCTCAAAACAACGATGGTTCTTTAACCTCTGACTGGACAAACATGGGCAGTTTCACATTAGACACCACTGCTCCGAGCATCACAGAAATTACCAGCGTAGCTGGAGACACCACCTCGACATATTATGACACCACTGATGACAGCTCAACCTTAGTTGTCTACACCGCTGACGCTGATGCAGCTACCTGCAAGTGGAACACCACTGATGTGGCTTATGACTCTATGTCCAACACCTGCACCTCAACTACTAACTGCACTCTCAACCTGTCTGGCGAAGTTGCCAAGACCGTGTATATGCGATGCATGGATACAGTTGGCAACAAAGCATCGTCTTCATACACTTTAAATTACACCTTCCCTGGCGGCCAAGCCATAGAAGTAAGTTTTTTTGCCCCGATTGCTCCTATTGCAGAAACAGTGCAAGAAGCAGGCCAAAAGATTATAGAGGAGGTAAAAAAAATTCCAGAACAAATCAGCCAGCTCCCAGAGCAAATTGTCAAAATTCCCGAACAGATTATTCAGCAAACCCAGAATATAATTGAAGAAATATCAAAAATTGCAAGCCTTTTAAAACCAGGAGCCGCGCAGCAAATCGCTTTTCCGCCAATAGCCGAGGCAGTGCCTAAAGAACCGCAAGAAGTATTTAGAGGAGGAACTATTGTTTCTAAAACCGAATTGGAAAAGATTGCAATTCTTCCTTTGCCTGACTCAATAAAAAACCTGGCGCTTAAATTTCCGCAATTCGGCGCGACTTTAGAAAAAGTGGGCATCACAAAACCAGAAGATGTTAAAGAACTTCAAGTGGCAAAACTTACTTTTCCCGGATTGTCAGAAGCATCCGGAGTTGCTGCCAATTTGCCGCTCGGTAGATTTACATCTAAGGAAAAAAATCAAATACCAACTGATTTTGTCTTTGCCAGAATCGGGAAAAATAACATTGACCTTAAAACAAAAGTTTCTTTTTCAGACAAAGGAGAGCCAATTCAAACTATAAACACAATTGAAAACAAGCCGTTATATTTAGTGGTAAAGCCAGATGCGCAGGCAGAAAACGTGAAGGGCTATGTCATTTTCAAATCAGCCAATTCCCAGTCCGCGTTTCTTGATTTTACGCGCAAACTTTCAGCTGTTTTATCAGCTTCTCTTTTAGAAGCGACAAATTTATCTGGCGCATCAAGTACGCCAGCTTCGCAAGATAAGACAAACGAGGTTAAGGCAACCAAAGATATTGCCCTAAATGAGTTTTTCTATGAAGACAATAACAATGACGGCGTGTGGGAAGCAACAATTCAGTCGCCAGCAGTGGCTGGAAAATATGAAATACGGACAATTATTATTTATCCGGCAGCAGCAGCTCAGCAAAAAACAACAGAAAAAGCATCAATGATTATGGTTGTTGACCCAGAAGGTTATGTGTACAGAAAAGATGGAAACGAGGAAACCCGTATTTCAAACGCCGCAGTATCTCTTTATTGGCTAAATCCCGATAAAAAACAATATGAACTTTGGCCAGCCAAAGATTTTCAGCAGCAAAACCCGCGGATAACAGACATAACAGGGAGATATTCTTTCTTGGTGCCGCCTGGTTATTATTATTTAGAAGCGGTGTCTCAAGATTATCTAACCTACCAAGGACAGCCTTTTCAAGTTGCAGAGGGTTCTGGCGTGCATTCAAATATTGAGTTGAAAATTAAGAATTGGTTCTGGAGAATCTTTTCAGTGGAAAGAATTCTTTTGGCCGCAATAGCAGTTCTTTTGCTTCTGATAATAATGATTCTGCTGTATTTTTTACGTCGCGCCAAAAATATCTCCAGTGTGAAACCGCAGTAAATATAAATATTAATTTTTAACAAACCAAAATGCAAAAAACAAGATTGTTTCTAATAATTATTGCTATTTTAATGGTTGGCGCTGTTTATTTCGCTGTTATCTATTTTTTAAACCGCGCAGAGTTATTGCAGGCGCAAAACCAGCTGATTGTTCAGCAGGCAAATGAGAAGACATTGTCTTTTACAAAACTTTTTATTGATAAAATTTTTCTTGGAGAGGGCACGGTTAATTTTGAAGACAGGTTAAAATTAGAAAATGCCGTAAGAGACATAAACGACAAGGAAATTTTTTCTGGATGGCAGCAGTTTACCCAAAGCAAAACCGACAGAGAAACTCAAACCGCGGTGGGAAATCTTTTAAAACTTTTGTTTGCCAAAATTTTTAAGTAGAATCAGCCCTATTTTCCTCTTGCCTTTTGCCTTTGCGCTCTATATTTATAAGATTTACGGACGCCCGACGTCTGTTTTTTTGTCTGACAAATATTTGACTTATTAAAAATATTTAGTAATATGTATTAAAGATAAACAAAGAACGGTTCTTTGTTTGGAGCTGCTCGTTCCTTGATATGGAGGAAAGACCCATGGACGACAAAAGGTGTAAAGAGTCAGGATGCCCCGGTTCAATCAGTGCTAACAGTTTTGTTTTTCTGCAAGTTGGCGGATGCGCTGTTTCCAATATGGGATATCCCTGCAATGTTTGCGGCAGGATATACTATTGGGACAACACAGAGCCAAGATTCAGCGCGGACCAAAAGAAGCTTTTTTTGATAAATGGTAAAGTTATTAAGGAAGACCACCCAGTTCTATCAGGAGGCAAAGCATGATGAAACCCTCGCTAAAGTCTCGTTTTGTAATGTGGGTCTGTATTTTAATACTAATGAGCCTTCTTGGCAATATGACCGCAACGATTACTTTTTTGCAGTGGGTTTTTCTGCTGTTCGCCTTTTTTGGGGTTTTGATACTAGTTTCTCTTGTTTTTCTTTGCAAATTCCTCCCCCTGCTTAACGAAGATGAGCTCCCTGCTTAATGAAGATGAGATATAATAGGTGGCTGTAAAACAGCTGCAAGATAATTGCGAAGACGGCTCGCAATTTTTTTTCTTGACAATTTCTAATTAATTTATTAAACTATTTTTATAAAGAACCTAATAACAAAATGTATAATTAAAAAAATAAATCACAAAATTATGAATATCAAGCCGTTATCAGACCATATTTTAATAGAGCCTATAAAGGAAGAAGAAAAAACAAAGGCTGGTATTTTTTTGCCTGAAACAGCTTCAAAAGAGAAGTCAGAAGAAGGCAAAGTAATCGCCGTAGGTCCTGGTAAAAAAACAGAAGAAGGAAAAATAGTTCCTGTTTCAGTAAAACCCGGAGATAGGGTTTTATTCCAGAAATATAGCCCAAGCGAAATAAAGGTTGATGGTAAAGAATATTTAATTGCAAAAGAAGAAGATATACTGGCAATTATTGAGTAATTTTTAAAACTATGAGTAAACAAATAAAATACAAAGAGGACGCAAGAAAGATTCTTAAGCAAGGATTAGATAAGGTGGCCAACGCAGTAAAAGTAACATTGGGACCTAAAGGCAGAAATGTTGTTTTAGGCTCTGGTTTTGGTTCGCCCACAATCACTAATGACGGCGTTACTATCGCCAAAGATATTGAGTTAGATGACACAATTGAAAACATTGGAGCTGAGATTATAAAAGAAGTGGCTTCAAAAACAAATGACACTGCCGGAGACGGAACTACAACCGCTGTTTTGCTTTGTCAGGCAATTGCCACTGAAGGTTTAAAAAATGTCGCTGCCGGAGCTAATCCTCTGGCTTTGAGAAAAGGAATTATAATGGCAAAAGACGCGGTGGTGGAGGCATTAAAGACAATGTCAAAACCAATTTCCACAAGAGAGGAAACCTCGCAAGTTGCAACTATTTCAGCCCAAGACAAGGAAGTGGGCGATTTGATTGCCGAGGTTATGGAAGAAGTTGGTAAAGACGGAGTAATCACTGTTGAAGAATCAAAAACTTTCGGGCTTTCAAAAGAAATTGTAAAGGGTTTGCAATTTGATAGGGGGTATATTTCTCATTATATGGTTTCCAATACTGAAAAAATGGAAGCTGTCTTGGAAGACCCGTATATTTTGATAACAGACAGAAAAATCGGCTCCTTGCAGGAAATTCTGCCTATTCTAGAAAAAGTGGTGAAGGCAGGCAAAAAAGAACTGGTGCTTATCGCTGACGATGTTGAGGGCGATGCTTTGGCAACTTTAATTGTCAATAAGCTCCGCGGCATATTTAACGCCCTGGCGGTAAAAGCTCCGGGATTTGGAGACCGAAAAAAAGAAATGTTAGAAGACATTGCTGTGGTCACAGGGGCAGAATTGATTTCAGAGGAAAAAGGAATGAAGCTGGAAAATGTTGAATTGGAAATGCTTGGCAGCGCCAGGAGGATAATATCAACAAAAGAAAACACAACTATTGTTGAGGGCAAGGGCGAAAAAACAGACATTGAAGCAAGAATAGCTAATATTAAAAAAGAAATAAGCTCTTCAACATCTGATTTTGATAAAGAAAAATTGCAGGAGCGCTTGGCAAAACTTTCCGGCGGAGTGGGCGTTATAAAAGTGGGGGCAGCCACGGAAGTTGAGCAAAAGGCAAAACAGCATAAATTAGAAGATGCTTTGCATGCCACTAAGTGCGCGGTTGAAGAGGGTATTATAGCTGGCGGAGGTACGGCATTGTTAAGAGCATTGATTGCTTTAGAATCAATAGATGGACCCAAAGGGTGCCCCGGAGATGAAAGAACAGGCGTAAATATCTTAAAAAGAGCGATTGAAGAGCCGATAAGGCAGATAGCCGAGAATAGCGGCGTTGACGGCGCAGTTGTTGTGCAAAAAGTGAAAGAGCAATCAGAAATAAACTTTGGCTTTAATGCAGAGACTATGATTTACGAAGATTTGATAAAAGCCGGAGTTGTTGACCCAACGAAAGTGGTTCGCACTGCCCTAGAAAATGCTGTTTCTGCGGCAAGTATGCTTTTAACAACAGAGGCGGTAGTTGCTGATTTACCCAAAAAAGACGAAAAAGAAGGACATATGCATAACCCAATGATGCCCGAAGATTATTAAAATTCTATCTCCCGCTTTTCGATTTGCAAAAAATAACTTGTATTTAGCGGATTTTTTGTATAATATAAAAGTATATGCAGTGTCCAAATGATAACGAACAATTAGAAAGAGCTTTATTTCATAATGTGGAGGTTGACTATTGCCCCAAGTGTTTGGGTATTTGGTTTGACTTTGACGAACTGCGTTTAGCAAAAGACGATAAGGATAAAAACTTAAACTGGCTTGATGTGGATTTGTGGCGGGATAAAGGAAACTTTGAAGTTTTTCGCATAAGTAAATATTGTCCTCAATGCAGAGTCGGTTTAAATGAAGTAAGATACGACGGATCTAAAACAAAAGTTGATTTTTGCAAAATGTGCAAAGGCGTCTGGCTGGACAGGGGAGAGTTTAAGCAACTCATATCTTATCTAAAAAGAAAAGCCGATTATGAGATTTTGCACAATTATACCAAGAATCTCGTATTAGAATTATGGGAGGTTTTTTCAGGTCCTGAAAAGTTCAGGGAGGAGCTGGCTGATTTTCTGACGCTATTGAAACTGTTGAATTATAAGTTTGTTGTTCAGCATCCGTTTTTGAACAGCTTAATCGAAAACGCGCAAAAGTAAAGAAATACAATTAAAAAATAAAAATTATGGCAATAATATCGTATATAGTATTAGCTGTAATAGCAGTTGTTGTTTTATGGATAATAGCTGTTTTTAACGGCTTAGTAACCTTAAAAAACAGGGCAAAAGAAGCATGGTCAGATATTGATGTGCAATTAAAAAGAAGGTATGACTTGATTCCTAATTTAGTGGAAACAGTTAAGGGTTACGCAACGCATGAAAGAGAGTTATTTGAGAAGGTAACCCAGGCAAGAGTAAATGCAATGTCAGCTCAAGGAGCGAAAGAAAAAGCAGGAGCTGAAAATATGCTTTCAGATACCTTAAAGAGCTTATTTGCAGTTTCAGAAAACTACCCAGATTTAAAGGCTTCAACAAACTTTTTAGAGCTTCAAAGAGAACTCTCTGACACAGAAGACAAAATCCAGGCAGCCCGCAGATTCTATAACACAAATGTTAGGGATTTGAATATAAAAATAGAGAGTTTCCCTGCAAATATAATAGCTAATTCGTTTGGTTTTAAACAAATGGAGCTATTCCAAACAGCAAGCGAAGCAGAGAGAGAGCCTGTTTCAGTAAAATTTTAATTTTGGCTTGGGCGGAAATAAAATATTTTTTTGAGCGTCCCGCCCACGGCCTGCCCGAACAAAAAAATATTTTATTTCCGCCCAATTATGGCATCAATTTACACGCAAGCAGATTCTAATACTAGAAAAACCTGGTTTTTGATAACTGGGTTTTTGGTCTTTGTTATAGTTATAGGTTGGCTTTTTGGCTATTTGCTTAACAATGACGGGATTTTAATATTTGCTGTAATTTTGAGCGTGCTAATGAGCATCGGCAGCTATTGGTATTCAGATAAAATAGTTTTAGCAATGTCTGGGGCGGTTCCAGTTGAACACAATCAAAATCCAGAGTTGTACCACATTGTAGAAAATCTTTGCATCACAGCCGGCCTGCCTGCGCCCAAAATTTATATTATTAAAGAGCAGCAGCCAAACGCTTTTGCAACAGGAAGGAACGCAAAACATGCGGTTGTGGCCGTGACAGAGGGTTTATTAAATCGTCTTAATAAAACAGAGTTGCAGGGCGTGCTCGCTCACGAACTCTCGCATATAGGCAACAAAGATATGCTTTTATCTACGGTTGTGGTAATATTGGCTGGCATTATTGCAATGCTTTCTAATATGTTTTTAAGAATCAGTTTTTGGCAAGGCAGAAGAAACTCTGACGATGACAATAAAGCAGGGGCGCTATTGGCAATTTTGGGATTGGCAGCAGCCATTTTGGCTCCGATTGCCGCCACTTTATTGCAGTTGGCTATTTCAAGAAAAAGAGAGTTTTTAGCAGATGCGGACGGCGCGCTTTTGACGCGCTATCCCGAAGGATTAGCTCGCGCTTTAGAAAAAATTTCAGCAGACCAAACGCCCATGCGAACCGCCAACACCGCCACAAGCCACCTTTATATATCATCGCCCTTTAAGGGAAAACAGTCAGCCAGTTGGTTTGTGAAATTATTTATGACCCACCCGCCGGTTGAAGAACGAATCAAAGCATTAAGAGACATGGAGGTATAGTTTTATGAAAATTGTTAAAGATAAAATTGAAATTGCGGAATTGAAAGAAATGGCGAAAAAGATGCATGATTTTTTGGTTAAAGCAGTTGTGGATGTTAAAAAAGAAATTATGGCAGTTGATGCCGGACTACATTCTGACGAACAAGAGTTTTTAATAGAAAATGGTTCAGAGCCAAAAAATCTTTGGGGGGTAAATATTTGGCCGTATAAAGAGGGTGAAGAATTTATTGAATTTGATTCTATGATAAACATAAAGCCTGCCTTTAACAATCGCACACGCGGGGTTGATGACGCAACAATTAGAGAGAAAATAATTTTAATTGTGAATAAGCTGGTTAAAAAATGACGCGCCTTAATCAAAATCTTACAGAAGAGAGATGGTTCAGCTCGTCTTTTTTTGAACAAATGGCAAATGTTGGAGCAGAATTTGGTCGAGCTATAAATTGGCGGGAAAAAGACAAAAAAAGAAGCGACGCAGCTTTTGAAAGAGGGTTGGAGTTGTTAGATTTAACAATTGATGATAAAAAAAATCATATGCATGGGCGCTTGGTAGAACTCTGTCGCTTGAGAGAGGTTTTGATTGATTATTTTTTATATGACAATGTTTACGGTTCAAGCGACGAAAAATGGAATAATTATTTTTATGGATTTAATTATGCAGCCAGATTAGGAAAGTAATTTTTTGGAAGGGTGTGTGAGTGGCTTAAACAAACGGCTTGGAAAGCCGTGCCTCGAAAGGGGCTCGTGGGTTCGAATCCCACCCCTTCCGCACGATTGAGCGCCCGTTCGAGAGACCGGGGCGCCTCGAAGAGTTTAAAAACATTTTAAAGTAAGTTAAAATTACAATATGAAAAACTATAAATATCTCGGTATCATCACGGTTCTCTATGTTACTTTTCAGCTTATCTCCGACATAACTGCGGGAAAAATTGTACAGCTCGGCATTTTTACAGTTTCCGCAACGGCATTATACTTCCCAATTACATACATATTTGCCGATGTTCTTACGGAGGTTTATGGATATGCAAAAGCACGGAGCGTAGTCTGGCAGGTGCTGCTTGCATCCATAATAGCCGGACTAATTTACCAGCTCGTTGTTTGGTTGCCACCAGCTATGGGATTTGACGCAAACGATGCGTATGCACGTGTTCTTGGCTCCGTGCCTCGTATATTGCTTGGCGGCTGGATTGCGGTTTGGGTTGGTGGAATATTGAATGATTTCATCCTTGCTAAGATGAAAGTTTGGACTAGAGGAAAATATCTCTGGACCAGAACCATCGGTTCCACAATTATTGGTGAGGGAGCTAATACGGTATTGTTTTATGTGATCGCGCTATACGCAATTATTCCCAACAACCTTCTCGTTACATCAATTCTATCGGGCTGGTTTCTGAAAGTTCTAGTAGAAACAATTTTCACGCCAGTTACTTACTTTGTAGTTAATAAGCTAAAAAAATTGGAGAACGAAGACTACTACGACAAAGAAACGGATTTCAACCCCTTTATTCTCAAAAACTGAGATTCGGATAGCGACCGACTCCCATCAAACCATGTTTTGGAAAAGAGCTCAGAAAACCCTTATACTGCTTGCAAGGGTAAAGTTCTAGACCGATCCTCACCGCCAATTTTCAAAAAAAGTCGAGCATATTTATTTAAAAATTAAAAATAAAAAAATTATGAATGGAGAAACAAAGCAGTTAGACCTGTCTAACAAGGTCTACAAATTAGTCGTTGCAGTTATTGTTTTAGTTGCGCTATTCTATTTCGGGCAATTATTTTACAATTTCCAAACTTTGCCGCAGAATTATCCGCAAGAAATATCGGTTTCAGGCCAGGGGAAAATTTATGCAAAACCAGATGTCGCGGTGCTTGTTTTGGGAGTGGAAGATAAGGGAGCCAAAATTTCAGACATTGTAAAAGACAACACAGACAAAATGAACAAGATTATTAAAGACGTAAAAGATTCCGGCGTTGACGAAAAAGATATACAAACCACTCAATATACTATTACACCTGAGTATAATTGGACGGAAAGAGGAGGTAGAATTTTTGTGGGCTATGTTTTAACTCAGCAGGTTACGGTTAAAATAAGGGATTTTGAAAAAGTAGGCAGTATCTTAGATAAAGCGACAACAGATGGAGCTAATGCAGTTGGCGATTTGCAGTTTACTATAGATAGTCCTGAAAAAGTGCAGGCAGAGGCCAGGCAAAAAGCCATAGAACAAGCAAAAGAAAAAGCAAAAACTCTTGCAAGCCAGTCTGGCTTAAAAATAGTGAAACTGATTAATGTTTTTGAGGGAGGATATTACCCTCAGCCAATTTATGCAAAAGGAATGGGAGGTGCGGAATCTGTAAGCGCTGTTCCTCAAATCCAGCCAGGCCAGATGGAGATTGATTCTACGGTTACCTTAACTTATCGCGTGAGATAAAATGGAAAATTGTATTTTTTGTAAAATCGCAAAAGGCGAAATTGATTCTGCAAAAGTTTTTGAGAACGAGGATATTTTTGCTTTTTTGGATGTTAACCCTTTAACTAAAGGCCATTGTTTAGTTATTCCTAAAAAACATTTTGAAAATATATTTGATATAGACAAAAATATATTAAAAGAAATTATTGCCACAGCCAAAGACATATCAGAAAAAATGCAAAAATCTTTGGCTGCTTCGGGAGTTAATTTAGCTAATGCTTCAGGCGAGTCTGCGGAACAGGGAGTTTTTCACTTTCATTTGCATATTATTCCGAGATACGAAAACGATGGTTTAGAAATGAACAAATGGTGGCAATCGAAAGCGAAAAAAACTAACATTGAAGAATTAAAAAAACTAGCAGGCTTTTATGCAAGATTCACAAATTGAAGAAATAAAAAACAGATTAGATGTCGTGGATGTGGTGGGTTCTTACATTAAACTCACAAAAACAGGGGCTAATTACAGGGGCGTTTGTCCTTTTCATTCAGAAAAAAAGCCCTCTTTTTTTGTGTCGCCGGCAAGGCAGATGTGGAAGTGTTTTGGCTGCGGTGCTGGGCATTCCATATTTGACTTTGTAATGAAAATTGAGGGCGTAGAATTCGGAGATGCTTTAAGAATTTTAGCCAATAAAGCGGGCATTGAGTTAAAAAGAGAAAATCCTCAATTAAGGACGGAAAGACAAAGATTGTATGAAATATGCGATTTAGCCTGTTCTTTCTTTGAAAAACAATTGGGAGCCAGCTCCTGGGGAAGCCAAGCAAAAGAGTATCTTTTAAAAAGGGGGATTACAGAAGACAGTATTAAAAAATGGAGACTGGGTTATTCTCCAGACACTTGGCAAGGATTGTCCGACTTTTTAGTCAGCCGAGGATATACAAGGCAGGAAATTGTCAAAGCTGGCTTAGCTGTAGAGTCAGAAAAGGGAAAAGACCCCTATGACAGATTCCGGGGCAGAATTATATTTCCTGTTTTTGATTTGAATTCGCAAGCCGTGGGTTTTGGCGCCCGGGTTTTCAAAGAAAAAAACGAGAAAGATGTGGCAAAATACATAAATACTCCCCAGACCCTGCTTTACGATAAAAGCAATATTCTTTATGGATTGAATAACGCGAAGCTGTCAATAAGAAAGAAAAATCAATGCGTTTTGACAGAGGGTTACACCGACGCTATAATGGCTCACCAGGCAGGCTTTGATAACACCGTTGCGGCCTCCGGCACTGCTTTGACCTTTCAGCACCTGAATATTTTAAAAAGATATTCAGATAATCTGCTTTTAGCTTTTGATATGGATTTGGCAGGAGATTTTGCAACAAAAAGAGGAATTAATTTGGCAGAATCTCAAGGTTTTAATATTAAAGTAATAGATACTTATTCAAAAGGCGAGGACCCGGCAGATATTATATTTAAAAACCCTTTAGACTGGGAAAAGTCTATAACCGAGGCAAGGTCTATAATGGACTTTTATTTTGATTCTGCTTTAGCTTCCTTTGATAAAAATACGCCGCAAGGGAAAAAAGACATTGGAAAAATAGTTTTGCCAGCCATAAAGCGGCTTCCTAATAAAATTGAACAATCTTACTGGATACAAAAATTATCACAGCAATTGGGAGTTAAAGAAGAGGTAATTATTGAGGAATTAAAGAATGTAAAGTTTGATAACGTTTACGCGCCCTCATATGCTACCGAGATAAAACCGAAAGAAACAGAAAGCAGGAATCTTACATCGGAAGGCAGGAAAAAGCTTTTAGAGGATAAAATTACTTCATTAATTATTAAAGACCCCCAAAACCTTAATTTGATTGAAGAGCCAAGCTATAACTTATTTTGCGAAAAGACAAAAAGTTTTATAGAAAAACTTAAAAAAGGAGACGCAGCGCAGGATTTTTTAGACACAGTTTCCCTAAGAGCTGAAGTAGAGTTTGAGGAGGATGGTTCTGAAGAGATTCAATTGTGTCTTATGCAGTTAAAAGACATAAGCAGGCGAGAAAAGCTCAGTAAAATTTCTGATGACATTAAAACAGCAGAACAGGCTCAAGATTCTGAAAAAGTTGGTAATTTAATTAACGAGTTTAATAAAATAAATAAAGAATTTTATGAAGAAAAAAAAGAAAGCTAAGGCAAAAAAAGTTAGAAGAAAAAATACAAAAATAAGGGCTAAAAGAAAAACCGCGAAAAGGAGAGTAAAGTCAAAAGCAAAAAAAACCAGGATTGCCAAAAAATCTGTTATAGATAAAAAACAAATGGAAGCTTTTTTAAAAAAGGGGGAGGAGCGCGGTTTTGTTACGACTTCGGAGATTTTGCATACTTTTCCCAATATAGAAAGAGACGTTGAGGGTTTAGAAAAAATCTACGATAACTTCAAAGAAAGAGGCATCCAGATAAAAGAGATGCAGGAGTTTTTAGAAACAAAACCCAAAAAAGAAAAGAAGGGGAGGAAAGCTCTTTTAGGCAAGATTGACCCGATACAGATGTATCTTAAAGAAATAGGCAAATCCGCCTTTTTGTCGGCTAAAGAAGAAAAGGAGCTGGCGAAAAGAATAGAGGCCGGAGACGATGACGCAAAAAATAAATTGGCATTAGCCAACCTAAGATTAGTTGTTTCTATCGCTAAAAAATACGTTGGCCGCTCTCCTAATCTAACTTTGCTTGATTTAATTCAAGAGGGAAACTTGGGTCTTTTCAAAGCAGTTAAAAAATTTGATTGGAGAAAGGGATATAAGTTTTCAACCTATGCTACTTGGTGGATACGACAATCCATTACAAGAGCTTTAGCTGACCAGGCAAGAACTATAAGAATTCCCGTTCACATGATTGAAACAATATCCAAATACACAAAGATAAGAAAAAATCTTCTGCAGGAGCTAGGTAGAGAGCCCTTAGCAGAGGAGATTGCAGCTGAAATGGGCCTTGAAGTTGATAAGGTTCACCACATAAGGAAAATTGCGCAAAAAGCAGTTTCGTTAGAAACGCCAATTGGAGAAGATAAAGACAAACAAGACAGCGTTTTGGCCGAGTTTATAAAAGACGACAAAACCGTAGCGCCAAACACCGAAGCAGCAAGAAAGCTTTTGAAAGAAAGATTAAGAGAAATTTCCAGCGAACTGACCCCGAGGGAGTTAAAGATTTTAGGCATGAGGTTTGGCTTAGAAGATGGCGTGATGCACACATTAGAGGAAACTGGCGAGGAATTCGGCGTAACTCGTGAAAGAATTCGTCAGATTCAGGCAAAAGCCTTAGAAAAATTGAGGAAGCACAAAGAACTCAAAAAAGTCAGAGATTACTACTAGGCGTATTGCCGACTAAATAACGGAAAAAAGACAAGGCCTGATTAACGTATTTGCCTATTAAATTTATAATGCCATTAAGGTCTATATTCCATGTTTCAAAATTTAAGTATTTTCCCAAAGGGCCGAATATCTTAGTAAAATCAATGTTGAAAAAATTTTGCAACACAAAAATTATAATCAGGAAAATTATTATTCCAGTGATGATTCTAATCAGCGGGCTGACAATTAATTTTACAAAAAAATATATAACAACAATGATGATAACTATTGGTAGAAGTGATATTAAAGTCATTATATTATTCTATCATATTTAAAAACTACGAAAAGCGCCTGAAAAAAAGAGGGCATTCCGCGCTCTCTGGCAGAAAACTCACAAGTGAGTCTTCTGCGTAAGATTAGCGGAACGCCCTTGTCAAGTATATGATATATAACTCTAAAACAACAAAAAATCCCCGATTAAAGGGATTTTTTGAAAAAAACATTGTCCTTTGATAAACTCAGGATTGTTTACCAGCGATCTTTGCGGCCGCCGCCAAATCCTCTGTTGTCGCGGTTGTATCCGCCTGTTCTGGGAGCTCTGGTTTCCATTGGCCTAGCTTCGTTTACGGTGATGGTCCTTCCATCAAGCTCTTTGCCGTTCAATGTTTCAATAGCTTTTTTGGCTTCTTCGTCAGATGACATTTCCACAAAGCCGAATCCCTTTGAACGGTTAGTCATCTTATCTATGATGATTACAGCCGATTCAACTGTTCCCGCTGTTGCAAAAGTATCTTTTAAAGTAGCTTCAGTGGTGTCATAAGACAGTCCACCTACATATAATTTTTTTGCCATATTTGTTTCCTTAAATTTTATTATTAGTAAGCCGACCTACTATTTGCATTTCTTCTATAGCTTACTTTTAATAAAAACCAAGAAAGAAACTTGATAGAAACTTACTATTACACATTAACACGAGCTAGTAAAAAATACAAGGTTAAGCTTTAGTGTTAGGATAATTTTTAAATAATTGTTCGTTTTTTTCTTTTTTAACCCCTTTTTTCTTTTTCTCCGGCAAAGCAAGAAGCCATGAAATAAGTGGAATTCTGAGTTTATCTATAGACCAAGCATCATTTTTCAAAAGAGGCCTTCTTTCTTCTTGAAAGCGGTTGAGCAAAGCCAAAGTAGTTTGCAAATTCAATGGTGATAATTTATTATGCTCTATTAAAAATTGTTCTTTGCTGATTAATATCATAACTTATATTACAACAATTTCCACAAAAAATCAACCTCGGCTCGTTATCTGGGGCAGCCTTATTTATAAGTTATCCACAGGAAGCATAGTCCTTGCATTTAATAAATGTTGTATAATGATATAATAGACCTGTAGTTTAATAATTAAAATTTAAAATATGAATAAGAAAACAATTATCATAGTTGCAGTTATTTTGCTGGTTATTATATTGGCTGCAGGAGGTTATTTTTACTGGAATAATTTTAAAAGCTCCAAAGAAAAAAACGAATTAGAAAAAGCCGGCGAGGCGGCGGACAAAATAACCGAAAGTGCCACAAAAGGAGTTTTGCCGTCTATTCAAACAAATCCTCTTGAAAATAAACCCGATGTCAATCCAGCCGACAAAGCCAATCCGTTTAAAGATATTAAAATTAATCCCTTTTAAATATGAAAACAAAACTCCTAATTATTTTTATTGTTCTAAGTTTTTTAATAATCAGTTCAGCTGTAATAGCTAATAAAATTTTAGCCCAAGGAACAATTGATACGGCAAGTATCAAATATCCCGTAGAAGAGCTGGGAAATTGTAAAAACGAGATGGATTGTCGAGCCTATTGCGATGAATCGGAGAACGTGAGCGTTTGTTTAGATTTTGCTGAAAAAAACAATCTTATGTCAGCGAGAGAAATTGAGATGGCTAAAAAATTTCTTGCAGCCGGCAATAAAGGACCAGGGGGTTGCGACAATAGAGACGCTTGCGAAGAATACTGCAATGACATGAGTCGTATTGATGAATGCATTTCTTTTGCCGAAAAGAATAATTTGATACCGCCGGAAGAATTAAAGGAAGCCAAAAAGGTCCAAGCGGCAATAGCCAGAGGAGCTAAACCGCCTCCATGCGGCAACAAGAAGGCGTGCGACACTTATTGCGATGACCCAGAGCATATGGAAGAGTGCATCACCTTTGGCATAGAAGCGGGTTTTATACAGGGCAAAGAACTTGAAGATGTTCAAAAAATGTTAGCGGCTCTCAAGAGAGGAGTGA
>ERZ1292629.2525-Hain-H43-01um-R1-2525-length-15223-cov-4_pt1 | contig 15223 bp, 15 predicted proteins | sample MGYA00564399_ERZ1292629 | MGnify/ENA primary metagenome ERZ1292629 (study PRJEB36523, sample SAMEA6512636) | groundwater metagenome | collected 2019-01-08 | study: AquaDiva: Metagenomics assemblies of 32 groundwater samples
GGCTTCAACGCGCTGGGTTTTTGGTCTTGGCAAAGAATTGAGGTCTATGCCAAGCCGATTATTTGGAACTCGGGCGGCCCCGTCGGAAAATCGGAGGCAGAACAATCCTCCTTTCGGGGAGATGTTGTTTATCCGGGAAACGGCAATTCGGGCGGCAACGGCGGGAACTTTTTTATAGAAAACAGCGCCATCGCAGGCGCCTCCGATCCCCTAAGCAATTTTAAATACAAAGAAAAGAAGGGCAACGTCAAAACCGATTTGGCTTCCCGGGTTCAACTCCCTTCCGCGGGCGCGAACCTGCCCGACCTGAAGAACTATTTCGCTTTGCCGGCTATCGGCTGGAATTGGGGAGAACTTCACAATTACAACGCGGTGGATATTGCCAATCAATGCGGCGCCTCGGTTCACGCGGCGGCGGAAGGACTGGTGGTGGCGGATGAGAATTTCGGCGACGGTTCAAGCGGTTGGAATGATGGCTACGGGATATTTGTTCTTTTGGAACATCCGAACGGCACGAAGACCCGTTACGCTCATTTGGATAAGGCCATTGTCAGGGTTGGCGATTATGTGAATCGCGGTGGAGAAATCGGCGTAATGGGAAGCACTGGAAATACTCACGGACCGACCGGCTGCCATCTTCATTTTGAGGTCTACGGCGCGAAAAACCCGTTCGCGGTGAGCAAGTAGCCACCGACTTATTCTCCCATTTTCAATCTGTATTGAAACGCCTCCGCCAGGTGTTCTATTTTTATTTTCGGCGTCGCATCCAAGTCGGCGATGGTCTGGGATACTTTCAAGATGCGATAGTAGCCGCGGGCGGAGATGAAATTTTTCTCCAGCGTTTCTTTCAGGAATTTTTCCGCGTCGTCTTCCAGTTTTATTATCTGATCCGTTTGCCGGGAGGACATTTCGGCGTTGGTGAATATTTTAAAACCGTTCTTTTTGAAGCGCTCGCGCTGGATTTGGCGAGCGATTTTTATATTTTCTTTGTGGGTTTTTTCACCCGCGTCGCTTTTTTCTTCCCGAAGTTCAATGACCGAAACGCGGGGCACTTCCAGCTGGATATCAATCCGGTCCAGCAACGGACCGGACATTTTTTTGTGGTATCGAAAAACCTCGTTGGCCGTGCAGCGGCACTCTTTTTCCGGGTCGCCGAAGTAGCCGCAGGGGCAGGGATTCATGGCGGCGACGAGCATAAATCTGGCCGGGAAGGTAAGAGCTTTTCGGGCCCGCGCGATGGAAACGGAGCCGGCCTCAAGCGGTTGCCGCAGGCCCTCCAGCACATCCCGATGGAACTCCGGGATTTCATCCAAAAAAAGAACGCCGCGATGGGCCAAACTGATTTCACCCGGCTTCGGGATGGAGCCGCCCCCGATGACGGCGGTGAGCGAGGCGTTGTGATGCGGTGCCCGAAACGGCCGGCAGTTGATGAACGAGTTGGAAGAATTAAGGAGTCCGGCGGCGCTGTAAATTTCCGTAATCTCAATCGCCTCCTCCAAAGAGGGCGGCGGGAGGATGGAATTAATCGCCTGGGCGAGCATAGTTTTCCCCGTGCCCGGCGGGCCGGAGAAAAGGAGGTTGTGTCCGCCGCTGGCGGCAATCACGAGCGCCCGTTTGGCCGCCGCCTGGCCCTTTATCTCTCCGATTCTCACCGAGGTCTCGGCGTAGCCGGGGCTCATCTCGGTTTTAATCCGGGGCGGGATGATTTTTATTCACTCCAGATGTTCAATAATTTCTTTCAGATTTTTAACCGGAATCACCCGCACTTCGTTCAGGACTGCGACCTCGGCGGCATTTTCGGCCGGCAGGAAAATTTCCTTGAATTTTTTTCTCTCGGCCATCAGCGCGATGTTCAAAGCGCCGGCTACCGGCCGCAAGGAGCCGTCCAAAGAAAGTTCGCCGATGAATATCTTATCGCCCGTTTCAAAGGCCTTCAATTGGTCGCTCGCGAGGAGATAGGCGAGCGCGATCGGCAGGTCAAAACGCGAACCAATTTTCTTCACGTCGGCTGGCGCGAGATTCACGGTGACGCGCCGGTTTTCTTTGGTCGGCGGTTTAATGCCGGAATTTTTTATGGCGGAGTTCACCCTTTCTTTCGCTTCGTTGAGCGCTTTGTCGGCCAGCCCCACAATGTTGAATGAATGAAGGCCGACATTTAAGTCGGCCTCCACCTCAATGAGTTCCGCGCTGATACCGTCCAGTTCCGCGGAATATAACTTGGGAACCGTCCGCATTTTTAAAGTCCGCGCTTGCACTCCTTACAGTAGAACGATTCGGGGTCTATATCCAGGATTCTCTGCTCAATCGGGCCGCCGCACTTTTCACAGAGGCCGTAGGCGCCGTTTTTTATCTTTTCAATCGCTTTATTGATTTGTTGGAGGCGGGCGTCCTGGGTTTTCTTAACGCTTAAATATGTCCCCATTTCTTCCGTCTCGTCGGTCTCCTCCTCGTTGTGGTCAACGTCGTCTCCGAAGTCCAGCTCCTCCTTAAGTTTAGACAGATTCCTCTCTATTTTTGTCTTTTCAGAGATTAATTTTTCCTTTATTTCCTTTAAATCCTCATTTCTCATACGAGGGATTCTATCATAATTTGTTTGTTTTTGCACATCCTTGTACCGGCATGGCATATCGGTAACATTCTCTCCTTCTCCAAGTATTCTCCCGCAGTATCTTGCGGAACCGCGGTTCAGTTTCTCCAGCGGCAACCGCCCGCTGCGCTCTCGGCATTCGGATTCCTCGCTTCGCTCGGAAACCAAGCTCCGAATGCCTCCGAGAGCTTCCGCAAGACACTGCGGCAGAATATGAGGTGTTACCGGTGTGTATCATTTTTGTAAATTCTGTTTTTAAAAAATAAACCCGCTGATGAGGCGGGTTTGTGTCAACAAGTTAATTATTGAAGCCGTTTCGCCGCTTCTTTAAAGCCGCTGTAGGAAGTAACTATTATTAACTTATTGCCCGTCCAGCCGTAATCAAGCGCGAAACCGGCGTTGCCAAAGAGAAGATAGCGATTATCGGTCACGCCCGCGATTTGGCCGGCTTTCCAGGTCTGGGCCGTTCCCGGATTGCTTGAGAAAAGTCCGCTGTAATCACCGACTGCCTCAAAGGATTGTTCAAAGGCCGCGCTTGCGTTTTGCCGGTCTGAACCGCTCATAAGTTGAGCGGTAAATCCGAGCCAGCGGTTACCGTTGCTGTCGGTATAAACCAATCCCGCGGCGGTTTGGTCGTCAAAGGCCGTTGCCAAGACCTGATTTGAGGATAAATCCAATCCCGTGGCGGATTTCAAAATGTCGGTGAACTTAACCAGATTGCCAGCGGAATCCTTATACACGATTTCTGAAAGACCGGGCGCGGCCGAAGTGTTCAAAGCTAAAACGGAAAGCCCGCTATCCGTGGTTACGGTAGTGGTATCGGGAGGCGTGGTAAAGAGGGAGATGTGGGGAAGAGCGGGAGCGGGAGCGCCAGTGATTGGGGTTGGCTCATTGGGCGCGGTTGCCGCGGCCGGAGTTGGAGCCGGAAGAACGGGGGTCGCCGGCGCTGGCGCGATTTCAGCGGGCGCCGCGAAGAATATCGGATAAATTACGAAATAACCGAGAGCCGCCAGTCCGATTACGACAATGAAAACGATAAGGGCGGTAAAAATTCCCTTACTGCTTTTTTTAGGAGCGGCCTTCTTGGATTCGCCCGCCGCGTCCATTTGGGGGATTTGGAAAGATTGACTCGGTACCGGAGCGGTAGGGGCCGTTGGAGCCAGCGGAATATTTTCCGGAGCGCTTACCGGCGGCGCGTAGGGCTTCGGCGCGGAGGCTCCGGTATTAATGGACCCGAGGTCGGAGCCCATCGTGCGCACATCCGCATTGGGCACGACGGGCTTCGCGAGCGGCGACTCTCCCTCACCCGTGCCGAGCGGCTGACCCGGCGCTTGACCGGGATAGAAGTTGTCGTTTGTCATTGCTCTTAATTATAGCACTTGGAGATTCTTTGAATTGTGGATAATGTTTTACATCTTCCTGTGATTTCTTACAATTAAAAATATATTAGCTCAACCGCTCCGGCTTTGAAACCGCAGTCGTGGCAGAAAAATGACTGGTCCTTGGCGCGGAAAGCCGCGACTGGGCGCTTGCGGCAGGTGTCGCAGGAAGCATGTTCGGGGTCGTAGCCGAAAATTTTCAAGAGAGTGCCGACGTTCCCACCCGATTCTTTAAGACCCGTCACCAAAAAATGCCAAAGATGCAAATCGGGCGCGGCCAGTGGGATCAGGGTCCGTACCAAAGAAAAAATTTTGAGGGCGGAGGGATAAAACCCGGGATTGCGTCGTTCCCGGCCGAATCTTTCCTTGGTCAAAACATCGGTGACAGTGAACTGATTTTTTTCCACGAGACGCACCGTCACCAAATTGAACCAGTCCAGATGCGGCGCGAGTTTGGAAAGAATGCGCCGACCCCCGATCACTTTCGCCTCAAGCCGGCCGAAATCTTTGGTGTATAAATCCACCAGCCGGTCATTCTCTCTCTGCGGGCGGTAATTCAAAACCACGGCTTGGGTCAGATACTCAACCATTTTGGGCGACGTTGATTCTTACTTTCGGGGTTCTCCAGAAACCCAAACGGAATCGGCCGCTTAACATCAATCGCGTTTGGGCATCCAGGGCCGGCAGGGCGCTAAAAATCAGAAAAGTGAAGGGGGTAAGAACCCACTGCAGGAGGTAAAAAACATAATATCTTTTTTTGAAACCCTTCATCTTTGGTTGAAGAATAACGATGCTCAAAAAAGCCAGGGCGAGTACGCCCACCGAACTTAAGTTCAATATCCAGCCGGTGAGCCGCGGCAGATTATAAGACAAGACCGAAGCGCGAAAGGCCTCATTCCCCAAGATATTCGGCAGCCAGCCGAAAAAAAAGATGATAAAGGAACTGGTGGACCAGGAATAAAATCCGTCAAAAAGCACCCAGCGCCAGAATCGTTTCACCCGCCCCGGGATTTCTTTATTGAGAGAAAAGTCCCCGGCCAGACGGGCCAGGTTTTCCGCGCCCCAGGCCCATCGCCGCTGCTGCTTGTAAAGATTTTTAAGGGCCGTGAAAAAATTTCTTCCCGTGACGGCGTCCATATAAACCGGATAGAGAAGAGGTTCCGTCCGCCAATCGCCGTTATAATGGACGAGACACTGAAAAAAAATCCGGGAATCCTCCGAGACCAGATCCGTTTCCCAAAATCCGATTTCGGTGAGCGCCCGGAAAGGCATACTATGAGAAGAGAAGGTCACTAATTGCTCCGGCCGGGCCTCCTGCATCAATTGCCAGAAGGTGGAGGAAAAGCCGGCCAAGCGGGCGAAGAACGGCGCCTCGCGGATGTTATTTATGTAAATCGGGACAGGCTGGTAACTGGAGTGTTGGGGATGCGGCGCGCTCAAAAACGCATGAGTCAGAATTCCAAAATAATCCGGGCCGGTGCGCGTATCAATATCAAAAACCGAAACCAAAATGTCTTCATGGGGCACGCCCGACGACGGGTCAATAATTTTTCTTTGCGCCTCCCGGCCCGCCCAGGCCTCGTTGGAACCCTTACCCGGCAATTCATTCGGAAGGCCGGCCGGGTGAACGGTCACGAGAAAATCCTTGAACAGGGAGCCGAATTCTTCCTTTATCATCGCGGCGGTTTGCCGGTCCTCCTCCCCGCCTTTTTCTTCGGTCGCCAAAACCACGAAAAATTTTTCTTTGGGATAATTGCTCTCCGCCAAGCTCAAAAAACTTTCTCTGACCACTTCATAGGATTCGCGGAACATCGGGAAAATTACCAAGTGATGAATCTTCTCCCACGCGCCGGATTTTTCCGATTTTATCCTCGCCAGCCAATCCAGTTTCAAATTGGCGCGCATTTTCATAAACGACACTCGGAGATGAAAGAAAAGATAAAAGAGTTTCAGAAACCAATAAAGGTCGTAAAGAAGAATGATGACGACCACCGCCGCGGGCAAGCGCCAGGATAAAAAAATGAAGCCCAAGAGGGTCGTCCAAGCCAGAGCGCCCGGTATTATTTCCCAAAGCCGGATCATAATAATGAAGTTAGAACTAGTAAAGCAAAAGGCCGAAGAAATTGTCCAATCCGTATTGCCCGCCGCCCAGGACAATTAGGGCTATGGCCGAAGCCAGAATAAGGAGGTCAAACTCGTAACCGCCGACGAATCCCTTTCTGAAATTCATGGCGAACAAAATCACCAGGAACTGAAGCGCGACGATAAGCGCGACAATTTGCGTGAGGAATCCGAAAACCAAAAAAAGACCGCCGACGAATTCAGTCAGCGAAACGACCGCCGCCCAAAAAATTCCGGGCTTGAAAGTTTGCTTCATCCATTCCGCGGTGTTCTTAATGTTTTTTATTTTCGGCCAACCGTGAATAATCAAAATCAAACCCAGGACGACTCTCAAAATCAAGATGCCGATATCGCTGAAAACGAATAGAGGCGAAATCATAATTCAAGTATACACAATAAAAATCCTCTCGTAAAACAAAGAAATATAAATTACAATGCCATTTATGAAGATTCTCGCCATTGAGACCTCCTGCGATGAAACTGCCCTCGCTCTCGTGGAGGCGGGGGGCGGGCTCCGCCAGCCGATGTTCAAGGTTCTGAAAAATCTGGTCTCCTCCCAAATTGCCGTTCATCGGCCCTTCGGCGGCGTGGTGCCGAGCATCGCGAAACGGGAACACCTGAAAAATTTACCGATAATTTTTAAAAAAATATCAGGAAGTTCAACTTCCCTAGGGAAGTTGAACTTCCCTAAAATTGATTTAATCGCGGTCACAGTCGGGCCGGGGCTGGAACCGGCTCTTTGGACTGGCGTGAATTTCGCGAAAGAACTCAAGAAAAAAATCTTTCCGAAAATTCCTTTAATCGGGGTAAATCATCTGGAGGGACATTTATATAGCTTTCTACTTACTACTCGCTACAAACTACAAATTAAAAATACCTTCCCCGCTATTGCGCTCATTGTTTCTGGTGGACACACGATTCTTTTGTATGTGCCGTCTTTCACCAAATGGAAAAAAATCGGTGAAACACGGGATGATGCCGCGGGCGAGGCCTTTGATAAAGTGGCGAAGATGCTCAATCTTCCCTACCCTGGTGGGCCGGAGATCCAAAAGTTAGCTGCTCAAGGCGATGGCGAGGCGGTTAAATTCCCGCGGCCGATGATTCACGATAAAAATTACGACTTCAGTTTTTCGGGACTCAAAACCTCGGTGCTCTATTATCTCCGCGACAATCCCAGGACCGATAAGGCCGATATCGCGGCGAGTTTTCAAAAAGCGGTCGTGGATGTGCTGGTTGCAAAAACCATTCGGGCGGCTAAAGAATACGATACAAAATCGGTGATTCTCTCCGGCGGCGTCGCGGCCAACGCGTTTTTGAGAGAAACGCTCGGAAACGAAACGAGGAAAATAAATCGGAACTTCCTCGTCCCGCCGATGGACTTCAATACCGACAACGCCACCATGATTGCCGCCGCGGCGTATATTCAGAATCTAAAGAGAAAAAGGCGCGCAATTCGCGCCCAGGCGAATTTGAATTTATAATAAATGGAGATGCTCAACTCCCGATACGATCCTAAACTGGTTGAAGATAAAATCTATGAAACTTGGCTCAAATCGGGTTATTTCAATCCAGATAATCTCCCGGGCAAGCGCAGTAAAAATTACATCGTTTATATGCCCCTGCCGAATGTGACGGGGACGCTTCATATGGGTCACGCCCTGAATAACACCATCCAGGACATTTTAATCCGCTATCACCGGATGAAAGGTTTTAAAACGCTCTGGCTGCCCGGCACCGACCACGCCGGCATCGCGACGCAATATGTCGTGGAAAAAGAATTGCGCAAACAAAATACCTCCCGCTTTGAACTCGGCCGTGAAAAATTCATTGAAAAGGTCTGGGAGTGGAAACAGAAATCCGGCGACGCGATTTTGAACCAGCTCAAAAAATTCGCCGCCTCGGCCGACTGGTCCCGCAACCGCTTCACAATGGACCCCGAATACAGCCGCGATGTCTTAAAAACCTTCATCCATTATTACGAGAAGGGCTGGCTTTACCGCGGCCTCCGCACCGTGAATTGGGGCCCGCGTTGCGGCACGAACTTGTCCGAACTGGAACTGGAATATAGCGACGCCGAGACCAAACTCTGGTACATCCGCTACAGCCCAGAGATTACGGTGGCAACGACGAGACCCGAAACAATGCTGGGTGATACCGCCGTCGCGGTAAATCCCAGCGATAAAAGATACAAACACCTCATCGGAAAGAAAGTAACACTTCCGATCCAAAATCGGGAAATCCCTATTGTGAGCGACGCGGCCATTGACCCCAAATTCGGTACGGGCGCGGTGAAGGTTACGCCGGCTCACGACATTCTGGATTTTGAAATCGGCCAGCGGCACAAACTGGAAACGGTTCAGGTGATTGACGAACGCGCCAGAATGACTCCGGCGGCCGGCCAATACGCCGGACTCAAGGTTACCGAGGCCCGGGAAAAAATCGTGAGCGACTTGAAAGAGACGGGGTTTTTGGTGAAAGAAGAAGCGTATAAAAACCGCCTCGCAAAATGCTACCGTTGCGGCGCGACAATTGAGCCCATCCCATCAAACCAATGGTTTTTGAAGATGGATAAATTGGGCGCGCTCGCGAAAAGCGCCGTGAAGTTCGGAAAAGTCAAAATCCGGCCAAAAAATTTCAAAAAGACCTATCTGGACTGGACGGAAAACATCCGCGACTGGTCCATCTCCCGCCAGATTTGGTGGGGTCATCGACTCCCGGTTTGGTTTCATGAACCAAAATGCGCCCCCCGCAAAGGGCGTGAGAAAGAAATTGAAAAATGCGAGGAGATGGCAGTGTCGCTTACCGAGCCAAAATGCAAAAACTGCGACGCGAAATATATCCAATCGGAAGATGTGTTAGACACTTGGTTCTCCTCCGCTCTCTGGCCCTTCGCCGGCCTCTCCAAAGAGGATTTGAAAAATTACTATCCCGGCAACACGCTGGTAACCGCCCGCGATATTTTGAATTTGTGGGTTGCCCGGATGATTTTCTCCGGCCTGGAGTTTCAGAAAAAAGCTCCCTTTACCGATGTCTTCATCAACGGCACGATTCTCACGAAAGACGGAAAAAGAATGTCTAAGAGTTTGGGCACGGGACTGGACCCCCTGAATTATATCAATCAATTCGGCGCGGACGCCACTCGTTTCGGAATAATCTGGCAGGCCACGGGCCAGGATATCCGGTGGGACGAGGCGGCAGTCATCGCTGGCCGGAAATTCGCGAACAAAATCTGGAACGCGAGCCGATTTGTTATTGAGCAAACTGCAAATTCCAAATTCCAAATTCCAAATGACAAACAAATATCAAATATCAAATATCAAACGGCGGCGGACAGAAAAATTCTGAAATCTTTGGCCAAAATGAAGAAGCAGACGGAGAAGATGATAGGGAATTTTGAGTTGAGCAAGACGCTCCGCCTCCTTTACAATTTTTTCTGGCATGAATTCTGCGACCGGTATATTGAAGAATCAAAGAAACAAATCCGGAACGACAAACTAACGGCCGGCACCCAAAAAATTCTCGCTTACACCCTCAAGGAATCGCTCAAAATGCTTCATCCGTTTATGCCCTTCATTACCGAGGCCGTTTACGAACATCTGCCGATTGAAGACAAGAAACTTCTCATCGTGGAAACATGGTAGCCGCTTTAAATTTTCTTTTAGTTTTGGTTCTGGCCTTTCTGCCTTCCATTCTCTGGCTTATTTTCTTTCTCAAAGAGGACCTTCATCCCGAACCGAAAAAATTGATTATTTACACCTTCTGCGCCGGGGCGCTCGCGAGCGTTCCGGTACTGGCCCTCCAGCTCATTTTCCAGAAATTCGTCGCCGGGCCCCTGCACGCTTTTCTTCTTTTGATTCTCGGTCTCGCGCTCATTGAGGAGGTTTTTAAATTCTTCTCGGCCTACTGGAGCGTAAACAAAGAGCCGGCCTTTGACGAGCCGGTGGACGCGATGATTTACGCCATTGTCGCCGCCATGGGTTTCGCTACCATTGAAAACATTTTTATTATGGGCGACAAAATGGATTTTTTAAGCATGAATAATATCCTCGCGACTGTGAGCACGCTGGGTTTCCGATTCATCGGCGCCACCCTGCTCCACGGATTGGCCTCCGCCTTCACGGGATATTACTGGGCTATCGGACGGAGAATCAACAAATTAAAATCCCGGATTTTTCTGGGTCTCGCAATCGCTTCCGTAATTCATTTCGCCTTCAATTATCTCATCTACGAATTTGGGGACGCGAGTTTGCTTTATCCGTCAATCTTCCTCGTCTTCATCGCTTTTTTCATCTTCAAGGATTTCTCCAAACTAAAATCAATCTCCTAGTCCGTGATATAATAAAAGTATGTTCGGGGAAAATAAAAATGGGGAACCGAAACGGGACATATTCGTGGAATTGGCCAAATTAAAAACCGAGCCGGCGCCCCTTTTGAATGTCTCCTCGGGAAAAACCAAGGATTGGGAGGAGGGCGAGGGCACGCTCACGGTGGACGTTTTTCAGGACGGTGATTACATAATCATCCAATCTACGGTGGCGGGCGTGAAGGACGAGAATTTGGAGATAAACATCACAAACGAATCAGTGACCATCCGGGGCGAGCGCGAACGGAAAGAGGAGGTGAAAGAAAAGGATTATTTTTACCAGGAGTTATTTTGGGGGACTTTTTCCCGTTCCATTATTCTGCCGCAGGAGGTGGACCCGGAAAATTCCACGGCGACATTAAAAAACGGCATCCTGAATATCAGAATGCCGAAGATGAATCGGAACAAATCCAAAAAACTGAAGGTGAAAGCGGATGAATAATTCTCCTAGTAGACCGGCGCGCCGGTGAACATCCGAGAAATGGTTTCTACGCTGCGCCCTTCATTGAGGGCGTCAAGGATATCGCGCATGTTCTCCGATATGAATTCAGTATCGGCAACACCGAGAACTTCTGCGATCCTTCCATTGATAGAACCCCTAAGGTGAAAGGCCTCCCCAAGCTCGCTGGGGCGGTTTACATAAAATTCCAATCCCAACTCGCACAAACTCTTCAAATATATTTCTTCTCCGAGTTCGTGGACATTTAAATCGGACAATTTCTTTTGAAATTCTCGCATGGTTGGCATAGAACTCCCTTTATATTATTGAATGTAAACGAACAGTTTATTCAGGTGAAATATATTCTCAAACTCAAACGAAGTCAACCAGGTAGTAGAAACTCGATCGCCTGTCGGCGATAAGCCGCAATCGAGTTTTCACTACCTGGTCAACCGAAAATTTCCCTCGCATACTTTGAAAATTTTTCGCCGCGGTCAAATTCGTTCTTGAACTTCTCAAAACTGGCCGCGCCGGGCGAGAAGACAACAATCGTGTCTTTTTTGGAATTAATGCCCGCTTTTACAAAAAGCAAAATTCCCGCCAGGTCCTCAAAAATCCATGGCGGTTCTTTCTTAAAACATCCGACTTTTCCGAGCGCGGCAATCATTTTCTTGGTGGCGCTACCGTTCAGAAAATAAATCTGGTTTGGTTTTAAATGTTGTTTTATCGCCCTCGCCCACGCGTTAAACGGCAGATTTTTGTCCGTCCCGCCCGTGATTAAGATGGTGTCCCCCTGCGGCGCGAAACGTTTCACCGCCGCGATAACCGCGTCCGGCGAGGTCGCCGTGGAATCATTCACCACCGTCAGGTTTTTCTTTTTTAAAATAATCTGCTCGCGATACAAGATATCCGGCAGGGTCTTTATATTTTTCGCGAGCGCCGCCCACTCCATACCCATCAAGTGGCTGGCGAGAAGCGAGACCAGGAGATTTTCCAGATTATGCTCGCCGCGGGATGAAAATTCTCCCGGTATTTTTTCGGAGATAACTTTTTCCGTCCACCTTCCGTTTTTGAAATAAACGGAGCGGTTTTTTATAAATACTCCATTCCGATTTTTAGACAGCGGCTTTTTTGAGAAGAAGAAAATATGGGCTCGCGGACGCTGTTTCAGAAAAAAATCAGCCCAAGGATTATCCGCGTTCAAAATTAATTTCTGATTCTTATTCTGTCCTTTAAAAATATTCGCCTTCGCGAGCGCGTAATCCCCTAAAGATTTATAGCGATTCAGATGGTCGGGATAGATATTCGTGATAACGGCCACCTCCGGCGCGCGGCGACTGCCGGGCAAGAGTTCCAGTTGCCACGATGAAAGTTCAATCACCGCCGGATTCTCCTTGCCTTTTAAGTTGTCCGCCAGGGCCAAAAGAGCCACCGCCGAGGAGTTTCCGGCCGCGATTGCCCGCGAGTATTTCGGTTTCAAAAAATGCGCGATCCAATTCACGGTGGTGGTTTTTCCGCGCGTCCCCGTCACCGCCACCACGGGATTGGGAATGCTGTCAAAGAAAATCCGCGCGTCGTTCACCAATAATTTTTTGCGTTTTTTCGCGATGGCCAAGAATTTGCTCTCGCGCGGCACGGCGGGATTCACCATGATAATGTCATTATTTTTGAAGTCGGCCTCGCGATGTTCGCCCAAAACAAACCTCACCTTCTTCGCGGCGACTCCCAATTGCTTGATTGAATCTTTAAGTTGTTCGCGGGAACGCAAATCGGTCACGAGCACCTTCGCGCCGCGCTTCACGAGCCACTTCGTCGTCGCAATCCCCCCGCCCAAAAGACCCAGACCCATCACCAGAACTTTTTTGTTTTTGAAATTATTTTCCATCAACCTCAATTATGGATGTAAACCAGTTTTCTCTCAAATTTTTGGAAATAAAATAATTTCCGCCTGTGTTTCCTGAAGTAACTCTCGTTTTTAATTCCAAAAACACCAATGAGATATCTCTCCTTGAACTAGTAAAAATCAGAGAGACCTGGCGCACTGGGAAAAAGCGGGTAAGAATTGGCCTAGCGGCCCGGAGCGCACACTTTTTCCCGGTGCGTTAGGTCTCCGCGTGGAGGTTTTGCGAGCGAGAGAAGAAATTTCTCGTGTCCCTAACTCTTAATCCTCTGATTTTTCTTCTGATTTTTCTTCCGGATTTAAACCCTCTCCATCTTCTTCCGCCGCCGCCACGCCGCCCTCCTGCACCGCCTCCGGATTGGACTGCGAGCGCACGTCAATCTTCCATCCGGTCAATTTCGCCGCCAGGCGGACGTTCTGGCCGCCTTTGCCGATGGCCAAACTCAACTGGTCTTCGGAAACAAGCACCCGCGCCTCGCGCCGTTCCAGAATCTCCACCAATTTCGCCTTAGCCGGCGAAATGGCATTGCCTATGAATTTAGACGGGTCTTCGGACCATTCAATAATGTCAATCTTTTCGTTCCCTAATTCGTTCGTCACCGCCATCACGCGCGTGCCGCGCTGGCCGACCGCCGAACCCACCGGGTCCACGCCGTCTTCTTTGGAAGCGACCGCGATTTTCGTGCGGTTTCCGGCTTCGCGGGCGATTTCTTTGATTTCCACCGTGCCATCGGCAATTTCCGGCACCTCCAGTTCAAAAAGTTTAGCCACGAAATTCGGGTGCGAGCGGGAAAGCACGATGCCCGGCCGGCGGGCGTCGTCCTGAACGGCCAGAATGTAGAAGCGCATCCGGTCGCCGATGCGATAGCGTTCGCCCGGGATGCTTTCGTTGGGATACATAATGCCGACCGCCCGGCCTAAATTTACAAACACATTGCCGCGGTCAAAACGCTGGACCACGCCGCTCAAAATCATCCCCTCTTTGTCGGCGAACTCGTCTTTAATGGAGGAGCGCTCCGCTTCGCGGATATTCTGCAAAATCACCTGCTTCGCGGTTTGGGCCGCGATGCGGCCGAAGTCGGCCTGCGTCTCCAACGCGAATTCAATTTCTTCATCCGGCTGCGCCTCCGGCTTTATCTTCCGCGCCTCATCCAAGAAAATGTGGCGGTCGGGATTGTAGCGCGGCAGTTCGTCTTTTTCCTCCGATGCCAGCGCCAGTTCTTCCACTTCAGCTTCGTTCACAATTCTGACTTGGGACGGGTCCACCGCGATTTTCACTTGGAAGAACCGGATATCCCCCGTTTTCAAATCAAACTTTGCGCGGATAATCTCCGAGCGTTTGCGATATTCTTTTTTGTAGGCGGCGGCGATGGAGGCCTCAATCGCGTCCAATACTTTTTCGGCGGAAATTCCTTTTTCGGCGGCAATCTGCTCCACCGCGCTCGCTAATGTTTTTAAGTCCATCCCGTTGATTCTTTTAATTTTTGTAATACAGCCGCTCTCAAGGAGCGGCATTTACTTGGTTAGTATACAACAAAGACCCGACAAAAAGCAAGCATTGATTAAACCGAAACTGGCGAGTGGTATAATTAATTATACCACCATGATATAATCCCCTTATGACACGCGTTAATAAGAAACATATCGCTCAAGAGTTGCGCGAAGCGGCCTGGAGACCCTTTTGGAAAACAATCGGAAAATCGGGATCCGAAACGGTTTTTCTCGCCAACATGGAAAGGTTCCTTACCCCATCAGAGATAATTCTTATTGAGAAACGCCTTCTGATATCGCTTCTTTTGGAACGGGGTTTCAGTTACCGGAAAATCGGCGAGGCATTGGATGTAACCAGGGTCACTATCAGCTTCGTGAAACACAATCTAAAAAGAACTCCGCGGGTCCATCGAAAATATGGTCACGATAAAATGCGGAAACGGAGAAGTGGAAACGAGATACCGTTTCTGATGTCGCCGGCGGAACATGTGCGTCGGCTCCGTCGGACTTAATCTTAATCGGAATATAATCACTGGGTGGTATAATTAATTATACCACCTTCAGATGTTATATATTTTCGTAGTGGCGGGTCAGGAATGATCCGTCATTATTTTTTTCAAGCGCGATTAAGTCCAGCCGCCATCCTTTTTTATCATTGACCAGCTCCTGATGTATCCCCGCGTAGAGTGAGGCCGCCCGCTTGAATTTCCTGATTTTTGCCCCCGACATCTGGTCTTCCGGCCTCAAAAAATTCTCGCCGCCGGCTTCCATCGTTTTTACCTCCACAAAAACCAGTGTTTTGTCTGGCGCCATAGCCACAATATCCAGCTCGCCCCACTTCTCACGTTTATTCCTCTCAAGAATCCTATAATCATTCTCCTTCATATATTCAGTCGCAAAATTCTCTCCCTCCTGCCCTAATTTATACTTTTGGGTCATATTT
>ERZ1292629.1080-Hain-H43-01um-R1-1080-length-28433-cov-7_pt1 | contig 15211 bp, 16 predicted proteins | sample MGYA00564399_ERZ1292629 | MGnify/ENA primary metagenome ERZ1292629 (study PRJEB36523, sample SAMEA6512636) | groundwater metagenome | collected 2019-01-08 | study: AquaDiva: Metagenomics assemblies of 32 groundwater samples
ATTTCTCGAAGGCAAGCCCGGCGATATTGTTTGCAAATCCCCACTCGTGGAGCGCAACCTTCTGCGACCATAGGACGCGTGCTTTCCGCTCGCACTCCTTTACTTTCGCTTGCGTCGCGCCCTGTTCAGCAGCAAACCTTGCATCGTAAATGCGCGAGCCGGTGACGATCCCGCCGTAATTCGTGGACGCGCAGCCTGCGAGAAACAAAACCAATACTGCAAAACTTATCTTCATTGTTGTTCCTCTTTTTCCAAGTTGACCAAAGTAGAACCTAAAATGCCAGATGCCATTTTCAAGGGGATAAGCGTTGATTTTGCTTTCCCTGTGCCGATCAAAAATGAATTCACCGATGGCATTATCAAGAGCCTTCCAAAACCCATAAGCCGCGCCATGTGATAAAGGGCTTTCGTGTTTGTTCTGTAAACGATATCGCCGGCTGCTTCCGCACCAGCAATTGATGTTCCGGCATCCTGCACTTGCTTTACCATTTCGGCAACAACCCGCTGATCTTTCAAATGCTGGACATCAGCCGGAGTAAGAAATTTCATCAAACCTTTTTTTTCATAATCAGCAATGACGGTATTAAGTTTATTGAAGTCGATTGCCTCCCCGGCTTTTTCATACTTTTTTACACTACCCAAAATATTATCTATCAGTCCGGCCCTGAATGATTGCCCCAGTGGTGACTGTGGACCGCCGCTTTTTTGCACCAATGCGGCATATTGCTGGACGGCCCTGCTATCACCACTATTCAAGGCTTCAATTGCCAATGCGCCGCGTTCGGACTGTTTCTCAATTGCTTGTTTGATACCGAGAGAATCCAATCTTTGAAGTTTTGAACCAACATCCCTGAAAATAGCCTGTTCTGGTTTGTCCATCAACAGATTGAGTGTAGGGGTGTCATAGGAATCAAGCGTTTTCAACAATGTTTCAGGCTTGTCCAATAATCGCGTTTTGAAATTGTCCTGAACAGCACGGTATTTCTGCTCCTGCCCCAAGCCTTTCAATAACGCAAGATTCTCAGCCTGATTGGGTTGAATTAACCTGATCGCAAGCTGTGACGGTGTTTCTGATCCTAAAGCTTTATGAATAAGTACTTTGTCCAATGTATCGAAGCGATTTGCCGCAGCCCGATTCGCCTGTTGCCATGCGGTGACAAAACCCGGAGACTTATTCGTCGGGTTCTCTATGACATCAGTAATAGCACTATAAAGCCGCTGTGCAATTGCATGAGCTTCACGCGGTTTTTCGCCAACAGCAGGAGTCTTCGCATCATATAAACGCTTGCGAAGGGCATTGAGTTGATCGACACCAGTGATTAATTTTCCGTCTTGAGTTGTAATTTCAATGACACCGGGTTCCATCTGTTTCATGGTGTTCACAACATCAAGAACTTCCGATTGCACTGGATCGCCTTTTGTGCCTGATACTCTTATTTGACCACCCGGTTTACCAGCGGACTTGAATACGGGAACGACATCACCGAAGGCTTTTTCCATTTCTACTACTGGAGCCTCGCCCTTCCCGGCGGCGATTACACCACGTTCAATGTTCTTGGCTTCGTTTATCGCTGGCGTCAAATCGAATTCAGGTTTTTCAATCGTGCGCGCTTTTTGATATAGCTTGTTGACGTTCGTTTTAGCAACATCATCCCAATTGTCGATAAGCTGTTGTACACGCCGTCCTGCTTCCGGCGCTTCAACTCTGCGCGCCAACAAAGAACGCGTCCTATTCAAGATCATATTTCGCTCTTGAGATTCGACGGTTGATAACGCTTGTTCGAGATTAATGCCGGCAGGCGGCTTTATCCTGTCCAAAGCCCTCACCGCAGCTTGCCCTTGTTCATCGACATATCGCTTGATGCTGCTGGAAGCCGCCGCGGATTGTGCGGCAGCACGTTTAAAAGCCGGATTGATTGCGAGCTGTGGTGCGATCGGCCGCGGCACTCCAAGACGTGAGGATGCTTCGATTGCTTCCTCAGCCCCGCGGTTAAGGGACAGTAAACCTCCCCCTTTGAGCGCATTCCAGAATTTCGTAAGAACATTGCCAGCCGCACCACCCGCAGCGGCAGCGCCGCCCTTCATGACGCTGCCAGCCAGAATATCTTCTCCAGATTCCTCTTGGGTGCCGCGTAATGTCTGCACGCCTTGTTGAAGAGCTTCACCGGCAGCACCGCCGGCAAATAAGCGTCCCATGAGCGGCAGAACGCTGATTGTTTTGTTCGCGGGCGTAAGGGCAATAATTTGCCCTATCGCACTACCGATATCTCCGCCCATAAAGTCCACGATATCGGCTAGTGGCTCGAACTTTTCAAGCGCTCCTGCATCAACTTTAGAAAAGGATTCATTCGCGTTACGCCTGAATAAAAGCTGCCTTTCGCTCGATATATCGCGTTGTCCTTCCGCGAAGGGACTTGGTTTCGATACATTTGTCAAAACGAGTTCGCCCTCTGGAAAAGAGGACTGAAAGCCTTTCAGCTTTTCCCCAAATGTGCGACCTTCTGATATGCCAAACCTAGCTTTTAGACTCTCAAGTCCCGGCGGGCCGAGTTGTTCTTCTGGAACAACCTGCGATGGCGTAGGAGGTGTGATACCGCCTTTGCCCTCGTATTCTGCCATAATGCGATCCTCAAGATTCGCAGCGCCGATTGCTGAACCGGGAGGTTTACGGTATTCCCTGATAATGAGTTCTTCAAGAGAAGCCATTATTGGCCCCAAGCGTTTTTCAATTCGCGCAATATCTTGAGCGTTTCTTCGTCGCTGAAACCCATAGCTTTGAGTTCCCGACCTTGTTTGATTCCTCCTTCTGGTTTGGATAAATCAAAACGGTTTTTAACGCCGAGGGCACGTTGTGCTCGCGATTGAGCAAGCAATTCAAGCTGTAGAATGGTTTTACTGGCTTGAAAAACTTGGCTCGGCCCTTGAGTAGCATCAAGTGCCGCCATTGCTTCTCCAGCCATCGCCCTTTCGCTTTCGGTGAATCGTCCGCTTTCTCCGGTTGCAATAGGAAGCAGACGACCACGAAGTAACTGAGCCTGTGTTCTAATTTCACGGACAGAAGCTTGTGAACCTCCGGTAATTGCTTTGCTTACCGTTTCTCCCGTTCCCTGTCCTAAGAATTGTTCAGCCACACCAGACACAGGAACTCCCACAGTTCCTTTCAATCCAATAGCGCCGGGCGTTTTTTTTACATTGGCTATGAACCGCGTCAAATCCGCAATTGCCGCAGCAGATTGGCGTACCTGCTTTGCCAATTCGCGTTTATCCTGCATTCCAATACCGGGGACATTAGCTTCGCCTGATCCCCCCATGTCAATCTTGATATCGGTTCCACCAGTTGCTTTTCTGATATCGACAGGAATGCTTCCTGGCACTTTTTCCCAAGTAACGCCGTTATCTCTGCTCACTTCCTTGGTATAAGTCTTTCCGTCATAAGAAACGGTGCGTTCCTTGTAATTCGGTTTTTCAGCAGCACCGGGCATCACCTGCCTGAACCCCCCCGGCGCATTTTCATCCCGTACCGCCAAGCCGCCGCGACCTATCGCAACCGGCTTACCCATCGCATCAAGTTCTTTCTGATACGCGAGCGGATCGAGTAGCCCGGCTTGCACCTTTGCTTGAAGTGCTTTCCGAAGATCGAATTGCCCAGGTTGCGCCGGTTGAACCGGACCAGCGATATCAGGCGGAAGCGATATTTCCGGCGTTCCCAGTGTTCCGAATTCAGGACCAGCAAGCCGAGCGTTAAAATCCGCCAGTTTTTTTCTTTCGCCAGCAACGCGCTGAGTTTCCTCAAGTTGCGCCAGTTGCCCCAAAACACCAATTCCGCCGGGAAGGCGAGCCAGAGCCTCTTTATCGCCTCTCGCAAGCGCTCCCTTCAACTGTTCCGTTTCCTGTTGTTGCTGCAATTGGCGCAACAAACCCATGACGCCAACCGTGCGCTCTAAATTCTGGCCCTGACGTTGGCGTTCGGATTGTTCGGCTGCAAGATAGCCCTGAATTCCAGATGGAAGCGGCATAATGTCTCCTAGACCACAGACCTGCCCAAATTGAGACTGTAGCGCCGTATGAAGTCCTCAAGCGGGTCTCTGGGCGTAGTCAGCGCACCCAAGCCGTAGCCAAGCGCCCCGTAGATATCGCCTGACGCGGCAGCCCCTCGAGTACCTACTCCAGCCTCTGTTGCCGCTGTGCCAAATGCCGGGCCTGCCAACGTTCTCAGGTAATCGTTGTAGCCGCCCAAATTGTAGGCGGCGGCTTTCGATAACGATCCCGGATTGACGGCTGGATTCCCGGATATGCTTAATTTCCGCAACGCAGCGTCGGTTGCTCCCATAGCTGGCGCAGACTCGTACCACGTGTTCGGGTTCGCCAGTGCTGTATTGAAAGCGGATAACGCAGGGCCGCGATCGGTACGCAACTGGTTCGCTATGTCGTTTAAGGACCCGGCTTGTTCGTTCGCCCCGAGGACGCCTAGCGCCGTAGCGCCAACCTGACCGATCAATTGCCCGGTAGCGGGGTCGATATTGAGTAGATTGGACAGCGTGGAACCTGTCCCGGTCGCCCCAAAAGACGGCGATGTAGCCCCCGGAGTCGCCGGCAGAGCGCCCGTCCAAGGGGTTTGAAGGGGATCGCCCGCAATGATCGAGGTCGCGTCTCCTGAGCCTGATGGCAGGCCCGTAGGGGTATTCGCGAACTCGGCAAGGCTCCCAGGGGCCGCTCCTGTAGCCCCGGAGGCCAGTAATTCGGCTTCCGTCAATCCCGCACCTGCCTGCGGAGTCCAGCCCCAACTCGCGTCTATCGCTCCAGGGACCGCAGCCCCACTTACGCCTGTCGCTCCCGGTGCTAGCGGTCCGTAGCCGAAGGCCCCGGCGCCAGCAAGACCTAGAGTCCCTGTGACGGCGGCAGGTATGGCTCTATCCAAAAACTGCCCAAACGGCCCGCCAAGACTGCCCATTTGCGCTTGATTTGTTGCGGCATTCTCATTGAGATAGGCAAGTAACTCAGGGGTTGGTGACGATAATTCGGCAATATCGGCATAATCTCGCCCGCCGACGCGAGCCGGATTCCAGTTAGAGGGATTCGGCATGCGCTCGAACATCTGGCTTTCGTCGATACGCTGATCCCGCTCAGGATGCTGAAATTGGCTCTTGTCTACAGGCTGACCACCCTGCTTATCGAGAATTTGGCCGCTTTCATCCTGCCAAAACATCGGCGCAGAAAAGGGATTATTGAGTTCCCCGCCGTATTGATCGGTATTCCAGTATTTCGGCTTTACCCACATGATGACTCCTTACACTTCGTACCAGCCTGCGATTTCCAGCGTATTGCCGGTCGCGGTCTGAGTTGGTACGTAACAACGCGAATTCGCCGTGTCGATCACGCAATTGCCAATGGCAATCAATGTGGTCAAATTCACCATGCTCGCATCTCCCGCTAAAGCGGATGCACCCGCCGCAATCGGCAAGTCAGTATAACTTGTTCCGGCCACGGTTGCGACAGTCGTCCCTGGAACGACCTTGATCTGGAAAAACGTAATATTCCCGTTTCGCAGATAACGCGCCGTGACCGTAGGCGATCCAACATCCGTCCATCCCGTACGTGTCGGTGCCCAAGTCGTCCAAACATCAGCTTTCGACAAATTCGCCAGAGTAACCTTGCGCCGAGCATTCGCAGCTACGTTGAAGATATCTACCTCATCCGCCGCCGCCGGAGCAGTCACCGCAATGTGGTAATCGATGCAAAGCGCATCTCGGACCTTGTTCATCCAGCCGATAAAGGCTTCGGATTTTATGTCCGCGCCTTCTGTAAATGGCTGAAAATCCCGTACAGTCATCGCTCGCGCCTCACGAATTCAACCTTGCGCCGCTCAGGAAGCCCACGGGCCTCGCGTTCCTCACGCGTCACGAAAACCTCCCTGCGATCGAACGCTCGTTCGCCTCTGGCAACTTTTGCCTTAAACTTCTCGCTTACCGACCAATTCACGAAGTTCACCGGCCCAAAGCCGCGACGCTCGCATTGCACCGTGTATGCCTCGTATTCCGCTGCAAGACGTTTTTCGCGTGCTTCTCGGGTTTCGTCGGCCATTATTCCGCTACCTCATAATCTATTTCAATTGCTTTGACTCGATTCGGTGTGTTTGCGTTATGCACAAATTTCCATTGTCGCGTGCCCTCAAACGAGCCAAGTCCTCTCATGAACATTACGCCAATACTCGTAAGAGATATGTTACGCGCCGTGCTCAAAGTTACTCCATCATCGTCAGACCATTGCACGGCGATATTGCCTGATGCCTGAACGTCCGCCAATATCCGAAGCTCGCTCGGGAATTTTCGTTTCTGCGTTTCCATGTCGGTTGATATGCGGTTTACCATATCGAAGGCCGAAGCGTTGTCCAAAAAACTCGACGAGGCCCCAAGATTCTCGGAAATTGAGTAGACTTTCCCACTCGTGTCGCCAAGCAGGAAATAGGTAAGTTGTGCATCGAATGTCGTCGCAAACGACGCATTAGTGCCGAAATTTGGATCGACGAACGTATCATCATCAATGCAGTACCAGTAAGTCGTACTGGCGTCACTCGTCACCGCATAGATATTGAGGTACTGCTTTTTGTTGAAACTGAACGCCGTGACATAGCAATTCGCACCTCCAGAGATACTGGTTCCCAGGACGCTGTGCTTGACCGGGGTTACGCCGTCGAACTTATAGATGTTGCCATCAACCCCGACCCAGAACAAAGTCCCGGCAGCAGAGGCCGAAGCCTTGGCGGTTTTTGGCACAAGTGCAGTGGCCCCTACCGCGTTGTCCGAACTTGTGAAAGGAGATGCAGAAGGATTCCCGGCGTTGTAAAGAATCTCGATCGAGGCGGAAGAGAATAGGACGATGCGGTCTTTATAGCGCTTGGCCCCGACACCGTTGTCAGAATACTTGCTCGCGGTCAAAAAGTTCAATGCATCCCACGTCGCGACCGTATTCAAGTCCGTGTTATTGAACTTATTCGCGTAGGTCATGACCCCAATCCAGCCATCCAGCTCCGCGAAGCCGCCGACGATATCCGCAGGGAAATCCGAGTCTATCTGTTTTGCGACCGCCTCGCGCGTGATCGTGACTCCGGCAGCAGTGGCGGTAGTGGCTACTGTGGTCGTGATGGTAGAAGGCGCTGTAATCGTCGCAATTCTGGTATTGGCGGCAATCCCCGATCCGCTGATTGCCTGACCAACATATAGCCCGGTGAGGCTGGATACGTTGTCAATTGTCGTGTTGGTATGCGTATCCCCGGTAAACGTCAGCCCGGTTGTCGCATCCGAGGCGAGATACCAGCCGGTGCCGCTGGTGCCCACGGTCCCGACGGTGATCAGGATATAGGTAATCCCGCTGATCACGACTTCGGTAAACGAGGTGTACGGCGTTGAAGCGGCGGACAATATGCCGCAGTCGATATTCGTCGGACCGGAAACAGAATCCCAAAGCCTTACGTCCGTCTCATACACGATCCCGTAGACATGGCCCGTGCTCGGACTGCGGTAAATTCCCAAGCCGGTCGCTCCCGCATTGAGCGTAAACTGCGCCACCAAACCGGGGCGTTTCTCTACGTAATAAGTGACCTTCCTTCCGAGGCGATTTACGATCGGCGTGATGATGCAGCCCTTTGCCGCTTGATCCTTTCCGCCAACCGCAGCGAATGAGCGGTTGTTGTAACTGCCGATGATCGGACTACGAAAGGTCGGCATTATCCAATCTCACAGATCAAACCTCAAAAACCTTACGTTACACGCCGCCGTATCGGCTATCGCAAAAGGCGCCGTAGCATCAGGGCTTAACCGGAATATGGCCCATTCTGCAGCCAAAAGCCTAATAAAGTCCGTTCCGCCTGTCCCCGATCTGAGTTCAACAAAGTTCGTCGAATCTAGATTTTGCACAAAGCAATATCCGCCGGCCGGAACATCGCCCATTAATATCGCCTCTTCGCTCGTGCCGACGGCTTGCACGTTATCCATAATCTCGTTGCCGGTCACCGTTGGAGTTATCGTGGAAGCCGTCAAGCTGACTGAAGGCACGCCTGTCTTGGTAAATGCGATTGTCAAACCGGATAATGAAAGTTCCGCGGCCATATCGTGTCCTATGCGTTAGGTTCGTAGAAAAGAACTGAGTTTTCTGGGTTTGCATTACGCGCCAGCGCGAGCGCACTGTCTCGGTTTTGCTGCATAGTTTGAGTCCATTTGACACGATAGGCGGGTGCCAGTCTGAAGGCAACCTCCCATTCAAAAGCAGCAAACCATTCTTCACTGCATATCATTTGATCGGTTTGCAGGTCGTAATGCGCGCCTGGATTTTGTACCGTCAAGATTAAAATCTGCGTTAAATCTGTCGGTTGAGAATCGAGCGTTATTCTCGAATAGGAGAGGAATGGTTCGTATAACAGGGCCGTGGGGGTTCCATCGGCGTATTTGCTTGCGACGCCAAGCTCGTATTGTTTCGCATCGGTATAGACAGAAATCGGCACGTCGTTCAGATTCTCATCCCTCAACACTGCTGATTCAAGCAACGCAAACTTTTCGGCATAATTTCTGAACCACCATACATAATTGCCTGATGCAGCGGCAGAATCAATGCCGGTCGTGATGGTGACAGTATCGGCGGTCGCGAAAGACGATACCGTAGACCAAAATACGGTGTCGTCGTTTTGCTCTATTCCTATCACATCGCCCTGTTGCATCTGGAATGTGGTTCCCGGCGTTGTGGTCGTATCGCTGGTAGCTGTCACACTGAGGACTGTTTGAGAAGCGGCTTCGGCAGCATCAAGCGTTGTTCTGCCGTAGATGTTAGTGCATCTATCCTGATTAAGGCCGATCTGATACTGGTGCTTGCCGTTCGAGAGAAAAACAGCGACCCGTTTTCTCGAATAGATTTTCTGGCCCGGGGCGCCATCAGCCGTTCCGGTAAACTGTTTCGAAATGAAGTTAAGTCTTGTCAGTCCGCGCGTATACTGGTTAGTGCTCGGCGACTGTCCGTCAGACAATACACCGATATCTTCATAGGCTGCCGTTATGATCTGGCCTGCTGTTCTGGTATAAAGTGCCATTACGCAGCCCTCCTTTGCTCGTTACTAAGAGCGATCTTGACCGCATCCCACATCATTTCCGGGTCAATATGGAACTGGCACATGGCGGTTCCGGTTTCTTCATGCTTGGGACAATAATCCCATGTGTAATGAAGCTGCCTGCACGGCTGTTTCGGGCATCCTACGCCTTTCGGCTGCTTAAGCGCAATCGCATTGACCCAGTGTTTCGTCAGCATTTCTTCGCTGGAATGTGAAAGCGTCACGATTTTCGGCACAGGCAAACTCCCGGCGCCGTTCAAAAGCCCTGTTTCAGTTCCGATAATCAAGTCCGATATTTCGGCAAACGCCATTGATTCGCGAATCGACCATTTGCCGGACATGCAATGGACGCGAGACTCCTTTTCCCATCCCGCTTCTAGAATAGCGCACAATTCATCGCCGACAAGGATTACGTGAACATCAGGATATTGCAACATCAGCCGCGCGATAATGACATCGACGTGCGGCCATGTTTTATGTCCTGAACTTCCGGAAAGCGACCATAAGATATTGCGTCGTCCCCATTTGGAGGCCATTTTCCGCGCCCACGTCCTTTCGTCCGGTGTCGCATAGAATTTAGGCCTGTAGGGCGGCGGCAACTGGGCAAGCTCATGAGTCCATTCCAGATAATTTCGGTCGCAGTATATTGCCCTGACCTCATTCGGCCATTCATGATTTACGCGTCCAGGAACAGCGAGTAATGTTCCTTCGACTGATTCGCACAAGTTGATCCACTTGTCGTATTTCTTTCTCGTGTAGTCCCAGAACTCCTGTAAAAACTGATTCGGAACCTCGTCCTTGCCCTGTATGATAAAACGGTCAACGTGCGGGTCATGCTTCAATATTTCATAACCCGGTCCGCTCTGGCAATATAAGGTAACGTGATATCCTTGATCCTTGAGCGCAGGAAAAAGCGATGAGGTCTGTATCGCATCTCCGATCGCACCGTAGCGTATTATGGCTGCGGTTTTTGACGGTCTTGGATCACGGTATTGAAAACAATGTCCTTTACCGGCCATTTTGAACACGAAATAAAGGCTGTACTCGTCGTTTTCCTTTCTGACCTGATAGTCGATCAGATTCCAGTTCCGCTTGACGTGTTCCATCGCGGCGACGACCTTGGAAAAACTGACGTTCCATTTGTGATCGACGTTTGCATAACGACTGCCGACTTTCGGGTACTGCTCTTCGTCGGGAAGATACAAAATAAGATGACCGCCGGGTTTCAGGACTCTGCACCAATCCTGTAAGATAGAAGGCAATTCTTCGTACTCGAAGTGTTCAAGTAAATGCGAACTGAAGATCGTATCGCAAGATTGACTAGCGAATAGATCAAGCTTTTTCGCATCGCACATGACATCAACGCCCGTGCGGCCCCAATGATGCCCGTTATCAACGCCGATGAAATGCGGAAAACATTTGTAGGCCCCGCAGCCGATATCAAGCACCCGGCCATGGAAGTAAGGGACGATCTCCCAAATTACTTTCCGCGCTTCATTATTTTTGCTGTTCTCAAGAGACCACATGGTTAGCCTCTTTGCGTGCTGCGTGGGCGGCCATAGTCGCTCGCCGCTGATCTTCGGACCATGGTCTGTTGCGTGACTTGGCCCACAAACTTTCCAGATTCTTCGGCCTACGACCTTTTAAAGCCATAGACACCTTAGCCCCGAACTCCGGAGGAAGTTTTACACCACGACGTAGAATACCGTTGGCCCTAATCTTGGCAACATGATCTTGGGACTTCCTTTTACCCTTGAGACCGGCAGAAATCTTGGCTCTAATCTCAGCAGATACCTTATGCCCAAGAGTTCCAGAACCGCCAACGGTCGTATTAACTAATTCAGTCCCCTGCTTCAAATACCAAGCGATCCACCGAGTTTCGGTATCATTCCAAATGGCATCAGATTCAATCACGAAGCACAACACCCGAAAACCCGCTTGTCGAACACTTGAAATCCACCTATTGACCATGGAATTGCGCTTTGAAACCGGATAACTGAAATGTGCAGAAAATCTTTTCGCCAATGCTTGCGCCGTCTGCCCTATATATCTAATCTTCCCATCTTCTGACGACGCCAATCCATACACAACGACCGATCTATTCTCTGGATTTCGGTTTTTCGGTTCTTTGATCGCTCCGCGGATGAACTTTATGAACATAGGATCTCCATGACGTTGCCATCTGCGGTAGTGAACATCACACCATCCACGCGCCTTAAAAGGCTTAGAACAACCATCAATTATGCATTCTGCTTCTATTCTTTTTGGCCACGTCATGCAGCCACCTGTTCGGTTTTAGGCTTAAGGTGCCGCCCGAGCATTGCAATCACGTTCCACGCGGTGTCCTCCTCCCAGAATAGATGTTTGCCTTCGCCCCAATCGTGCTCCGGGCTGAATCCGCCTTGCCGCATATTGTCTCTAGAGCAGCACAGAATCCCGTCTACAAATAACTTGAAAGCCATCATGCTGACATTGCTGTGCAGGGCAAATACCATGATCCCGCTGTTGATCATTAAATTCATTTCGGCAAGCTCGTAGAGCGCAAGCCGTAAAGCATGGTTATAGGCAGCGCCATGGCAAACCATGAAGTTTCTGTTTATCTTGTCGCTGAGTCCAGCCATATCGGCTTCAGCATCCGGTATGAATACCGGGTTATAACCGGCCTCTTTCAGCCAGTCCGCTACCTGCATCCATTCATGAAAGTTTGAGTTTCTGGAAGGCTCGAACTCCGATTTTCTCAACGAAATGGTAACCGCGTTATCCGGGATCGAGGCAGAGATGATTTCCAGTGCCAACTTCGGCGCCTTGAAAATAGGCGGTCTCGCCTTGCCTGGATTGACGTAGTGCATCGTCTGGTTTCCGATCCCAAGCGATGCTTCTGTAACGGAAGGCACAAGCCATGCCATCGGGATCAGAAGATTGTGGATGCGCCATAGACGTTTTTCGCTCGAGTACACGGCATCCCGCCAACTGAATTTTCTGACACCGGGAACGACGCGAATTTGCATGCTGGCTTCACCGGCAAGAATACGCGCTTCCTCGGCCCTCGATAGCCAATTGACGAAATCGTGCGTCGGCGGTGATTGCGCTAAATCGTAGAACGCTTCCACGTTTTTTCCTCTTGCGACTGCCCAAACGCAGCGTTGATCCGGTTTTTAACAGCTATGCGCTGGCGGTTGAGCGTATGTGAGTGTTTGAACGCCAGTAGTAATTCGTCATCGGATACGCTGCCCGGAATATCGAACGCCTCATGTATCGTTTCTACCTCTTCCCAGTGCGCGGTATTGATCATCCGCAATTCGTCGATATCCTCGTTTTTGACCATACAGTTCTCTGTGAGACCCTGAATATCGCAATCCAATCCATGTGCCAGCTTTAACTCGCAGATTGTCAATTTATCCGCGATCTCGCCCTGCGTCATAACGACATCAGTCATGACTTCCTGCTCCTGATCGTATCCCGTACATCATCTATGGATTGTCCTATCGCGAGCAGAACATCGCCATCGAATGCAAGCTTTACTTCGCTCGTGATAAAACGCCTCTTTATCTCACGCAACCAGAATTCCGTGTTTCTCAGATTGATATGAGCATTCCTGCCGTCTGAGAGAATTTTTTTCGCCTTCTTGAGCGATATCGAAAAAAAGATGATGCGCTTGGTAAGGGACGCCAGATGGTCGAGTACTGACTTGGTGCAATCCGGCTCCACGTGTTCCATGACATCGGTGCAGATCACGAAATCCGCAGGATGCGGTTCCGCTGAAAATTCGGCGACAAACGGATCGTAGCATTGCTCAGTAACGCACGGAGGAAGCCACATGTGTTCTCTTACCGCCTTCATGGTTTCGCCGCCGGCAGATCCATAATCGAGCACGCTTACGGACCCCAGTCGTTTCGCTAATTGCGAGATCGCATGAAAAATAGTCGGTATGTAGGCGCGTCCCGACAACCCGTAACCTCCGGCCGCATGAAGTTCGCGCTGCAATTCACCGTATTCTGGGGTATAGCGCAAAGGGCTGTGGATTACTGATGTTTCCAATTCCTCGATATGCTTCTGATAATGCGCGATCAGCCCGCCCCCGATGATTGAAATATCGAGCCATCGCAGATTATTCCGCCATTCTATGAACTCATTTACCTGTTTCTGGAATATCAGGGTGGTATCGAACCGCGCGTCGCAGCGGTCGCACTTAATTTCTATAATCGCCTCGCCGCGCTTCTTTTCGTAGGCATACGGTTTCGCGCGCCCGTCTGAGATTTGCACGCAAGCGTCAAACCCGTAGTATTCAATCTTCCTGAAACCGAGTGCATCCGCGAGGTTCATCGCCCGCAATCCGGCCATCGTTCCGCCCTGGATTGCCATCATTCCAGGTTGACCTTCGAGTAGCGATTCCTTAACGGCCTGTCTTGCCTTGCCCTCGGATTCGCAATCGCAGAGAAACATGCAGGGCTTGATACCTTGATCCTTGAGCGCCGTGAAAACCGATGCATGGCACGCAGCGTTAATCCAGTATTGAATAAGCGGAGAGGTTTTACCCGGCGCCACATCGTATTTCTTCTTTTCCTGCGGGTCGATGATGAAATGCGCGTGCGGCGTTATCCCGTGATCCAGCAGATAACTGCCAGTCATGTTCGAGCAGACGATTAGATACTGATCTGGTTTGAGGCTCTTTTCCCTGATTTCATCCAGATGATCGGCAATCGAGGGACCGCCGCATATCATCACGAATGTTCGTTCGTCATAAGGCTCAGTGAAAAGCGGGGTGTAATCGCCGGCAGAGACGTTCTGCCGTATGTTTTCCAGCAGTTTATCTACGGATACCGGGGTCTTTCCCTCGAACGAATCAACCGGGAAAGTGCCGTCCTCTCCCGGTTTAAATCCGTGCTTTTCAAGCCACTTTATATGCTGTTCAGGATCTACGTTTTCGACTTCACAAAAGGCTTGATCCATTTTTATCCAAGGTGTTTTTGTGGCCACCTACCAGCCGCTATCCTTGCGCGCGCCTCTGGTAACATGGCTCTGGCAGATTCCGCCATCCTAGAGCATATTTCAGGGGAGCGTTTCTTTCCACGACGACTGGCGGAAGACCTTTCGTTAGCTTCTGGTGATCTCGCTCTGGCACCCACAGATATGTTCGCGCGCGCCTCTAACGAACGTTTCCTCCCGCGATTGCTTGCGGCAGCCTTAGCCCGCGTTTCAGAAGAGTGAGCCTTAGCTATAAACTCTTTCATATGCTCTTTGTGACCCGGACGCTGCCACATTTCCTTCTGTATCACAGAAGCGAAAGACGCAGACTTTTTCCTAATCCAACCATACAGTTTGTTGCTTCTCTGGCCGTGCGGATTGCCTGTCATGCTGACTAAGGCAAATGACAGTCCAGGAACATTGGGGTGAATCTTGTGCAGCAACTGATGAGCAACGTAATGCTCCTCAGCAGTCAACTGCACAAGATTTTCACGGCGCTCTGAACCACCCATGCACTTCGGGATCACATGGTGTCTCTCCACGTAACCATCTAAGACACGATCTCTAGCTCTCGCTATCAATCGCTCATAGTGGTCTGAATAGTTCATTTGTCATTAGTAATCAACATCATGTGGGCAAAATTTGGTATTCATAACTTACGAATACTTTGCCTTTGGCATCGGTGAAAATCAGCGCCAAGGCTTCGCCGGCCGCAAGTGTGCGGTTCAGTGCCACGGTGTGATACGACCCGATCGAATCGGCTGAAATCCATGCGGTTGTGGTTCCGGCAATCGCAGATACCGCCGCAGCGAGAGACGCCATGTGTTGCACGACCATGGTCAACGCCTTGATCGAGGCGACGCTGCGGATACCGACGATGATGTTGGTCACGTACATCCGTGCCCGCGCATGGAACTTAGCGAATGCGAGCGTGGACGACGTGATCCCAACGCGGTCATATTGCTGATCACGAGTGATGTTGTATTCCGGTGAATCGTAGTTACGATCAAGTGCGGCCATAGTATTTCTCCGTATGCCAGCGCCTCCCGCAGGCAAACATGAACATCAAGGGGCGGGGAAGGCCACCCTTATCTTTAACGTCCTGAGCGCCTCCCGCTCGGACGATATCGCATGAGCACGGGGGAAGGCCCG
>ERZ1292629.2528-Hain-H43-01um-R1-2528-length-15208-cov-7_pt1 | contig 15208 bp, 16 predicted proteins | sample MGYA00564399_ERZ1292629 | MGnify/ENA primary metagenome ERZ1292629 (study PRJEB36523, sample SAMEA6512636) | groundwater metagenome | collected 2019-01-08 | study: AquaDiva: Metagenomics assemblies of 32 groundwater samples
TACTGAAACCATTCAACATTACATTTCTTCTTCCCAAGGTTTTTGGCATTAACATTTTTTCTCGGATACCCCGGCCCTTTAGGGCGGGGTCATTCATTTTTTTTCAAAAATATTCTTTCCAGCCCCATATAATCATAGCATAAGTGATGCTATTGCAAAGTATATAATCATAGAAGTCAGGTCAGATATTATTGTTGCGAATGGACCGCTGCCCAGCGCCGGATCCTGCCCGAGTTTTTTTATTATCGAAGTTATGAACAATGCAGAAAAACTAGATGCTATCAAGGTAAAAAACATCGACAACGAAATCACAAAAGCAATATGGTATTGTTTCCAGAAAAGCGCGACAGCGCCGTATACAATTATACTGATTAATATGCTTAAGAATAGTCCTATTATCATCTGCCGGGCATAATACTTAGGCATGTTAAGTTCCTTGCCCAATATCGCTATATCCCTGATAAACAAAGTCTGGTGCTGCGTACCTATAGCATCGCTCATATAGACTATGGCAGGAATAAAAAAGGCCAGCATAAGGTATTTTTCAAGAGTTGCCTCAAATATGTTGATGAAAGCAGCAGTAAGCATTATTCCTATAAGGCCGATTATAAGCCAGGGAATTCTGTGCAATATTGAAGCAAATACAGGCACTTCCATAGTATTTTCATATTCAAGATGTGATTTGTGAATGCCTGCGAAATGCAGAATATCCTCATTCAATGACCTGTTTAATATTGAAAGTATGCTGTCTGCTGTTACTATGCCTATCAGTTTCCCTTTCTTTACAACCGGAACAGATTTGATTTTGTGCTTTAATGCTATATGCGCTGCCTTCTCTTGGTCTGTTTCTGGAGTTATGGATATTATATCGTGCCTCATAACTTTGTCTACACGCATGCTTTTTTTGTGAACAAACAGCTCCCTTATAGACACTACCCCCAACAGCTTGTTGTTTTTGTTAACTACGTAAACATAGTCTATTGTTTTAAGAAACCTGCTTTCTTTCATGAGTCTTTTTTGTATAGACTCTATAGTTTCTGCAGGGCTGGCAGTAGGAAACTCATGAATCATTTTATTCGCGATAGAATTATGCCTGAATTCCGATGCCATCCTCTTTTCCAATATGAACAATAATCAATGATATAAAAGTTTATCTAATTCTATTAAACTAATAAATCCTTTCCAGCATTAATTAACTTAACAGAGTCTGAAATAGAAAGGTTTAAATATATACACGAATATTAGTGTATATACCAATATTAGTGTAATCAAAATGGCAACATTTACTGTAGCAATTTCTGAAGATTTGAAGAAAAAGATAGATATGCATCCAGAAGTAAACTGGTCTGAATATCTTAAACAGAGATTTGAAGTAAAAATTCACGAACTAAAAAAATTTGAGGAATTAAAAAATAAGGGTAAATTATAATGGCTTCGCTAACATTATCAGTAACTGAAGATATGAAGAATGAGCTAAAATCATTTCTCTGGGTTAACTGGAGCGAGATAGCTAGAGAAGAAACTATAAAAAAGTTGATTTTTGAGAATTATCTTAAAACCGGAAGTTTAACAGATGAAGAATGGGAATTCTGTGATAAAATAGACTGGCATCCTGTTGATGAACTGCCTTTGAAGGAAGAATTCAAGAAAGAGATGGAAAAACGCAGAAAAGAGAAACCTATTAAAGCAAAGTCTGTCGAGGATATATTTAAATAATCTAATTCTTGATTAGAATCAATGACTTATAATATAGAGATTAATCCTAAATGTAAAGAGGAAATACAGAAACTATGCAAGAAAAATCCAGTTCTAGAAAAGAGCCTAAGAAATAAAATTGAAGAAATTCTAGAAAATCCTCAGCATTACAAACCACTAAGACATGAACTTGCTGGAGAACGAAGAGTCCACATAATGAAAAGCTTTGTGCTGAAATATGAAATAAATGAAGAGAATAAAACAGTAATCTTTTTATTCTTCGGCCACCACGATGAGGCTTATAGAAGATAGATTATTTTAATCCTAAAATTCTGAACCGAAACTCCTTTATAGATACTACCCCAAACAGCTTGTTGTTTTTATTATATGCCTGAATTCCGATGCCATCCTCTTTTCCAATATGAACAATAATCAATGATATAAAAGTTTATCTAATTTCGGCCCTGTAGCATTTACAGTTGATAAGAATAAAAAAATAAAGAAAAAATAAATTTTAGTCTAGTCTAGAATTTAAATCTCTTTGTTCAGGAAATAAAAAAAATTCTCTAGATAATTTTGGGAACATTATTGCCAAATATTCTCTGTTTGCTTGCTCTAATGCTTCAAGAGTACAATAATCCCTATCCTAAAACAGATTTACAATGTTTTTCATAGAACTGTAGTATTTCATCAGTTTTTTCTGGGTTTAAGGAATAGTGAATCTCGCCAGTTTTCTTAGCTGGAATTATCCAATTATCATTCTCCAGTTCTTTTAATGCTTGTTTTGTGATTTTAGCACCCTTGAGATGTGATGGAAGTCCTTTAAGGATATTTTCTGTATGCGCGCCGCCCCATTTTCTCCATCTTATAAGCTTTATAATTATTCTTTTTTTAATGCCCTCCTTAGTTAATTCCATTGTATAGATTAAGCAAAAGAGATATATAAAGCATTATGCTTTTTATTAGACAATATTGTATCAAAATAGTAACATTTATATGCAAGTTTATATAATTATATTGTATGAAAAAAAGGTCATTATTTATAGAATTTATGGGTGATTCTCCAACAATAAGAATATTGGACTATCTGCTTACTGAGGGAGATTTAGATTTCTCTATAACCGACATGGCTAAAAATTCTGGCATTGGAAGGGCAACTCTTTATAGAATATGGGACAACTTAATTAAGAATAGAATAATAGTTTCAACTAGAATAATAGGAAAAGCAAAACTATACAAATTGAATAAAGAAAACATAGTCATAAAAAAACTTATAGAAATAGATGATACTTTAATATTGCAAGATTTAAGAAAACGTTCTGAAAAACAAAAGATAAAAGTTAATGCATAAATTAAATCGAAACTTTAGCGCTATATCAGGAACTAGGCTCTATTTTTGAAAAGTTCTTATAATTCCATCACTACATATAACTATCGCTTTGTAGTTGTCGTATTTGTTTTTGTAGTATTTGTTCTAATCTTTGGTCTGGTCTTAAAGGTCTTTCATAAACTGATGTAGGCCTTTTCCATCCAAATTTTTTCACAATTTCTATAATATATCCTGGTTCTCTTCTTGTATTTGAAACACTTAAACAAACTTTTCTACTAGAAAGCTCCGCTATTTCTATCATAACTCCATCGGGCATAAGTAATCTTTCTCCTTTAGCGTCCTGAGGTAAATAGTAAGAGTTTACTTCTGAAATAGATACTGCTTCACCACTAAATGCCTTTCTTAATGAGTCATATTCTCCTTCAAGCCCTGGTAATTCATAACTTGTAGTTTTTATTTTCATTTTTGTTTTTACTTCTCTGTTTTATCAAATTTCTATGAAAAATTGAAATATTTACTTATTTATAAACCTTCCTATTTGTAACCTTTTATGAGTGGTTAATAATTTGCCTACTATTAACTTTTTTAAACAAAATCAAACCAGTTATTTCGACATCTGCCTGAGAAGGCTGTTTATGTTTAGCTTTATTTCTATTAAATCAGTTAGTTCAGGATAGCCTTTCTTTGCCGCTTCCAAGAATGCGTCCGATGGCAATACTTCATCTTGTATCAATCTTTCCAGCTCGTCCTTTGGGATTCTTCTTTGCACTAATGGCAGTATAGTTTCTCTGTATTGTTTTATATCAAAATCATTCATTAGATCTTCATAAAAGCCTACCATCTTAACTATCTTTGACACATCTTTTAGCCCATTGTCATTTGCATATTCTCTCAGCAGCTTTAAGTAATGCATATAATGGTTCATGTCAATATCCATTACATTCTGCCTTGAGAGGCTAATTTCAAGATAAGTGAAGAATGCCCTGTCGTTCATATGTCCTCTAAAAACCATGTTCTCAGCCTCGGTATTTTATAATCTTAAGTATATGATAGCCGCAATTCTTGCACCTGCTCTTCGGATTGCAGTATTTGCAGGAATGGAAGTGGCAAAAGTTGCACACTTTAATTTCATTGGAATATCTTTTGCAGTTTTTGCATTTGACCTTGGACATCCACAGATTATGAATAGAAAACAGTATATAAAATTTTTCTATTCTTCTTTCATGCTTATTTCACAAGTGATTTTATTGCCCATACGATTAAAATTGCAATTATTATCAAGATAAGAATTCCAGAAACTATCACCATCGCAATGAACCTATTGACTCTTCTCATAGCTTCCTTATTTATGTCCCTTTTATTTTCAGCTTTTCTTTCATTGTTTACAGTGATAGGTTCCATATGTTTCTTATTTTCGGCAAGTATTTAAAAGCTTTTTGCCATAATAACAATATGGTATTTTACTTGGTAAGAGCATTACTTATATGGTTCTTTCTTATAATAGGAATAATCTATTTGTCAATATACTCGTTCAGGTTTTTTCTGTCAGAGGGCTTCTCAAAAGGGCAGATAGTTTCTGCATTCATATTGTTCCTTGCATTAATAATAACTTACTATGTCCTTGGAATAAAGAAAAAGCAGAATAATTAGGCTGTAGTTATACCTTATGCTTCTCTTTCAAAGAAGTCCTTTACTATTCTAGTTGCAATAAGGTCATCTTCATTGTAAATTAATATTTTTTTGATGCTCTCCTTGTTGTTGTTTTTTATATAGTCCATATACAAGACTAAGGACTGCCTCGCATCAATGTCCTCAAGGCGCCATCTGAATCCGAGGTAGGGCGCTATGGACTTTAATGAGTAAGAGGACAATGGAAAGATAACATTCTCCCTTGCTATCTTAAGCAAGTCAATCATGTTATTGAGTACAAGTTCTTGCGCTTCCTTGTCAACGTCATATTTAGCGAATAATTCCCTGAACCTTATCACCTCATAAATGCCGAAATGATACATTACAAAATTTTTCTGCTTCTTTATGAAATCAATAAAGCGATTAAGCATTTTTTCCTCGTCTTCCAGAGATTCTGCAAGAAAGTGAATCACCTCTTCATTGCCTTTGTCTCTTTTTAAGACTCCAATCAAGTAGTCTATATTCCCGGCATAATTCTCTATTTCAAGCCCGGTGGAAGACTCAAAATCAATAAACAACTCTGTTTCCACAGAAGGCATTTTTATTTTTTTCAGAAAAAGGTGCTTCTTGTCAAGATAGCACTTGGCAGAGATTTTCAGCTTGTCCAGATTGTCCTTTGTCAGCATGTCTATGTCGGATTTTACTTCCATAGATGCAAGGTCATAAAGGTTTTTGACTCCAGAGTTAAGAAGTATTTGTTTTTTCATATGGCCGAGACTATTGAGCAAGGAAAGATCTTTGGACTTTTCAGCGAGCTTTAATGCATAAGACTTCCATGGATCATAGATATTGCCTATGTCCGGGCTTGTATATTTTCCATTCGCTATTTCCCTTGCTTCTCTTATTGCATCCAGTAATTCGCCTGTCCATTCTTCATATGCAAATGGGATTTCTTCTTCGTCTTTGTTTATCAATATGACTTCTTCAGGGAAATAGTTTTGTATTTTTCCTATTAGGTAGTTTGAGAAAATGGCCTGCATCACATGCTCTTTCTTTATTCTTTTTGCGAGCTTTATCTCTTTGATAGTATAGTGAAAATTTCCGAAAATGCTTTTATGGTTCTTATTTATTTCAATTATGTCCGGCTGTGCCAAAAATGATTCTGGCATGTAATAAAGTGGCATTCCATGAAAAGCCTTTCCAGCCATGAAAAACTCGTTTATCAGGATTTTGAAGCCTTCGTATTTTGTCCTGAACTTTATCTCTCTGATTTCCGGATATTTTTTATTGACTATATCATTTTCATGGTCTATTCCCTGCTGGAAGAGAATCTCGAGATATTCTGGAATAGCGTCCTTTTCATCCTTTGGTGCAAACTTGTTCGCCCATAAGTTAAACGGCGACTTAATATACGTAGAAATATCGGTTGCAGTTATAAAAGGATAGTCACTTTTTTTAAGGCAGTCCTCTATTAAAATTCTCGGATTCATGGCACCTAAGGCTTTTTCTAGGTTATTAATATTTACTTTTTTACTCTTTCAGTATGGCCCTTAGTACATTATATGTTTCAGGGTATTTTTCATAGTCTATAATGTCCTGGTGAAGATTAGATTTTAAAATGTCAGTGCATGTTCCGTTAATGATGTAGTTTGTAGAATAATTTAAAACTACATTGTTTAAAACAGCTATGCCATCTCCATCTTCCTTTTCCGTGTCGCAACCACTGCCAGCTATTGTAAAAACCTTAACGCTTTCCGGTTCTCTGTACTGATTTAATCTTTTTAAGAAGATACTATCTTGTGACATGTCCTCGCATTCTTTTTCCGAGCCTATAAATCCGCACAATCCCATTACTCTTCCTCCCACTCCATAATTTGGAGTGGCTATTAAAACAAGCTTATTAACATTCTCTGGCCCGAAAATTCTTATGTACTCTCTAGCAACTAACCCCCCCATGGAATGCGCAACTATGTTGACTTTTTCCGAGCCGGTCCTTTGCTTTACTTTCTTTATTATTTCATTGAGCCTTAAGGCATAATTTTCGATCCTTTCAGATTTTTGTGTCGTAATCTTATAACCTCCGATGTCATAATAGTTGATGTAGTAATATGTTGCTGTAATGCTTACAGGGCTGCCGAATTTTCCATATTCTCCAGCAGGAACATCTTCCAAGTTCTTCAAGTCAAGCTGCCCGGCATTAATCAGGCCGTCATCCTGGAGCTTTCTCTGCATTTTCGTGAATGAATTCAATGAAATCTCTGGCGAGGATCTTGAGTTGAAGGAATGCCCATGCAGGAATATTACAGGGTATAATCTCGGATCTGAACTGCAAGTGTTTACATTGCAGCAGGGCCTGCACTTTCCGAAGACGCAGCATACGGGCTCTGGCAATGAGATATTTGTCTTGATACTGGAATTAAATGTAATATTAATATCTTGGATTTCATAGATTCCAAAAATCAGGTTGTTTATCGTATTGTTTGCAGCAAGGGTTGTGTTTGCATTTAATGTAATGTTGTTAAGCTGTTCAATCAAATTGTTTGTTTTAATATTGACATTATTGTAGCCCGAGGATTTATTATTATATTCTTTTATTAAATCGTTTAGGTCTTTCTTGAACATGATTGCTTTGTTTAAGAAAAGCGTGCTGTTTGTCGAGTTGAAATAGCCTATAATTGAGTCTGTATAAATGGAATTATTGACTAGAATAGTGAGGTTTTTTGCAAGCTTATTGTAGTCTTCTTTCATGGAAGAGAACCTTTCATCCTGTTTGTTCAACTCATCATTTAAATTGTCCAGCGGAATTTGATTTATTGATAAGGTATTCCTTAATTCATCATGCTTGTTATAGCTCCATAATTCCATGGAATATCTGCTTATATTGTTTAGTTTGTCGAAATCAGAGCCTATAATATTGTTATGGTCATTTAAAAAAGAGAATTCGGTATTGAATAATGTATTAATTAGCCTTGGCCTTGCTAAAAGCAGCGAATGATTCAGATATTGCATTTTGATGTCCAGTGCGCTTAAGTTGTATAAGAAATCATTCAATATTTTATTAGCGTTTTCAAGATTCTCGCGTTCTTCCTGTCTTAAGTCATAGCTTAGCGTGACAAAGCTCGATTTTATTTGCTCTTCCTCATTAGTCCCGCATAATAGTGATTTTATATTATTGCATCTAACCTCAAACAAGTAAATTTCATGCCCCGAGCCATAAATGCTGGGCAGTAAGTTATATGACCTTGTGATATTAGTTCGTGGCTTCAATATTAATGTTTCAGTGTCAATTGTTTTGTTGCTGCTTATGTCTTTGAATTCATAGGTGCACCTTGTTTTGCATAATATGCTGTTGTCATTCCTGAAGTTAAAGGTCATATTTTTTTCCTGCCCGTATAGAGTGACTAGGCTCTTGTCCAAAGGGCTTAATTTTATTATCAGCTCGTCATTAAACACAAAGTTAATCTTTACCCCCAAAACTAGAATTACAGCTATAAAAATCAACAAGAATGCAACTAGCAGTAAAAAGAATATCCTCTTTTTGTGGGAAGGCTTTTTTTCTTCATCCATCATAATCACCTATAGCCCCAATATTTCCTCGATCTTCGTTATAAATTCTTCCGCATCTCCCAACGCACTCATTGCATTTTCCCTCGAGATAGCAGGAGTTGCATCGTATTGTGCATTTTCTCTTTTGGTCTTGGTCCGGATAAGCTTGTTAATCAAATCTTCGCTGAGATAATATGCTTTCGTTAGTTGTTGAATATGTTTTGCTTCCAGATTTTTCTTCTGGTGGACATAATGATGCTCCAAGACTGCAATAGTAGCCGCATGGCTTTTTGACTTGAAACCAAGCTTGGCTAAAGCAGCCAACGCAGAGACATACATCGAGTAATACGAGACAATAATCACCCAATCATGCGAGTTAAAATCAGAAGCCAAAGTTAAAACCTTCTTCAACTCTTCCTGATCTGATATTTTGAATAGAAGATTAGCAATAGCAAAATTATTTCGTGCTTTTGTCAAAAATGGCTTCTCTAGCTTTATGTGTTCTTGATTTTTGAGCAACTGTTCTTTTCTAAGGTAGCCTTCAATCTTTCTCTTCAAAATGTCTATTCTTGCCATGCAACAAACCTCCAAAATTGTTCTGAACCGTAGAGGCTAATACCATATTCTTTGGTTTCTTTTCCCACATTCATCTCTTTAGACTTCAGCATTTTTTTAAATTCAATAATATCTGTGATTAATGGACTGGCTGTTAGATTATGGGAATATCGATAACTTGCACATTCGCGTTCTATAACCTCCCGAAGTGCTTTGTTTTTCAAATCACTAACAATAAACAAGATATCAACATCCGAGTTTTTAGTGGCTGTTCCTTTTGCATAACTTCCAAATAAGACTATTGAATGAACATCAGCAACAAATTGGCGAGTTATTTTTGATATTAAACCTTCCAGAACAGATTTCAGTTTAGGGTTGGCCTTATACAGTGATTCTTTCATCATCAAATCTGATTCTTGGAGAAAATAACGAGATTTAGCATTCTCTAAGTTCAGAGAACATTGTTTGGCCCTGCCTACTGTTTTAATTGTGATTGCACCCTCTTTTTGTAGACTGGAGATGTGATTATACGCCGGGCGGTAACCTATTTTTAGCTTCTTGGATATTCCTAAAATGGTAAATCCCCCATTCAACTCTTTACGCAATAATTTTACAATCTTTAATACTGTCTCGCGCCTCATATTATTCACCTAATGAATAGTATTATTCACTTTAGTATATAAAATTTTCTATTTTCAGCCACGGCAGAGATTATAAAAAATAGTTACTTCAAGTGTTTTATATAAACTTTTGTTACTTTTTTATAAAGAATAAACAGAATTCCAGGCGTAGCAGTTATTGTAACTACTTATAAAAGGTTACAAATAGGAAGGTTTATAAACCTAGATTATAAGTTCTTTTTCTATTAAACAATAGAGAAAAATGAAACTCTTGATAAAAAGGGATAGAAACAGGCTTGAAAAGACAGCAGGAGAAGCAATAGTAGACAAAAATGTACCTTGCTTCTTAAAAGTTCCAAGAGTTGTGAATCAAAATGAGGTAATGAAAATAGAGTCTAGAGAAAACAACGATGATTTGTTGATTGCTTCAAGTTCGGATTATTCTACAATAGAGGATCATCTTGTTTCTGTAAACAATTCTTTTTCTTCTGTTGGAAATTTATTATTTACAGATGCAATGAAGGCAAAATTTTCTCCGCGCAGTATTCCAGGATTATGGAGCGGGTATAGAAGCTCATTAGTTTATGATCCAACCACAAAAAAACTCTATAGGCTAAAAGGTATATCATTAAATCCAGAAAATCCTGAAATTAAAAGATTTGAAGATGGCTTCTTCTGGATTATAGGTGGGCAAAAATTGTCTAATGTAGAAACAGAAAGGGAAATGTCTGATGCTTTCAATAAGGTGCTTGGAAATCATGGTATAGAACCAGTAATGGAATACAGAGGATTGTGGAAATTCTCTAGGCCAGAAAAAGGGTCTAGGAAAATAAGAGAAACCAGGCCAGCAGCGTCTATATATGAAGTCTTAGGGGATACAAGACTTGATGAATTCATGCTTATATTTGAAAATCTATTAGGAAGTAAAATCTCTCCTAATAGTGTGCTTACAAGAAATGGTGAACTGCTATTGAATAGTGCTTTATGGCTTTACTATCGTATGGGGTTTGCAGTTGGTGAGTTGAAGAAGCTCATGGATGTTAATAATCAAACATGGAGTTGTGATTCTGAAAGGACAAATGCCCATATAGGAAATATTGTGTTATACAATGGATCAGACAGGTTTAGAATTGGGCTTGTAGACTTTGATGCTTCATTACACAGAAAAACAGCGGGCTCTATAAAATACTTACAGAAAAGAGAGTATAACACTTTACTTGAAAGTTTTAGACGAGGACCAGTGAGTATAAGAGAGATTCAAATGATTGTACCATCCGCGGGTCTAGCGTTTATGCCTGAACTTAGAGAAGCAGCTGCTAGTGGTTTTATAAAAGGTTATGAGTCTAGTTTAAAAAATGTAAGTAATCATATAAATTTAACAAATGGCGGGGCATTAGGAATAGAAGTCTTATATCAAATATTTTCTAGTTTAAGAGCAAGAAGTGAAGAACTATTTGTAGCACTTCCTAAAATAAAGATTACAGATTCAATAAGCACAGCAGATAGATGGCAAAAGGATGATATGCATTATTACACTAAAAGAAGGAGGCATAAAACTCATTCTCTTGATGAGATGATATCTTACAATATAGGTTACCAAAGAAAATTAAACAAAAACAATTATAACTCGGCATTAGATGATATTTACAGCACTTTTGATTTGATTTCATATTCGGGAAAAAATGACGTGAAAGAAGATCACTATCTACAAAAAATATAACAGACCTCTAATAACAACAAAGAATTATTACTATAAAAAAATAAAAAAGCTGTGCATAATAAATTACCTAGATAAGAGCGATTAGTAAACACACGCTGAACACCTCGTTGCCTTGGTGCGTACACGCTGTTCCTATCAACCTCATCTTTTATGAGAGCTCTTAAATGGCATCTCTTTTCGAGGCGGGTTTCGAGCTTAGATGCTTTCAGCTCTTATCCCTTATGGCGTAGCTGCTCGGCCTGCCTTGTCAGACAACCGATAGACCAGAGGCCACGAGTCATCGTTCCTTTCGTACTAAATGATCCTTCCCCTCAGATGCCAAACACACCCACTAGATATCGAACAAACTGTCTCACGCATGTTAATCCATATGTTATTTATTTCAAATGGCATGGACTATACCTTCATCCTACTCTTGCTGAATAGGCGATTGGCATATTAGCACTATATTATAATAGCACTCCTGGTTTTTCAACCAAAGTCTCTACAGGGGTAATGCCTTACTTAAATTAGCCCAGTAATCAATAATCGCAAGGATTACTGGACTCATAAGACACACCTTCCCTCGGTATTGCCATAATCTTTTACAGTTAATAAAGATTAAGGTTTCACCGATATGAGCCAATTTTATTTTTCGTAAAATTACTTTTACGCAACGCCTGTATGTTGACGTTCTGAACCCAGCTCACGAGCCGCTTTAATGGGTTAACTCCCCCACCCTTGGCTGCTTCTGCACAGCCAGGTTGCGGCGAGCCGACATCGATGTAGCAAACCGCGCCGTCGATTTGAGCTCTTAGGCGCGACGACTCTGTTATCCCCGAGATAGCTTTTCTGTCATACTTAGCTCCCATCAAGGGAGACATAAGGGTTCGCTAGACCCAAGTTTCCTTTCTGCATTCCATAGTGTTAGGAATCCAGTCAGGCTGGCTTTTGCTCTTGCACTCTACTCTCGATTTCTAACCGAGATGAGCCAACCTTTGGGCCCTGCTGATACATTTTCAGCAGGGTGCCGCCCCAGCCAAACTACCCGCCTATAGGTGTCCTTTCTTGCGAAAGTGAGCAGTATAAGTCTTGAAGGGTAGTGTTTCAACTTTGCCTATTTCTAATCTAGCGACTAGAACTTAGCAGCTACTACCTACTCTACACAGCAAAACTCACACCACAGCAACAGGTTGTAGTAAAGTTCTACGGGGTCTTTGCTTCCCACTGGGTGTCTCCGGCCTTTGCACCGGAATAGTGTGTTCGGGGGACTCTAGGTAGGGACAGTGAAGACCTCGTTACGCCACTCATGCGCGTCGTCATTAAAACGACAAGGTATTTCGCTCACATCTGTTACTTAGTTGACCTCATTAAATTATGAGGCGGCTATACATTTCTGTATAGCTCCTAATATCGCTATTAGGGTCGGACTATATCTTAATCCATTTTAATGGATTTCTGGCGTATAGTCTCTGAGGATTCTAGTCTTGTGTTGTAACCGACTAACAAAGGTATCCGTTCCAACGCCAAATCTAGTCTTTCCTGCTGATAGTCTGTCACCCATCACATTTTTACCATTGCTGGTAGTGTGGGATTCTCAGATGTTCCAGCATATAGCCAGATTTTACTAAGGCGACGAATCTCTCACCTTAAGAGAATTATAGTTCTGGGATTGGAAAAATAATTTTATTACTTATTCCAAAATTCCCGTCGTTTAGCCGTCCTTAGCCCCATTGAACTGAGGTTTTAGATACGACCACTGGACGGACGTCACATCCCATACACATCCTCGCGGACTTGCGAGATGTTACGTTTTTGTTAAACAGTCGGGCCTTCTTTGTCACTGAGCCCTGTACTCGCACAATTAATGCACGAGCGCAGGGATTTCTTATACCGAAGCCACGAAACCAAATTGCCGAGTTCCCTTACCTAGATTACTCCCTCATACCTTAGGCTTCTCACCTAGGGCACCAGTGCTGGTTCTGGGTACGAATAATTGAAATCCTTACTAATTATCTTTTCACGGGCTCTAGGCATCAACCGAACTCCCCTTGCGGGAGGCCATTCTAAGTTTGATCAAGTTCTCATCCTTAAGATACTTCCTTAATCTATCCTTATTAGCATTAACGACAGTTAATGTCGATTTAGCCCTAAGCTTATAATTAGTCTTGCATTGCTGCACGTATTCAATTAGTACTTGAATCTTAACAAGTTTCCCTTTCCCTTCCTCAATTACGAGTTTAGTTAGGATCGACTTACCCTTAGCTGAACTACATTGCTAAGGAACCCTTGCCCTTACGGTACCAGAGATTCTAACTCTGTATTGATCCTACTACTACCAGGATTCTCATTTCTGCCAGATCCATTCATTCTCTCGAACAAATTTCTGCTCTGGCAGAACGCCTTGCCTACCGCTTCCATTTCTGGAGCCTGTAGTATCGGTAAATGATTTAGTCCCGTCCATTTTCGGGGCCTATAATCTAGACAGGTGAGCTGTTACGCTTTCTTTAAAGGATGGCTGCTTCTAAGCCTACCTCCCTGCTGTATATGACTATAAACACCCTTTGCCCACTAACACTTAATCATTATTTAGGGACCTTAACTACAGTCTGGGTTGTTGCCCTTTCGAGACATCAGCTTACCCGACGTCCCCGTCTCCGAGCTTCTACGGCGTTATGACATTTTGAGTTGGACAAAGGACCGAGATATTTCTATCCCAAGTTCCTTAATCCGTGTCTATACCTTCATAACTGCCTCTGCTCAGGCTTGACTGCGGCCAACTTCGGCAGGAACCAGCTATCACTAGGCTCGATTGGCTTTTCACCCCTAACCCCAAGTCAGAAGAACGCTTGTCCACAGAACCTCTTCGGGCCTCCACTCCATTTCTGGAGCTTCACCCTGCTCAGGGTTAGATCGCCTAGTTTCGGGTCGCACCCAAGTGACTAGTGGCATTTTCATACCATGCGCCTCATTGCTTGCGCGCGCTTGCTTTCGCTTCGATTTCCTCTTAAGAGTTAATCTTGCCACTCAGATGCACTCCCTGGTCCGTTATTCTAAACGTACGATACAACACCTTGATGCCGTATCTTACTATTACCATTAGGTTTCAGGCTCTTTTAACTCCCTGTTAAGGGTTCTTTTCAACTTTCCCTCGCGGTACTGGTACGCTATCGGACTTGAGACATATTTAGAGTTGGAAGTTGATGCCTCCCAAATTCAGGCCCAATATCCAATGAGCCCTACTCAGGAACTCATCACATCCGTTGCAATTCATCTACGAGGCTATCACTCTCTACGGCACATCTTTCCAGATGACTTTGATTCTTGCAACTCGGACTAAAAGATGGTCCTATAACACCACATCTCCTTGCTATTACTAGTAGGATTCAGTTTGCTCTGTGCCAGTTTCGCTCGCTGTTACTCCCGGCATCTTTATTAATTTCTTTTCCTGCGGGTACTAAGACGTTTCAATCCCCCGCGTTTGTCTCCATTACTGGATTTCTCTTAACGAGAACAGAAGTCTGATTCAGGAATCCTCGGATCTATGACCGCATGCGTCTCCCCGAGGCTTTTCGCAGCTTGCCACGCCCTTCTTCACTGTCCCAAGCCAAGTCCTCCACCTAATGGCGTTAAAGCCTAGGTAATCTTTTTATGCACAGCATCATATTAAAATAACTTTTATCAAAATTTTTATTTTTGATCAAACTTTTTCTAAAAGTTTGGGTTATTTATTCAGCACTTCTACAACAAGAAATTCATCTTGCTGTATGCATCTTCACAATTTAATTTGTGATCATGAAAGCTTTTTTGAAAAAAGCTTGGGTATAACTTTTTATTGTTTGATACAACTTTTTAAAAGTTGTTTTTGATCAACCTTTTTAAAAAAGGTTGTATGGACCCGTCGGGAAGTTCACTTTTTTTCTGCTCGAAAAAAAGTTTTGAACCCGAGGCCCCCCGCTTGCAAAGCGGATGCTCTACCAGGCTGAGCTACGGGCCCATATGATCATGAAATGGTAAAAATGTATGAATAGTTAGATAATAAATATTTTTTATTTTTATTAAACTTTTTTAAAAGTTTAAAGGAGGTGATCCAGCCGCAGGTTCCCCTACGGCTACCTTGTGACGACTTAACCC
>ERZ1292629.2530-Hain-H43-01um-R1-2530-length-15203-cov-7_pt1 | contig 15203 bp, 14 predicted proteins | sample MGYA00564399_ERZ1292629 | MGnify/ENA primary metagenome ERZ1292629 (study PRJEB36523, sample SAMEA6512636) | groundwater metagenome | collected 2019-01-08 | study: AquaDiva: Metagenomics assemblies of 32 groundwater samples
ATGCGCCTGCATCTGGCCCGCAGAGCGGCGAGGTATTCGGCGCTTAGCGCAATAATGGCTGATGACCATGACCAAAAGTGATGTCGTCATGACCATGCTCGCCGCTCCGTTTCTTTAAGCTTCCCCAGCTTAAGTAAGCGCTCCCGCTCCTTAAGAAGTTCAAGCCTCTTTAATGCCCGCTCGCGGCGAGAGCGCTTGGTCGGCTTGGACACGAAGAAGCGTGTCCGGCGCGCCCGGATTAAAACGCCGGAGGATTGCACCCGGCGGGTGAAGCGGCGCAGCAGCGATGGCGTAGTTTCGCGATCTCGGCGTTTGACGTAAACCATACCTAGAAAATTACAAATCCCAAGCACCAAATTCCAAACAGACTCGCCAGAGGCGAGCCATCCTGAGGGCGAAGCCCGAAGGAACTCCACGGAGATCCTTCGCTTCGCTCAGGATGACGCTCCGCGTCATTTATTTGAGAATTGGAATTTGTGATTTGGAATTTTGCCATAATTAAAATGAAGCTACACCTGACTGCTCCTCTCTGCCCCTGATTGCCAACCGCCCAGAAGATGCAGATGCAGATGATCCACCACCTGGCCTCCTTCGCGACCGACATTAAATACCAGCTTGTAACCCTTAAGCTTCTTCTCGGCGGCGATGTGCTTGGCGGTATAGATCAGCTTCGCGATGACGTCGTTGTGATTGGCCTCGAGGTGAGCAATGGATTCAATGTGCCGCTTGGGGATCACCAGGAGATGAACCGGCGCCTTGGGATGGATGTCCGTGAAGACCTTCACATCGCCATCCTCAAAAACTACCTCCGCTGACATTTCGCCTTTAGCTATTTTGCAGAAGATACAGTCCATAACTTTAAGCCCAAAATCTAAAACTCAAATGTCAAAAAAATCTCAAAATTCAAAATCCAAATTTCTTAAACCGGCCTTGCATTTTGGGTTTTGGGCTTTGAATTTGTTTTGATATTTGGATTTTGACATTTGTGTTTCCTATTTGCGGTGAATACGCCTGCATGTGCCTACTATTTTCTGAGCTTCCGCTTAAGAGTTTCAATAAGTTTAGACTGGGGTATGGCCTCCTGGGTCCCGCTTAACATCTCGCGGATGATTACCATCTGATCCAACGCCTCCTTCTGCCCGACAATCAAGGTATATTCAGCCCCCCGGCGATCCGCAATCTTCAGCTGCGAGCGTATGGAATCCCGCCCCAGCGATTCAGCCGCGGTGATGCCGGCTTTGCGCAGCTCCTCCATAAGGCCAAAGCTTTTCTTCTTGGCCAGTTCCCCGAGTTGCGCCAGGAAAACCTTGGGACGCGCCGTGAGCGGTATTTTCGCCTCACGCTTCTTGATGATGGAAATCAACCGCTCCAGCCCCATGGCCCCGCCCACGGCCGGCGTCGGTCTGCCACCGACAAGCTCAATCAGGTTATCATAGCGGCCACCGGAAACAATCGCAAGTTTTTTGGCCGCTTCCGCCGGCTCCGCTTTACCCTTGTCTTCCGAACCAGAAGCGGCATCAACTACGGCAGGTTTTGACTGATCCTCAATGAAAGTTTCGAAGACGGTGCGGGTGTAGTAATCAAGTCCCCTGACCAAACGAGGATTCAAAACGTAAGGCACGGCGCTCTCCTCCAAAAATTCAAGCAGGGCCTTAAAGTGAGCACGGCACGGATCGCACAGCTTATCCAAAATTTGCGGTGCGGATTTTTTGACCATCACGCATTTCTCCTGGGCGCAGTCAAGCAGCCGCAGGGGATTTTCCCGAAAGCGCTCTTTGCAGTCACGGCAAAGACCCCTCACTCTGGAGCGGTAGTACTGCACGAGCTGCGAGCGATACGACGGTCGGCAGAGCGAACAGCCAATACTGTTGACCTCCACCGCTGAATCGCCAAGACCCCACTCGCGCAAGAAAATATAAAAGACCTGGATGATCTGGGCATCCGCAGCCGCGCCCTCGTCGCCGAGAAGCTCGAGCCCCCACTGGCGAAATTCCCTGAAGCGGCCGCGTTGCGGAGATTCGTGCCTGAAAAACGACCCTAGATAATAAAGCTTCACCGGCTGAGGCCAGGCGGCCATGCCGTGCTCCACATAGGCGCGGGCAATGGGGGCGGTGCCCTCCGGGCGTAGAGTCAGCATATCCCCGCCGCGGGTTTTAAAACTATAAAGCTGCTTGGAGACTATGTCCGTGGCCCGACCCACGCCGACATAAAAAAGTTCGGTGTCTTCGAAATGCGGCGTGTCAATCCGTTCAAAGCCGTAGAAATTCGAGATGGCCCGAAGGGAATCGCGGACTTTGTCCCACAGCCTCTGATCCTCCGGGAGGATATCATGCGCCCCACGAGGACTCTGGAAGGTTTTTGGTTTTTCTTTGGCTCTGGCCATAACCCTACGAATTACGAATATTTTCGAATTACGGATTACGAATCCAAATCACGGACATTCGTAATTCGGTTGCATTCGTAATTCGTAGGAAATCACCAGGCGTGATCATAAGTAGCATTGAGTAAAAGACGGAGATCACGGTTCTCGAAGTATTCCGAGCCGGGCGATGGGCCAGGCCCGGAAAATAGCGCGGCCGGTAATGAACTTCCGCTCCAGCACCCCCCAGTTCCGCGAATCCGAGCTAAAGGGCCGATTATCGCCGAGGACCACGTATTCCGCCTCGCCCAGCCCAAATCGGGCATTGCCCCGAGACTCCAGGCGTTCCGGCAAGTAGGGCTCATCAAGCCTAAAGTCCTCCGGGTGCTCGGTATTAGTAATGTAAATGGCGTTCTCCCGAATCTCAACCGTCTCGCCGGGCAGGCCGATTATGCGCTTAATAAAATATTCCCGCGGGTTCAAAGGATAATGAAACACTATCACTTCTCCGCGCTGGGGCGCGCGGAGAAAATACGTGAGTTCATCAACCACCAGGTACTCACGGTCGTAGAAATTCGGCTCCATGGAGGCCCCGCGGACAATGAAGGGCTGAGCCACGAAATAACGAATGGGCAGAGCAACGGCTGCGGCAATCAAGGTAAGACGCAAAAATTCTCCGAGGATTCGGAGAAACGAAGAGGGTTTCGCAGGTTCAGTTTCCTGGGGCACGACCGCATTGTAGCGCAATTTTTTGACTTTGGCAAATTACCGCGCTAGTCTGGGGACGATATGTATTTAATCGTTGGGCTTGGAAACCCGGGTGAGGAGTACGCCGGCACACGCCACAGCATAGGCCGGGAAATACTCCTCGCCGCGCAAAAGAAGTTCGGTCTGCCGGAATTCGCGCCAAACGCCAAACTGCAGGCATGGGTTTCTGAAGGAAAGATCAGTAAAGAGCGCGTAGTGTTGCTCTTGCCGGAGACATTCGTTAATAAGTCCGGCAACGCTGTCGGCCCCACACTTCGTGCCTACAAAATCAAACCGCGAAACCTCGTCCTCATCCACGATGACGTAGACATTCTCCTTGGAGGAACGAAACTCTCCTTTGGCCGGAGTTCAGCCGGGCACAAAGGCGTGGAATCGGTGATGAGAGCGGTAAAAACCAAAGATTTCTGGCGCATGAGAATCGGCGTTCAGAAAAAACGCCGCGTGCCCGGAGAGAATCTCGTTTTGCAAAAATTCAGGGGCGATGAGCTTACAACAGTAAAAAAGATTATCAAAAAGTCGCTCGCGGCAATTGAAACCATTCCCACCGCCGGTCCGGATCAGACAATGAACGAGTATAACGCATGAAGTCGCAGGCGCCATTTCTCACCGAAAGCGAACTTCGCAAACAGTTAGAGGAACGGGGGGCGTTGACGCCACTCGTTGAACGAGCGCTCGTCCAAGCGAAACGCTCCCACGAGACCCAGAAACGTGATGATGGAGCCCCGTACTTGGAGGAGCATATTTATCCTGTGGTAGGAGAGCTTCTTGAACTCTATGCTACACGGCCGATACCGGAGGAGTTGACCGTCGGTGCACTGCTCCATGACGCGTTAGAAGATGATCTAGACTTTACTGAAGCACGTTGCCGGGAAGAGTTCTCTGATAAGATCTTAGGAATCATCAAGCCACTCACAAAAGAAAAACAGGATAACAACCGGGCGCTGGACCAGAAGGAAGTCTTTGCGTTGAATCGGAAGCACGTTGCCGCAATTGCGCGTGCCCCAGAGGCCAGCAAGTTGATCAAACTCGCCGACAGATACAATAATCTGTCCTCCTTTCCGGCGATCGCGGGAACTCCGAAGTACCATAGATATATCCGCGAAACAGAGGAGCTTTTCCTGCCGCTTGCCGAAAAGAACTCTGAATTTTTCTACCAGAAGTTGAAGAAAAAGCTGGAAGAGTTGAAACATATGAATGTCTAACGAAACACGCGGGCTGAATTCAATGCTCATCGCCGGCATCACCCCCTATTTTCTGGAGCGGGGCGGTTTGTGGTTTCAGGAACATTTTGAAGACATACGAAAAAAGGCCAGGCGCGAAGAGTGGTGGCGAGGCCATACGATGTTCCTCGAACCCGGCGCGAGAAACCAATTCTCCCCTTTTTTACGCAAGCTCTCGGACATGGGCTATGTAAAAATAAGCCGTGTGGAGCACCGCGGTGAGTTTGCCGTACGCGGCGGGATCGCGGATGTCTTCCCGATCAACTTCGATCATCCGATCCGAATTGAGTTTTCGGGAAACACCATCGCGACGATCTCACCACTCCTGCTCCAGGCTGAGGCCAAGCCGCTGAAACTTCCGGCGGCCAAAGATGCGAGCGGGCACGAGAGGCTGTGGCTCTCCGGCCTACGGACCAGAGATTATCTCGTGCATATTGATCACGGCATCGGCATATTCCGCGGGATGGAGGATTCCTACTATGCACTCGAATATGCACCGCCGCGGAAGGGCGGCAGGCCCGATCGTCTCCTCGTCCCCCGCTTCCAGGCCCGGAAACTTTCCCGCTACATCGGCTTTGAAACTCCGACCATACATCGCCTCGGCGGGACGTCCTGGGAAATCACTAAGCGCCGGGCTAAGGAAGACGCAAAAAAATTTGCCGAGGAATTGATCGTCATCTTCGAAGGCCGTGCCCGGGCTACCCGCCATTCCTATCCTCCCCATCCCGAGATTGAACGGCATCTCGCGCACTCGTTTTCCTTTGAGGAGACGCCGGATCAGATGCAAGCGCTCCATGAAATCCATGACGATCTCTCCGGCGAAAAACCCATGGACCGATTGCTTTTGGGCGATGTCGGCTTTGGTAAGACTGAACTCGCCATCCGCGCCGCAGGCCGCGTGGCCTATGCCGGAAAACAGGCCGCCCTGCTTTGCCCGACCACGATCCTGGCCGACCAGCATTTCGCCACTTTCCGCGAACGCCTGAAAGAGCTGCCGATCAAAATCGCCATGCTCTCGCGCCTTACGCCAAAAGAGAAGGCCAAAAAAGAAATTGAGAAATTAAGAAATGGCGAAACTGATATTGTCATCGGAACTCATCGCCTACTGTCCCAAGACATTCTCTGGCACGACCTTGGGCTGGTGATCGTTGATGAGGAGCAGAGATTTGGCGTGCGGCAAAAGGAAAAATTCAAACAGTTACGTTCCGGAGTGGATATACTTTCGCTTTCGGCCACGCCCATCCCTCGGACTCTCTCCCTGGCTTTAGCTAAATTCCGCGATATCTCTATTATTCAAACTCCCCCGCCGGGCCGCATCCCTATACAAACTTTTGTTTTGCCTTTTTCTCAAAAGATCGTAGCCGAGGCCATTGCCGCCGAAAGGAAACGCCATGGTCAAATCTTCTATCTTTGGAATCGCATAGAGAATATTGAGGCCGTGCGCCGCGAGCTTCAAGTCTTGTCCCCCGGCATACGGATGGCGATACTTCACGGTCGTATGCGTGAGACTGAAATTATCCGGGTGATGCATGAATTCCGCGAGGGCAAGATTGACCTGCTTCTCGCCACCACGATCATTGAAAATGGCCTTGATCTGCCGGATGTTAATACCTTAATCGTAGCCAATGCCGCCAAGCTCGGATTGGCCCAGGCCCATCAAATCCGCGGACGCATCGGCCGAGGCGATAACCCGGCCTATGCCTATTTTCTCTATCCAACGCACTCGCTTACTGAAAAAGGCCAACTCAGGCTCCACGCCTTGAAAGAAGCTGAAGGCCTTGGTACTGGATTTCAAATCGCTCTAAAAGACCTTGAAATCCGCGGGGCCGGCAACATCCTTGGCCGCCAGCAATCCGGAACGATGAATAAAGTCGGCTTGAACCTCTATGCTCAGCTCCTTGGCGAGGCCATAGAAGAACTGACGTAACAGCGGTCCAGGCCAGCACGGGGTCAAAGATTACAAAATCATATTAAAACATTCAATTGAATGTTTTAATATAGTTAATAGTTAAATGCAGCGCGGAGAATAGAAAAGAAAAACCCACCAAGTGTGCTGACTTGGTGGGCACTGAAACTCCCAGCTTAGGCGCTTAGGCTACCGCCCGAACGGGGAACCAGCAGGTAACGATGCGGGGATCTCCACCGCCTAGCTCCTGGATGAGGAGCTGGCGGATGTGTTCCGGTTGCCAGCCGCCAACCGCAAGCAGGGCGGTCGCTCTGGCAAAATTATGAAGGAGCTCCAGGCGAGGCATCTCGGCCGCATTCACCGGTTCGAAATCGCCGTGAGGGTCTTCCCGCCCGAGCCGGAGGAACTGCTCCTCCCCCTCCGGCAGGCAGGTAAGAAGTTCCTCGAACCCCTGATGAAGGAGATCGCGGAGATGGTTAAAAGAAATCTTTTGGGTTTCGACACCATCAGCCACTCTCATCACCTCCTCACTTGCTGATGAACTTGCTCCAGTGGGCCTTGGGCCGGAGCCGGGGCGAGCCTTGCTTGCAAGGCAAGCACTCCTCTTGCGGCCAGGTCCTCATGTCATTGCGCCGTACCAGGGCGGTGATATCAATGCCGAAGTTCGGCTCGAACAAATGGGGACGCCAGATAGCAGTAACCACCTCGGGGAGGAAACACACCGGCTCGGGATTTCCATTTTCAATCGCCAGGCGCACTTCCACGGCCGTGCCTCGGGTGACGATCAGCTCCTCGCAGCGTAAGACCCGCGCTCTGGCAGGAATCACTACTCCTTGCCACACCATCCGGCCAGGATTCTTCGGGTCCTTCTCCACAAACCCATGGCGAGCTCCGAGCTGCCGCGCGAGCTCATAGGAAAAAGTGATACTGCCGTAGGGAGAACCGACAACCCAATCAACGGGCAGTATGACAGTCTGCTCCCGGATCCGCAGTACGAGTTCAGAGGCGAGCAGACGAACCAGCTCAGGATCGCTCATGACGATCCGGGAGTTCACATAGCCATCCGAGCAAAGGTCGCTTGAAAGGGCAGCATGGGGGACAGTTGGATCTCCTCGCCGATAGTCGTAATACCAGACAGCGTTGCGCTCAAGATAAATGCCCCAAATCTCCTCTTCAGAGAGCATGGAATCACCTCCTTTCGTCCGTGGCCTGGGCGATCTCCGCGACAATGGCATCGAATGCCGCTACTGGATCCAGCGCCTCGGTAATGGATCGACCGATGACGAGATGGGTTGCGCCGGCTTTGATTGCCGAGGCGGGAGTATCGACGCGTTTCTGGTCAGCAGCATCTTGGCCAGCGGGCCGAATGCCGGGAGTGAAAAACTCCAGCCCCTTGAGCTCCGGCCGTTCAGCGAGGACAGCCACCTCCTGGGGTGAACAAACGATACCCCTCACTCCGGCGAGCTTGGCCAGCCGCGCCTGATAGAGAACGGCTGCCTTGACCGGCTGTCCATGGAGGAGATGCACCTCCTCTTCCGAGAGCGACGTGAGCGCTGTTACGGCTAAGATCCACGGCGGGCCGTTTTCCACTGCTGATTGCATCATCTCCACGCCGCCGCTGGCATGAACCGTAAGCATTGTAGCTCCAGCATCCCGAACGGCTCGAGCGCGATGTCCAACGGTTACCGGAATGTCTTTCAGCTTTAGATCGGCCCAAACCCACGGTGCGCCTGCCCTTACCAGCTCCCTGACTACTTGAGGCCCCTCGCGATCCCATAGGTCATGGATCTTGAAAGTGCGCGGAGGTGCTGATGATTTCATGAGCTGGGAAACAAGCTCCCAGCACCTTTCTTTCTTCAGCCCATCCAAGGCGATGACAATCCGCCCTGCTGCCAATAACACATCCATAGCTTTCTTCCATTTCGTATCTGCCGCCGATAGCACATCCATCGCTTTCCTCCATATCGTATCTGCGTGTTGTGAAATGCGTAAAAACTCAATGAACCTTCCGCACTAAGCCTAGCTTCAGTCGTAGAATAATGGTGTCTTGTTGTCAAACCTGCCGGCTTTGCGTATAGTAAAAACAAAATGCCCGCAGCGCACGAGAAAAAATTTCTGCATGCTCTACTCCTTACTGGAGCGGAATACGATTCGATTCAAAAACTCTTCCTGGCTTTTGGCTCCTATCAGGCCGCCTGGCAGGCGGACAGCCATACCCTTCAGAATGCCGGCCTGGATCAGGAACGGATAGCGGCCATAGCCAGAGCGCGCTCGCTCACCAAACCGGATGAGGAGATGAGAAAGCTGGTGGCCGCAGGCATTGTCTTAAGCACGTCGGATGAAGCCGGTTTTCCCCAAGAGCTCGCCAACATTGCCGCTCCGCCGGCCTGGCTATATATAAAAGGAAGGGTTGAGGCAAAATCGCGCCTCGCCGTGGTCGGCACAAGAAAAGCCACGGCCTATGGCCGCGAGGCTGCCCAGAAAATCATCCGCGACCTTGCCGACCAGACTGATGTAGTTATCGTAAGCGGCCTGGCCCAGGGAATTGACGCCGAGGCGCATCGCGCCGCCCTTGCCTCGAACCTCACTACCATCGGCGTCCTCGGCGGCGGAATGGACCGCGCATCGTTTTTCCCGCCGGAAAACTGGCGGCTCGCCGAGGAGATGGTGCGCTCCGGCGGCGCGGTAATTTCGGAATACCCGCCCGGCACCCCGGCGCTCCCGCACCATTTCCTGATTCGGAACCGCATTATCGCTGGTTTGTCACTCGGCGTGCTAGTCGTCGAGGCACCCGAGCGCTCTGGTGCGCTTAACACTGTACGCTACGCACTCGAACAAGGCCGTGACATCTTTGCTGTTCCGGGTCAGATGTTTAGCCCCAATACTATCGGCGTCCATCGCCTGATTCAGGACGGTGCCAAGCTGGTTACGCGAGCAGAAGACATTGTTGAAGAACTGAAACTTCCCCGCCGCACTCCCAAGGAAAAAATAGAGGCGGCCTTGACCGGCGAGACGGAGCATACTATTCTCCAACTCCTGAGCGAGCCGCAAAGCGTGGACGATTTAAAGATAAAAACCAACCTGGCCACGCCGGAGATCGTCTCCTGCCTTTCAATGTTAGAGTTAAAAGGCTTTGTCCGACCGATGGGTCAAAACCGATTCCAGAGAATTACATAGCTGCTGGTCATCCTGAACGCAGTGAAGGATCTCGAGATTCTTCGCTCCGCTCAGAATGACGATCGTAAGTGAGTAAAACCCTGGTCATCGTCGAATCGCCGACCAAGGCACGTACCATCTCCCGCTTCCTCGGGAAGGATTTTGCCGTGGAATCTTCCTACGGCCACATTCGCGACCTGCCGAAGTCGAAGCTCGGCGTTGATGTCGAGAAGAACTTTGCGCCGACATATATTATCCCGACCAAGGCCAAGAAGTCGGTGAACCTGCTGAAGAAAGCCGTTGAGAAAGCTCGGCGCGTAATACTCGCCACCGACGAGGACCGCGAGGGCGAGGCCATTGCCTGGCACCTTGTGCAGGCGCTCGACCTTAACGGTGAGAAGAACGGCGCGGCCAAAGAAGTCGAGCGCATCGTCTTTCATGAAATAACCAAAGGCGCGATTGAGGAGGCGTTAAGAAACCCGCGGGCCATTGACATGAAGCGGGTGGATGCTCAGCAAGGCCGCCGCATCCTGGATCGCCTGGTCGGCTATTCCCTATCGCCGTTTTTATGGAAGAAAGTCATCCGCGGGCTCTCGGCCGGCCGGGTACAGTCCGTGGCCGTCCGGCTCGTGGTGGAACGGGAACGGGAAATTAAAAATTTTAAACCCCAAGAGTATTGGACCATTGATGCCAAGCTCCATCCGGAGAAAAAAACGAAAGATAAATTCATCGCCCGGCTAGCCAAGATCAATGGCGAGACCCTGGATAAATTCGGAATTGCGAGTGAAGCCGATGCCAAAACTATTGACGATGCGCTCGAAGACGCCGAGTGGCGCATCGCCGATATTGAGAAACGCGCCATCTCCAAAAAACCATTGCCGCCCTTCACCACCTCAACGCTCCAGCAAGAAGCCTTCCGCCGATTAGGCTTCTCGGCCAAGCAAACCATGCGCCTGGCTCAGCAACTTTATGAGGGCATTCTTCTTGGCGAGGAAGGATCAACCGGCCTCATCACCTACATGAGGACTGACTCCGTGAACCTCTCTGAAGGATCTTTGCACGAAGCCAGTGTTTTTATTGCCAAAGAATTCGGCGAGCGTTATGCCGTGGCCTCGCCCCGCCGCTTTAAAACGAAAACCAAAGGCGCACAGGAGGCGCATGAGGCCATCCGGCCAACTGATCCGGCAAGAGCCCCGGAAGGGGTGAAGTCCCATCTTGATCGCAACCAAGGACGATTGTATGAGCTCATCTGGCGCCGGTTTATTGCAACACAAATGGCCGAAGCGCTTTTTGACGCGACAGCCGTGGATGTGCTGGCCGAAAGCCAAAAAACAAAAGACAAACGCTATACTTTACGGGCGAACGGCCAAATAATGAAATTTGACGGCTTTCTCAGGGTCTGGCCGACCAAAACTGAAGATGTTATTTTGCCCGAGCTTACCAAAGACGAAGCTTTGAATCTCGAAAAACTCATTCCGGAGCAACATTTCACTGAGCCGCCGCCGCGCTTTAGTGAAGCCTCGCTCATCAAGGCCTTGGAACAAAACGGCATTGGCCGGCCGTCCACCTATGCCCCAACCATGGCCACGATCCAAGATCGCGGCTATGTCGAGAAAGATGAGGTAAAGCGCCTTAAGCCGACCGAGATCGGCCTGGTAGTCAATGATCTTCTGGTTGAGCACTTCCCGGAAATTGTTGACATTCAGTTTACGGCCAAGATGGAAGAAGAACTGGATGATATCGCCGAAGGGAAACTGGAATGGCAGAAAGTCATCCGCAAATTCTATGACCCATTTTCTAAGCACTTGGCCGAAAAGTATGAGGTGGTGGAGAAGCAAAACATGGTTGAAGAAACCGATCAGGTTTGCGAGAAATGCGGAAAGCCCATGGTTATAAAATACGGCCGCTTTGGTCGGTTCCTGGCCTGCTCCGGTTTTCCGGAATGCAAAAATGCCAAGCCCCTGCCCAAGGAGCCGCCCAAATCAACAGGCCTGCCCTGTCCGGAATGCAATCAGGGGGAACTCGTCGAGCGCTGGACTAGACGGCGGCGGCTCTTTTACGGCTGCTCGCGCTATCCCGAATGCACTTACGCCACCTGGACGGATCCGCGCAAGGCCCAGGAAAAAGAAAAATAAGAAGTACCTGGGGCGCAGGAAAAAGATGGAAGAAAAATGACCCCGCGGCGGGGGTCATTTTAGTTATATCAAGCTTGAAATAGGGTAGAGAGCCTCCTACAATTGAAGCGCCATGGGGCTTGAGATGCTGCTCGAAAAAATCAAATCCAGCCATGGTTCCGCCACTGGCGGAGCGTTTGACTATGGCCTGGTGGAGCGAGCCTACCGTTTTGCCGAGGAAGCCCATCAGGGTCAGATGAGAAAATCCAGGGATGACGCTATGACGCGCCCGGCGGCGGTGGCCATGCGCCTTGCCGACTGGAAGCTTGATGCCCCAACCATTGCCGCGGCCATCCTTTACGATGTTGCCGAAGACACCCCCTATTCCCAAAAAGACATCGAGAAGCGCTTCGGAAGCGAAGTCGCGTTCCTCGTCGGCGCGCTCGCGAAATTAGAAACCATTCACTACACCGACGCCGCGGAGCGGAACGCCGAAAACATGCGGAAAATGATCCTCGCACTCGCCGAGGATATTCGCGTGGTCATCATCAAACTTTTTGACCGGCTCCACGCTATGGAGACGATCTCTCCGAGCCTCGCGCCCGATGATCAGCGGAGGATGGCCAAAGAAACCATTGAGCTCTACGCGCCGCTGGCACATCGCCTGGGTATGGGAGAAATAAAAGGGCAGCTCGAGGATCTTGCCTTCCCCATTGTCTACCCCGAGGAATACCAATGGCTGCAGAGCCGTGTGAAAGAGCCGTTGGAGGAACGCCGGCGCTTTGCCGAGCGCCTCATCCCCGAGATTCGGGAGCTCCTCATCCGGGAAGACGTGAGCCCCTCCGATGTCCATGCCCGGGCCAAACACTGGTACAGCCTCTGGCGAAAACTCAAGCGGAACGACATGAATCTCGAGGCCATCCACGATCTCGTCGCGGTGCGAATCATCCTCGATACCGTCGAGCGCTGCTACGCCGCCCTCGGCGCCATACACGGACGCTTCATGCCGCTTCCCGGCAAGATCAAGGACTACATCGCCCTCCCGAAGTCGAATGGCTACCGCTCGCTCCATACCACGATCTTCGGGCCGGATGGTAAGATCACCGAGATCCAAATCCGGACGCCGGAGATGCACCGCGAGGCCGAGGGCGGAATCGCTGCCCACTGGGCCTACAGCGAGGAGACGCGGGAGACCGAACGGAAGAGCGGCGTGATGAAGCTTTCTCGGAGGCGCGACCTCACCTGGATCCAACAGCTTCGCGAATGGCACGCCGAGTTTGAGGACTCAGGCGAGTTCCTCGAGTCGCTCAAGCTCGATTTCTTCAAGGACCGCATCTTTGTCTTCACCCCCAAAGGCGAGGTGATAGATCTTCCCGAAGGAGCCACGCCAGTGGATTTTGCCTACCACATCCATTCGGACATCGGCGATCAGGCCGTGGGCGCCAAGATCAGCGGCAAGATGGCTGCGCTCGACTCGGAATTGAAGAACGGCGACATTGTTAAGATTTTGATTCAGAAAAACAAAAAACCGAGCCAACAGTGGCTCGAATTCGTGAAAACGTCATTGGCGCGGAGTCACATCCGCTCCGCCCTGAAAAAACACTCCCCTACACATACTCCGGCCCGTGCCGCGTGACGCGATCAAGTATTCCTTGCAACTCCTCGTCGGAGTAAAACTCGACAATTATTTTGCCGTGTTCCCCGCGCTTAATAAGCTTAACCCGCGTGCCAAAAACTTCTTCCAACCGGCGCTGGAGCTCGCGGGAATCGGGATCCAAACGCAAACGCGGGCTGCGTTTTCGCGGCCGAAGAGCAAGGCCGCCGGCGACCCGAGCCGCCATCTCGGCATCGCGCACTGAAAGCCCGGCCGTCCGGATCTCGTGGAAAAGCTTTGATTGCTCGACCGGGTCATGTTCAAGCATAAGGATGGTCCGGGCGTGCCCCTCGGTAATATCGTTAGAAGCCAGAGCCGCCTGAATTTCTTGCGGCAGGCGCAAGAGCCGCAGGGCATTGGCTACCACCTCGCGGCTTTTGCCGATGCGAGCGGCCACCTCCTTTTGCATTAGTCCAAAATCATCAATCAGCTTTTGGAAGGCTCTGGCCCGCTCCAGGGGATTTAAATCCTCGCGCTGGACGTTTTCAATCAGGGCCAGTTCCAGTTTCTCGCGCTCCGGAGTTTCGGCCGTGCGGATTATCACCGGCACCTCGCGCAAGCCCGCGAGCTTGGCCGCCCGTAATCTCCGCTCGCCGACAATCAACTGGTAGCGGACATCCAGGCCGGATGGCGCATCAATCTCGCGCTTGGTGACCAGAAGCGGCTGAAGCATGCCCCGCTCGCGGATGGATTCAGCCAGCGCCGCCAATTGTTCCTCGTCAAAATCCCGCCGGGGCTGATGAGGATTGGGTTCAATTTTTTCAATGTCAATCCAAAATACGCTTTCGGTCCTCCGCGGCCGCGAGATTAGTTCTGGTTTCGGCGATGCCGCAACGGTTGCCACGATGCCGCCCTCCGGCTCGACTGCCGCGAGATGCGGACTTAGGCCGCCGTCATGGAAGCGATACACCGGCTCATGTAAAGAAGCCTGGGTATGCAGGATATCCAAAGCCGCCGGCTCCTCCGGAGCATCGTCTTTTTTGGGAATCAGAGATTCAAGACCCTTACCTAATGGACTAGCCATAAAGCTCTAAACTCTAAATCCTAAACTCTAAACAAATTCAAAATCCAAATATAAAAATTCAAAACGTGTTTGGGATTTTGGATTTTGGCCATTTTGGACTTGTTTAGAATTTAGAAATTAGGATTTAGATTTTTCCAGGTGTATGATCTCCTGCGCCAATGCCCGGTAGGCCTTGGCTCCGTGGGAATAAGGATCGTATTGCAGGATTGTTTTGCCAAAAGAAGGGGCTTCGGCCAGGCTCACGTTTCGCGGGATAGTGGTCTCAAAAACATAGCCGGGGAATTTTCTCCTGACCTCTTTGGCCACGGCCCGATGCAAGCGGCTTGTACGGTCAAACATGGTAAGAATCGCGCCCATCAGCGTGATTTTCATTTTCAAATTGGCATTTACGAGAGCGATGGTCTGAAGAAGCTTGGCCAGGCCCTCCAGGGCATAATATTCACACTGCACCGGAATAATGACATGGTCTGCGGCAGTGAGGGCGTTTACGGTCAGAAGATCCAGGCTCGGCGGCGGATCAATGAGGATATAATCGTATCTCCGGGCCACGCGGCGGAGCAAATTGCGCAGTCGATACTCCCGATCCTCGGCCCCTACAAGCTCCACCGTTGCTCCGGCCAGATCCGGGCCGGAGGGCAAAAGATGGAGATTCAAAAGCTGGGTATGATGTATTAAGTCATCAGGATGCCGATCCCGGACCAGGCCATGATAGAGGTGTGCGGGAATGCTCTCGGGGTTGATGCCGAGGCCGGAGGTGGCGTTTGATTGGGGGTCAATGTCCACCAGGAGCACCCGCTTGCCCAGAGCCACAAGATAGGCCGCGGTATTGCATGCTGTGGTGGTTTTCCCGACTCCCCCTTTGTTATTGCACACCGCAATGACTGTGGCCATAGTAATTGTAACATAGCCAATCGTGCCTGGCTTGACAATGTGGTACTCCGTTGCAAAAGCTGCCAAAAGCGTTACAATAAACCCCACTGGGCGAGTGGCGGAACTGGCAGA
>ERZ1292629.2531-Hain-H43-01um-R1-2531-length-15202-cov-7_pt1 | contig 15202 bp, 15 predicted proteins | sample MGYA00564399_ERZ1292629 | MGnify/ENA primary metagenome ERZ1292629 (study PRJEB36523, sample SAMEA6512636) | groundwater metagenome | collected 2019-01-08 | study: AquaDiva: Metagenomics assemblies of 32 groundwater samples
TAACGTGGGGTGGGGGGGTGACGGGTGCGGCGACAGGGCGAGCCGAGCTTTTAGCGGAGCGGCTGCTGGCGGCGGCATTGGAGATGGGAGAAGCGAGTAAAGCGGGGACTTGGAAAATATATATGCCGGTTTTGTATGGTGAGGCGCTGGCGGCGCTGGAGAAAGGGAGCAGGCCGGAGGAGGCGAGACCGGAAGTGGCGGCAATTATAACAACGGTGGATTTACGCAGTGGAATTATGGGAGGAGAGAAATTAGAAGATTTAGGAAGGGAGCTTAAGGTAGAGTTTTGGAAGGCGAAGAGAAATTCTTTATTTGAGGAAGTGAGACGGCTGGAGCAGTCGGGGGAAGCGGGAGAGGCGGTAGCGCAGGCAGTGGAGAAGTTTAAAGAAGCGTCTCTTGAACTTCAGCATTTATTTGAATAGTGGAACTTACCGATAAATTATCGGTTTACGACATCGATAATGGGGGGATTGTTGCGGAGAGGCATTTTTTGCTTTATAGTAGGTTGGATAGCGGTTGAGAGGGAGTATTAAAAACAGGCCGGTTTTGACTTATTATTTTATTTAATATGGCTGCTAAAAAGCGAGCTAAAAAACATCTGGCGGCGAGGAAGAGAGGTTCTTCGCGGAGAGGAAGCAGGCGAACATCTGTTCGCCGGAAAAGCGGCATCGGGGGACGGCAAGTAAGCGGAAAGAAGCAAACACAGAAGAGAATAACCAAGAGGTTGGCGGCGAAAAAGAAGGCGGTAAAGAAAGGAAAAAAGAAAGCGGGGAAGCAAAAGACGATAAAGCCGCCAGCGGCGCTGAAACCGAAGAAAGAAGAGAGGGAAAAACCGGAAGCAGAGAATGATGAGGATGAGATTTTAAAAGGTCTTATCAGCCGCGGGCGGAGCAAGGGTTTTGTGACGGATACGGAAATTTTGAATTTATTTCCGACGATAGAGGACGATATAGAATTTTTAGAGGAGATATACGAGCTTTTAGAGAAGAATAACGTTAAGGTAGTTGAGACGAGTCAGTTGATAGATGTGCCGGAGGACCAGAGCGAGGTAAGCCGCAAGGAATTAGAGAGAGCAACGGAGGCGGAAAGCACGTTGCCAGACGCGGTGCAAGTTTATTTGAAAGAAATAGGCAAGACGCCGCTTTTAATTTTCGCGGAGGAGAAAGAGCTGGCGCGGCGGGCGGAGACGGGAGACGAGGAAGCGAGACATCGGTTGATTAAGGCCAATTTGCGGCTGGTGGTTTCCATTGCCAAGAGATATGTTAACCGAAGTCCGAACTTGTCCATTTTGGACCTTATTCAGGAGGGTAATATCGGTTTGTCGCGAGCGGTGGATAAATTTGATTATCGCAAAGGGTTTAAGTTTTCCACTTACGCGACTTGGTGGATAAGGCAAGCCATAACCCGCGCGTTGGCCGACCAGTCGCGCACTATCAGAATTCCGGTGCATATGGTGGAGACGATTTCCAAGTATACGCAGATTAAGCGCCGATTGGCGCAGGAGCTGGGACGGGAACCGCTGGCGCCGGAGATCGCGGTTGAGATGGGAGTGGAGGTGGAGAAGATACGGCACATTCAAAAAATTTCGCAGGAAGTGGTGTCGTTGGAATCGCCGATAGGCGGAGAGGGTGATGATGATGATTCAAAACTGCTGGAATTTATTCAGGACGAGAATAGTTTATCGCCGGCGCAGATGACAGCCCATTCGCTTTTGAAAGACAGAATTATTGAGATTTTAAGAGACCTTTCCGATAGGGAGAGGAAAATTTTGGAGATGAGATTTGGATTAACAGACGGCATTACTCACACTTTAGAGGAAGTGGGAAAGGTGTTTAATGTAACGCGGGAGAGAATAAGGCAGATAGAAGCCAAGGCGCTGGATAAGATGAGGGAGCACCAACGGGCGAAGGCGCTGGATGAGTACTGATTTAGTTATAACCGTGACTGGACAAGAAATACGGAAAAAGTTTTTGAAGTTTTTTGAGACGCGGGGGCATAAAACGGTGCCGTCGTCGCCGCTAGTTCCGGATGATCCGTCGGTGCTTTTGACGACGGCCGGTATGCAGCAGTTTAAGCGATACTATACTGGGGAACTGGACGCGGCCAGCGACTTTGGCGGGCTGAATACGGCGACAGTCCAGAAATGTTTTCGGACAAGCGATATTGACGAGGTGGGAGACGAGAGCCACTTGACGTTTTTTGAAATGTTAGGAAATTTTTCTTTCGGTGGGTACTGGAAGGAAGAGGCAATTCGGTACGCGCATGAGTTTATCCGGCGGGAGATGGAACTGGAAATTGATTATGTGACGGTGTTTGGGGGGGATGAAGAAATGCCGGCGGACGATGAGGCGGCGGAAGTTTGGGAGAGAGTAAAGAAAGAGAATAAGGAAATTTTTGAGGTGAAAATGGCGGGAAGAGAAGATAATTTTTGGGGGCCGACGGGAGCGGAAGGGCCGTGCGGGCCGACGACGGAAATTTATGTGCGGGGAGTGGAGGTGTGGAATGTGGTTTTTAACGAGTTTTACAGGATGCGTGACGGCGAATATTTGCCGATTGAAGAAAAAGGAGGAAAGAGGGGAATTGACACGGGGATGGGACTGGAACGTTTGGCGATGATGGCGCAGGGGGCGGACAATATTTTTGAGACGGATTTACTGCTTCCGATAACAGAGACAATACCGGAAACGTTGACAGAGAGAGAAAAGCGGATAGCGACTGACCACTTGCGGGGAGCGGCGTTTTTAATTGCTGACGGCGTGCGGCCGAGCAATAAAGAAGCGGGGTATGTTCTGCGAAGGATTTTGAGGAGAGTGATAGCTAAAGGGGATGACTTAACGGCGGCGCTTAAGGCAGTTGTGGATGGGTATGGCGGGTTTTATCAAGAACTTAATTTGAATGATATTAAGCGGGTTTATAGTGAAGAGGAGAATAGGTTTAAGCAGACACTTAGACGAGGGTTAAGTGAACTTAAGAGGTTAGGAAGGGTGGACGCGAGAAAGGCATTTGACTTTTATCAGAGTTACGGATTGCCGTATGAGGTAGTAGCCGACGCGGCGGGGATGAAGGCGGAATTCAGCCGTGAGGAGTTTGAACGGGAGCTGGAGCGGCATCAGGAAAAGTCGCGGGCGGGGGCGGAGAAAAAATTTGGTGGACATGGGTTGGCGCTGGATACGGGAGAACTTAAGGCGGGAGATGAGGAGGAGGTGGACAAGGTGACGCGGTTGCATACAGCGACGCATTTATTGCATCAGGCGTTGCGGCAGGTACTGGGCGAGGAAGTGGAGCAGGCGGGAAGCGACATTACGCCGGAGAGGACGCGGTTTGATTTTAGTTTCCCACGACGGCTTAAAGAGGAGGAAATAAAGCAGGTTGAGGAGATAGTAAACGAGGTGGTGGCAAGAGATTTGCCGGTTAAAAGCATTATTTTATTAAAAGAAGAGGCAGAGAAGACGGGGGCGTTGCATTTCTTTAAACGGAAGTATCCGGAGGAGGTAACGGTATATTATGTGGGAGAGGATTTAGAGCACGCTTTCTCCAAAGAATTTTGCGGCGGGCCGCATGTGAAGCGAACGGGAGAGATAGGAAAATTCAAAATAACAAAACAGGAGGCGGTGGGGGCGGGAGTGAGGCGTGTAAGAGCAGTTGTAATTTTAATGAAGTGATGAGTGGGATTGGGGAGTTGTCCACATGCGGGGTGGGGTGGGGTGGGGGGAAAGAGTTTATAATTAGATTGTGGACACAATAGGTTTGAAAAGAGGTTTAGGGACGCATCGACGAGGTGGTTTTACGTTGGTGGAGGTGCTGGTGTATATGGGCATTTTTACGGTGGTGTCCGGCGTGATGGTCGGTATTTTGTCGTCGGTTTCGGATGTTAGTATGCGGGAGGAGGCGAAGTCGGAGATTGCCCAGCAGTCGCAAGCGGTGGTGAACGCGATTAAAGCGGCGGTGTCCGGCTCAAGTTATATTGATATAGCGGACGATACGGCGACGGATAATCTAAAATTGACGATGGAGTTATCGGCGGTGAGCCCGACTTATATATATCTGGAAAACGGAGTGGTGTATAAAAAAGAAACGGACAGCGGCACGCCGGTGCCGCTGACGACCAGCCGCGTCAGTGTCAGCGCTTTATCTTTTATTAAGGCGCCGAATCCGCCGGGGCCGGACACGGTGCAGATTAATATGACAATCGGGTACAACTCGGACGACGCGGCGCTGTCAGCGATTACGCGTTCTTTCCGGTCGGCGGTAGCAAGAGTGTCGGCGGTGACGTTTGATTCAGATTTGCTGCCATCGTCGGACAACACCTATAACGTCGGGTCGTCCAATCCGCGGTGGCTAAATGGATATTTCTCGGGAAATGTGGATGTGGACGGGATTTTGTATATCGGGACGGCGACTTCGGACCCGGCGGGGGCGAATGGCGCTCTTTATTACAATACGACTTCGGGAGTGTTTAAGGGGTATAAGGGAGGAGCATGGACGACTTTTGACACGGGGGGTGGGGGGACACCAGGAGGGAGCGACACACAGGTGCAGTTTAACAACAGTAGTTCATTTGGCGGGGACGCTGGTTTTACTTACAGCAGTTCGGCGGACAGGGCGACACTTTCTTATGCTTCCACAACTTCGCTGACGGTTTCCAGCGGAGCGTATTTGGCGACGGGAGGGGGCGAGGTGGGGGTTGGAATAACGGCGCCCGTGGCAAAACTTCATGCAAAAAGTGGAGCAAATGCGGCACCGGGAACGTCGGGTACATCCGGCTCCGGAATCGCGGCAAGGTTTTCCGGCGCTGATAATGCAGTAATAGATTTTGGTACTAACAGCGGAACTTATACGTGGATTCAATCTAGAGATCTATCTAGTTATGCGACTAATTATCCACTAGCAATCAATCCGAATGGTGGTAGTGTAGGCATTGCTTCCACGACACCATTCGGGGTTTTATCGGTGGAAAATACAGGAAGCGGGGTGTCGTTTGCGGTGAATGATGTAGCGAATGACCCGACGCCGTTTGTGATTGACGCGAGCGGAAAAGTTGCTATTGGTACTTCCAGTGTTAGTGGAATGTTACATGTGCGTGGTGCGGATGGAAGTAATACTATTATAGACACATCTCAATCAGGCGCTTCGGATTCAAATTATTTGCGGCAGAAGAGATCTCGCGGTACGGCTGATGTGCCGACGGCTGTACAGACGGAAGATGTACTTGGTTATTGGGCTACGATGGGATATGGCGCTAGCGCATACGGATATACTGGGTATATATACTTTAAGGCGGCAGAAAACTTTACGGACTTGGCAAGAGGGACTGATTTGTATTTTGCTGTTACGCCTGCTAGTAGCGCAAGTCCCAGTACGGCGTTATTCATAAAGAATAACGGCAACGTCGGCATCGGGACGACGGCACCTAGCGCGAAGCTGGAAGTAGCAGGAGATGTTGTTATAGGTACCGCATCCGATACTAATAGAGTTATTAGTAGACTTGGAACCTATTCTAGTGGTGTGAGAACACTTACTATTAGAGCAGGAAGCACAAGTGATAATACGAGTGGGACAGGAGGAGCATATATAACTTTAGCAAACGCTTTGAATGCTGGTGGGGCCTACGGAGATATTGGGTATTATACAAATGATGGTGGGGCTAGTTCGGCTAATCATATTTTTTATGCTAACGGAAGTGAAAAAATGAGAATTACAAATACTCCTACTTTATCCATTACAAATAACAATGAGAGTATAACGTTGACAAATTTTACGCAGGCGCTGACAAACGCGGGGATAAATATAATCACAAATTACACGGCGGACGCTTATACGCCGGGAATTTTCTGGTCTGCTTCCGACAACTCGGCGACGAAGCCAAAAGCGGGGATATGGATGCAGGAGACGGCGAGTGGCACCAATTTGTTTTTAGGAACTTCAAATAGCTACAGCATGGGGATTACCAATAGTGGGCTTAAGATTGATTATTCTGGAAACGGCACTTTTGTGGGGTCAGTTACCGGTACGGCTTTTTACTACTCGTCGGATGAACGGCTAAAGAAAGAAATTAAGCCAGTAGGGGACGCGTTGAGTAAAGTTTTGGGATTGCGGGGGGTGGAATTTAAGTGGAAAGAAAGTGGGGAGGAGAGCTTGGGATTTGTGGCGCAGGAAGTGGAGAAGGTGTTGCCGGAGCTGGTGGGGACGGATAAGGAGACGGGACTGAAGTCGGTGCAGTACGGGAACGTGACAGCGGTGCTGGTGGAGGCGGTGAAGGAGCAGCAGGCGCAGATTGAGAAGTTACAAGGAAGAATAGATAGGTTAGAGGCAGACCGATAAGTCGGATTGGACGGATTGGTCAAATAGGTCGGATAGGACCAATAGGACTAATAAGTATGTCGTATCGAGAGTTAAAATCATATCAGCAGGGGGTGGCGGTTTATGATATGACGGTTGAGTTCTGCAAGCGGTACATATCTGGTTACTCACGCACTCGCGATCAGATGGAGCAGGCGGCTCGTTCTGGAAAGCAAAATATCGTTGAGGCGTCGAGCGAGAAGACGAGCGAGAGCGGAGAATTGAAACTATTAGGAGTGGCCAGAGCTTCCTGGCAGGAATTATTGGAGGATTATGAAGATTTTTTACGACAAAAAGGAATGAGTCAGTGGACTAAGGATAGCCAAGAGGCGATGTTGATGAGGAATCTTTATAAAGAGAGAGAGGAAGAAAGGAAGAAGGTATATAAGGGATGTATAGAGGAACCGGGTCGGGCGGCGAATGGGGCGATTTGCTTGATTCATCAGATAAATTTTCTTTTAGACAGGCAGATAAAAGCGGCGGAGGAAAAGTTTGTCAAAGAGGGAGGGTATAGAGAGAATTTGAGGCGGAGGAGGGATAATGAAATTAAGCGGGAGATTATAAACAGGGAGTGGAGGAAACACGGATAGGTCCAATAAGACCAATAAGTCGAATAGGACCAATAGGACTGATAAGTCGGATAGGTATAATAGGACTAATAAGATGAAAATGAAGAAAGCAAAGGTTTGGGAGTTTTTAGGGGTATCACTGGTGGGGTGGGTGGTTTTGGCGACGGCGGCGATTGTTTACGCGGCGGCGAGTTATCAGGTGAATTATGGGGCGACGTCCACGATAGATGAGTGGTCAACGTGCAAGAAAATAACCAACAGTTCGGGGAATGGGCTGGCGATTTTTGTGCCGACGAACACGTCGGCGGAGTGGAACGCGTTTTATAGTAACAAGCCGACGGGGGTGACGGAGGCGGGGTGCTCCCCTACTATTTCAAGCATGGGAGTCGGGTCTTGTAATAACGGATATATGGATACGGCTCCGGCGAATGGGTGTAATGGCTCAGGCAACTTTAGTCCTAGCACGGTGACATATTTATCTGATGGACTGACAAGTTCCGGCAGTTCTTTCTTATATAATAATGCGGCTAAAGTTACATTAAGTGGAACGTCTTTAAGCACTAGTTTAAGAGTTTATCATATTGACGGGAAATATTTGTCTTTTTACTATTCTTCCGATGGAGTTAACTGGACACGGACTGCATCTGGATATGCGGCGCGTAGTTCACCACATACAGAAGTGATGCCGGACGGTTACCAGTATCTGGGAGTGGGGTCAGGTCAAAGTGGACAGGCAGTTTATGAGATTCAGATTCCGTAGTAAATAATTATAGTATAAGTAAGGTAGCCCCCTCACAAGGTCGGGGGATAAATTAATATGGAAAATGATTTGAATGGGGAGGTGGGAGAAAAGAAAAGGTTCTATACAATTTATTATGTGGTGTATGCGGTGTTGGCGGTTATTTTTGTTGTGATGATGGGGGTTTATCTAATTAAGAGGGGTGATGGGGAATTGTCCGGGACTTTAGAGGAAACAGTTGATAAAGAGGCCAGTAAGATAGTGCCGGAGGGGGCTGACCAGTATTTAGGTTCGGTGGATAAGGGAGAGAAACCGATATTCAGCGCGGATTTAGGTGGAGGAAAGAGTAAGTATTATGTTTTTTTAGAGTTAATAAACGGGAGTTTTAATAATCGGGAGATAAAGGTTAAGAAAGGGGATTTGGTGGCGGTAAATATGAATGGGGGAGAGACGGGGTTTGATTTTAAGATTGACGAGTATGGTTTGAATTACGTGGTGGCGGCAGGGGGAACAGTGCCGTTTGAGTTTGAGGCGGATAAGAAGGGGACGTTTAATTTTTACTGCGGTAAATGCTCGGGAAATGTTTTGGGAACGTTGACGGTTAAGTAATGGAGAATTGTCCACAGAGGGTTTGTGAGGGAGGTGTGATAAGATAAAGTTGGTTAGTTTATTGTAGCCCCTCGATCCGTCAGTTGGCGGACTCGGGGAATAAATTAAATTATTTTTATGCCAACAAAAAAGACAAGTGAGGAGGGGAAGCAAAAGGCGGGGTTTGATTGGGCGGCGAATAAGGCGGTGATAGCGACGGTAGTCGTGGTGCTGGCGATAGTAGGAGTATTTTATTGGCAGAAGGCGGAGGGTAAGCAGTACTGGGCGGTTTATACCAGTACGGGGGATATCTACTTTGGTAAAATGGCAATGTGGCCGCGCTGGGCGATGACAAACGTGTATTTATTGCGGGCGACGGGAGATCAGAGCAACCCGTTTGCTTTGAATAGGTTTGACCAGTCGGTGTGGAAGCCAGAAGACAGGATTTATTTGAATGACGAGATGGTGGTTTGGAAGGCGAGAATATCTTCTTCCAGCCAGTTGAATCAGCTGTTCCAAGACCCAAGTAAGTTTGGGCAGGTTCCGGCGGGAAGTGGAGAGGGCGCGGGTACTTCTCCTATTCAAGAACAGAAACAATAATTATCGGTTTACGACATCGATAATTATTCATTCAAGCGTAACCTGTTTGATTAGGTTAAAGTTGTTTTTCATGTTTATAATCCATTCGTGGATGGATTTTTTGTATCTTTCACTTCCGTTGAAATACTCAATAAGTAGATTGCGGTTGGTAACGGAAGGGAAGTTTTTCTTGCCAATATAATCAAGATGACTGCTCCAACGGTAATTTTCCAGAAATTCAATTGATTTCTCCGGTTCTGGTATTATTCGCTCTCGCCATTCTGGACTGCATAAGTCGAGAGGATTCAGGTGAATATAGTATGGCAAGTGAATAAAATGTTTTTCATCCGTAATAAGAATTGATTTATATCTTCCTTCAAAGAGGGTACCACTTCGTTTATATTTTTGGTTGAAATAGTTGGCATAACCTGTCCCTATTTTTTTCATGAAGAGAGTAACAGCTTTTTCTATACGGGGGGAAAGGAGGAGGTGATAATGGTTTGGCATTAAGCAAAAGGCAAGGATGTCTACTATTTTTTGTCGAGGTTTTAATTGTTTTTTTGCGTTTGGATTGTTTAGTTGGTGAATATGGTGTCTTGTATTGTAGATGTTATTGACGTCATTGAACTCATACAGGTCGTGTATAAAACGCAAATGGTCTTGTTTGTCCATAAATATTTTTCTTTTATCTACACCTCGATTGAGAATATGCATGAGTTCAGTCATGGTTTTATTGTATCGTGTATTATCGATGTCGTAAACCGATAATAAAATTATCGGTTTACGACATCGATAATGGGAGGGGGGGGTTGTAGGGAGAAAGAATTTAGGTTATAGTAGAGTTCATTTTATGAAGATTGAATTAGAAGCGAAAAAACGTGATGTTTTGGGTAAGAAAGTGAAGATGCTCCGGGCGCAGGGTTTGATTCCGGCGGAACTTTACGGCCGTGGGATAGAAAACACGCATATTATGATTACAGCGAAAGAATTTGCCGGCGTTTACGATAAAGCGGGAGAGAATACTTTGATAATGCTTAAAATTGATAGCGAAGAGCGGCCGGTGCTTATTCACGGAGTGGATTACGATTCACTGGCGGATGCTTACCGGGCGGCGGATTTTTACCAAGTGCGAATGGATGAGAAAACAACAGCAAACATACCTCTAATTTTAGTTGGAGAGTCGCCGGCGGTTAGGGATAAAGAAGGTGTGTTAGTGACGGTTGTGGACGAGATAGAGGTAGAGGCGTTGCCGGCGGACTTGCCACACGAGCTTGAGGTGGACATTTCGGGGCTGATAGATATAGGAGCAAGTATTCATGCTAAAGACATAAAGGCGCCAGTGGGAGTTAAATTGCTGGTTGAACCGGAGACGGTATTAGTGACGGTTTCGGAGAAGCAGGCGGAGGAGGTGGAGAAAGGGCCGACGGACGTGAGTCAGGTAGAGGTGGTTGGTGAGAAGAAAGAGAAAGAAGAAAAAGAAGGAGAAGGAGAGAAAGAAAAAAAGAAGGAAGATTAGATAAGGTAGTCCGCCCAAAGCGGACTTTTTTTATCCACGCACCAAAAGACCACGGATTTACCCGTGAATAAATGGTCTTTGGCGCGGGATTCCGCTCCACGGGCAAGCCAGCAGGGCTTGCCCGTGGAGCTTCATTACTAAATTTATGAGAGTATGGATTTCTGCCTGCCCGACCGAATGATTTCGGTCGTTCGGGCGGGCTTTCGCAGGAATAACAGAAAGGAGAAGTAAAAATGATCACTCATCTAAGGATTAGGGAATAAAAGTATAGTGTAATCCTTTAATCCGCCTCCTCCGCCAGTTGGCGGATGGCGGAGGCGGACTTGCTTAGGGGATAAAATATAGCAGGGGTGATATAATAAGGGAGAGTATGCGATATGTGCGAAAGCCGCGGGTGGCGGCGGATATACGTTTTTCTAATGCGTCGCCTTACCGTCTGCGGGAAGCGCGGGTAGTTTTGCGGCGGGAGCAAGTAATTAAACTGCCAATAATTAAGGCGGCGCAGGCGGCGGCTGTTTTGGCGGCTATGGCGATGTTTCTGTTTGGTTTAGCCAGCGCGCCGACAGGAGGGCAGATGACGTTGGCGGCGGCAAATAACGAGGAGAGAACGCAGCTGGAGGCACAACTCAAAGAGCTGGAAGGACAGATTGTTGAGTATGAGTCAACAATAAACAAGTATAGGACGCAGGGAGCATCACTCTCTTCCGAGATTAAGACCTTAGAGGCGAAAGTGGCGAGAATAAATTTACAGATACAGGCGACTAATCTGTCACTGATGCGCTTGAATAATGAGATTGTGGTTACAACCGAGAAAATAAGCGACACGGAGGTGTCCATTACCGAAAATCGGCGGCGGCTGGGCGAGATACTGCAATCCATATACGAAACGGAAGAGACGGGACTGATAGAGATTATGTTGAAGAATCCGAAGCTGTCGGATTTTGTCAATGATTTTAATAATGTGATATTGGTTCAGGATGGATTGCGAGTAACACTGCAGAAGATAACGGATTTGAGAAACGAGCTGGTTGACCAGAAAGAGACGCTGGCGTTGGAGAAATCGGACAAGGAGGCGCTCAAGGCGTACCAGGATTCGCAGAAACAATCGGCCAAGACGGTTGTGTCCCAAAAAGACGAATTGCTTAAAGTGACGAAAGGGCAGGAGTCGCGCTATAAGGAGTTGCTTAATGAGACAAAGAAAACGGCGGCGGAGATAAGGAGTAGAATCTTCCGTTTGTTGGGAGGCGGAGAGCTTACTTTTGAGGCGGCTTACGAGTTGGCGAAAGTGGCGGAGAACGCGACAGGGATAAGAGCCGCTTTTATTCTGGCGGTGCTGGACCAGGAGTCGGCGCTGGGACGGAATGTGGGCAGTTGTGGTTATCAGACGGCGATGCACCCGACACGGGACATCCCGCCCTTTTTGACAATTACCGGCGAGCTGGGAATTGACCCCAGTTCAGTCAGGGTGTCGTGTCCGATTACGGCGCACGGCGCTTACGGCGGGGCGATGGGGCCAGCGCAGTTTATTCCTTCCACCTGGGTTTTGTACAAAGACGCAATTGCGAGGATAACCGGCAGTCGGCCGCCTAATCCGTGGAGCAATCAGGACGCGTTTGCGGCAACAGCGCTTTATCTTAAGGATTCTTATAATTCAAGCGCGTGCGTCAATTACAGCAGGCAGTACAGCAATGTTTTGCCGGAGCGGACACTGCGGGAGCGGTGCGCGGCGGCGCAATATTACTCCGGCGGCCGTTGGTTTACCTACCGGTTTGTTTATGGAGACCCGGTGGTGGAGCGGGCGGAGAGGTTTCAGGAAGACATAAACGTCTTAACTTCTTAGGAAGAAGTTAGAACAGAATGACGAATTGTAGTTTTTTAAATTATAAATTTTAAGACTGGATTCCTGCCTGCCCGACTGAATGATTTCGGTCGTTCGGGCGGGCCTGCCCGACTGAATGATTTCGGTCGTTCGGGCGGGCTGGCGCGGGAACCCGCCCAACGGAGTTGTTCGGGCAAGCGACAGAGGAGAGATATGGTATAATGAGATTAATATGGAAAAATGGCAGATATGGGGGAGGGCGGGAATGGGGCTTGGCATATTAGTCGCGGTTGGTTTCGCGGTTTCATTCATCGGCAATTCAGGGCCAATAGCGAGGCGAGAGCGGGGAGCGTTACTGGCGCTTTTTGAGGTGACGGCCAGCGGGTTGGCGGAAGAGAAGCCGTATTTTACTTTAACCAACTACAACACAGCGGAGAAAATTTATATAGCTGGTTTCATTTTGGGAGCGCCGGGGCTGTCGGGATTCAAACCGTATTTTGAGGGTACGGCAGTAGAAGACGGCGGAAATAAATTGAGCTATAGCACGTCTACGGGAGTGGAGGAGGCGGAATACATACTTGATTTTCCCGTACCGATTGATAAGCAAGGCAGGAATAATGAACAGACGTTTGTTTTCAGTTTTTCTTCTTCCACGCTGGCGGCGTTGGAGGGTAAAGATGTTACTGTCTCCAGAGTTTTATACCGCAAGTCATACAAGATGACGAGTAAGGTTTACGAATACGATATTAATTTACGGTTGGCGGTGGGGGATTAGGGATATATGGTAGTCCTTCGATCCGCCTCCACCAGTTGGCGGACTTAAGGGATAAAAACTTTATTTTTTGAAAGCCAATACGATTTTGTCAAAGTCGGAGCCTTCTAGAATTTTTTCGATATTATGCCACTTCTTATTGATACGGTGGTCGGTTATGCGGTCGTCGGGGAAGTTATAAGTGCGGATTTTTTCGGCGCGTTCAGCGGAACCGATTTGCTCGCGGCGAAGTTCGGAGACGGCGCCGACGCGCTGGCGGACTTGTTCTTCATATAGTTTAGCGCGCAGGATGGCCATGGCAGATTCTTTGTTGGCAGATTGAGAACGTTCTTTTTGAGAGGCGACAACAAGGCCGGTGGGAAGGTGGGTGACGCGGACGGCAGTTTCCACCTTGTTGACGTTTTGGCCGCCGGGGCCGGAAGAGCGAAAGGTGGTTATGTTCAGATCATTGGGATTAATGACAACCGTTTGCGGCTCAACAAACGGGAGGACGGCGACGGAGGCGGTAGAAGTGTGAACGCGGCCAGAGCGTTCGGTCGCGGGGATGCGCTGGACGCGGTGGACGCCTGATTCGCAGCGTAATTCGTTGTAAGCGTCATCACCTTGGATTTGAATGATTATGGTTTTATAGCCGCCGGAGGGGCCGGAGCTTGAATCAATAAGCGATACTTTCCAGCCGTGTTTGGCGGCATGCCTTTGATACATTTGAGCGAGGTCGCCGGCAAAGATGGCGGCTTCGTCGCCGCCGGTACCGGCGCGGATTTCTAAAATTATTTTATTGAATTTATTCTCCATGTTTTGGTTTGGTAAGAGCAATCCTTCTACGGGCTATGGAAATAAAATTATAGTGTACCCTTCGATTTGCGGACTCACTCAGAGGATAAGAATAAAAGATATTTATTTAGAGGATTTTTTGGATTTTCTGGCGGCTTGTTTTGCGGCTTTGTTTTTAGTTGGAGAAGCGGGAGTGGAACGGGCGGTGCGGGACTTGAATTTTTCCACGCGACCGGCGGTGTCAATAATTTTTTCTTTGCCGGTATAGAAGGGGTGGCATTGAGAACAGATTTCAACGGAGAGCTTTGGTTTGGAGGCGCCGATAGTAAAAGAGGCGCCGCAGGCACATTTAATCTCGGCTTTTTTGAAGTAAGCCGGTTTTTCCTTGACAACCGTTTCGGTTTTGGCCGGAGCAATTGGTTTTTTCATGTGGTTGGATTATAAGGCAGATTAGCCGGTTTGACAAGAGAGGAGAGTGCCTTTATACTAACACCCACGAACCTTAATAACTCAATAAGTAGAAGACAATAAGTGAAGAAACCAGGAAAGTTTTTCTGTTGTTCCAAGTGAGTTTTGAAAAAGTAAAGTCGTTGGCGATGTACTTTTTCGGGAGCAGGTTAACGGCGGCGGCAACGTCGAAGTTAACGTACTCCTAATTTAATGAGGATTTGATCCTGGTCCAGGATGAACGCTGGCGGCGTGGATAAGGCATGCAAGTTGAACGGTTCCTTTTTAGTTTCGCAAGAGACAAAAGAGGAATAGTGGCGGACGAGTTAGTAACACCTTGGCAATCTACCCCCGAGACGGGAATAATCCGCTGAAAGGCGGACTAATACCCGATAGTCCCCAGTCCCATAAGGGTTCTGGGGTAAAGGAGCAATCCACTCAGGGAGGAGCCTAGGCCCGATCAGCTAGTTGGTAGGGTAACGGCCTACCAAGGCAATGACCGGTAGGGGGGGTGAGAGCCCGATCCCCAACGACGGGACTGAGACACGGCCCGTACTCCTACGGGAGGCAGCAGTCGAGAATATTCCACAATGGGCGAAAGCCTGATGGAGCGACGCCGCGTGCGGGATGAAGGTCTACGGACTGTAAACCGCTTTTCAAGAGGAAGAAGCCGAGCACTCAACGCAGGAATTTTTTGTCGTACGTTGAGTGCTCGGTTGACGGTACTCTTGGAATAAGGGGTGGCTAACTTCGTGCCAGCAGCAGCGGTAATACGAAGACCCCGAGTGTTATCCGGATTTATTGGGCGTAAAGCGTGTGTAGGAGGTTTGGTGCGTCTGTCGTTAAATCCCACTGCCTAACAGTGGGGCCGCGGCAGATACGGCCAGACTAGAGGGGGTGAGAGGTCTGTGGAACGCACGGTGTAGGGGTGAAATCCGTTGATATCGTGCGGAACACCAAAGGCGAAGGCAGCAGACTGGCGCCTTCCTGACTCTGAGACACGAAAGCGTGGGGAGCAAAAAGGATTAGATACCCTTGTAGTCCACGCTGTAAACGATGC
>ERZ1292629.2533-Hain-H43-01um-R1-2533-length-15192-cov-9_pt1 | contig 15192 bp, 20 predicted proteins | sample MGYA00564399_ERZ1292629 | MGnify/ENA primary metagenome ERZ1292629 (study PRJEB36523, sample SAMEA6512636) | groundwater metagenome | collected 2019-01-08 | study: AquaDiva: Metagenomics assemblies of 32 groundwater samples
AACGTGAGCTACGTGCTCGTGAGGCCCTGAGGCATGGTGAAGGGGATGATCTGCGGGCGCCGGATCGACGTGGGGTTCAGCCTCACCTAAGAGATGGCAGTACCGACATTTCGTGCGGCGGGAACTGTTGCGGCGAGTACCGCCGCGATCACACCGGGGATGCCCAGCGGCGTGCTCACCAACGACATCTTGTTGCTCATTCTCAAGACCCACGGTGGCGAAGCGATCACAGTGTCGGGCGGCACGGAGACCTGGGCTGAGGTCGCCGACTCCCCACAGAACATCGCTTCTCAGGTACGCCTGACGGTCTTCTGGGCGCGGGCCTCGCAGGACGCCCCGACATCGCCGACGACGAGCGACTCGGGCAATCATCAGTTGGGTCGCATCATTGCGATCAGCGGGGTCCGGACGAGCGGCAACCCGTGGGACGTGACCAGCGGCGGCGTCAATACGACTTCCGATACGTCTGGCGTGATTACTGGCGATACCACCACGTTGGCGGATTGTCTGATCGTGGCGATCATGGCGACGAATCAACCGGACTCGACCGGCACAGCGAATTTCTCGTCATGGGCGAACGCGGATCTGGCGAGTCCTACCGAGCGTGTGGACAACACCTCAAGCGTGTCAACTGGTGTCGGGACGGGCGCCGGGATCGGAGCAGCCACGGGTGGAAAGGCGACGGCTGGTGCCTATGGCGATACAACGGTAACGCTCGGTGCGAACGCGCAGAAAGCCTTTATCACCGTTGCCTTAACGGCAACGGCGGCGGGCGGGGGCGCAGGGCCCCCTCAGCGCACGCTGCTCGGAGTCGGGGTGTGACGGGCCGCCGGGGATTTCTGCTGGGTCTTCTGGGTGTCCTCGGCCTCAATGCCGCCCCCGCCACGTGGCAGCGCCAGATCGAGGACGGGGGACGGCGGCTGCTCGTCACCGTGACCGCTGGCCGCGAGTCGAACACCTACCAAGTCTGGGTGGACGGTGCCCCGATGACCGCCGACGAGTTGATGCGCGCCGAGCGGATGGCGCGGGAAGCGCTCACGGCGTGGCTTCGGCGACGTGGACCCGTGCCCGCCGGGCAAGGGCGCTAGCCCTGGACTGGACGGGCGTGGCCTGGGCGCTGCGGGAACTCATGGCCTGGAGCCGCGAGGGGTCCACGGGCATCCTCGCCATCAAGTTCCGCGGAGGCCGGGTCAACGCCATCGGCCGGCGTGACAGCCTGTCCCGGCGCGACATGGCCGCCTCCTTGACCGACGAGGCCGGGGAGCAGCTCGCCCGGGAGGCGAAAAAACTCTTGGAAGGGAAGGCCCCGGTCAAGTAGCCTCGGAGGTAGTTCGTCGCCCGGTATCCCGCCATTCGGAACCCGGGGAGGGGGAAACCCTTCTCCGGGTTTCGTGTTTTCGGGGGCCGAGCAAGGAGGATCGCATCGAGATGTCCCGGCTGCTCGACCCCGTGTCGAGGCCGTCCCCTCGGCTCCCAGGGCCGTCATCCTGGGCGTTCGCCCGGCGCGCAGCCGAGGCCGGGGCACCGGCCCGTTATCCGGTGCATCGGGGTGGGCCCCCGCACCAAGCCCAGGAGCGCTGAACATGGCCAAAGACAAGACCGCGACAGTCACGACCGACCCTCCCGACACCTCCGACTTCATCGAGGCCGATCTGCCGAAAGGCGTCAGTCTCGACGATCTCCCGGTGCCGGAGGCCGAAGCCCCAGCGAAGGCGGAGCCTGGAAAGCCCGCCAAGCCCGAGGCCGAGGCCCAGGAACCAGATCGCAGACCCCCCGCGAAAGTCGTCCCGGCCCAGGCCCTCCAGGAGGAGCGCGACAAGCGCAAGAAGGCGACATCCCGCGCCAACCTCTACGAGGCGATCGTCCGGGGCCGCGACCGGATCGTCAGCCCCCGTCCCTCTCCGACCCAGCCCGACGCCAAGCCCAGGCCCGCCATCGAAGGCGAGCGCCTGCACAAGTTCCGCCAGCAGATCGGCGGGCTGCGGACCGAGATCGAGCGCACCTATCCCGAGCTCGGCCCCGTCATGGGGCGGCTCGGCGACGAGGTGGCGGCCTTGGTGACCGACCTCACGACGGGCCACGAGCGGCTGGAGAAGTACGAAAAGGCCCTCGTGCGCGCCGACATCGAGATCGCCCACATGCAGCGGATCAAGAACCGCCGGATCCAGGTCCAGGAGCGCGCCCTCAAGCGCGTGGCCGTGGACTGGGACGAGCGGCTCAAGGAGGCGGGGCTCTTCCAGGCCTGCTGGCAGGACCCCGACACGGGGGCCTTCGGCGACCCGGAGATCGCCTACGAAATCTACGCCGCCGACAACCCGCCGCTGCACGGCTACTTGGTGGCACTCGACAAGCTCCGCCTGGAGGGCTCGCTCTCCCGGCGCGACTACGAGACGGCCATCGGGCGGCTCGAGGCCAAGGGGCTCCTGGCCCCGGTGGTCGAAGACGACGACGACACGGGGGGCGAAGGCCAGACGGGGGATGTCCAGCCCGCAGCCAAGGCCACGCCGGCAGCGCCGGCGAAGGCCGAGGAGGCGCGGGAAGCGGGCAAGCGGGAGGGTCGGGCGGAGGTCGCCGCGGTCGTTGCCGACAACAGTACGCGCCATCGGGGGATTCGCCACCTGAAGCCCGCCGGCGAAGGCCGGGCCGGGCTCAGCCGGGACTACCTCGACTGGCTCATGGACAACGACTATCAGCGCTACACGACGCTCATCGAGGCCAACGGTGGCAAGCAGGGCAAGCTCTACCGCTGGCACCACGGCGGCGTCGAGTAGAGGGGGGACGACCATGGTCGAGATGCTCAGGGTACTCGCATACCGCAGGCGCCTGTACGACCGCTGGCGCCTGCTGGGCATGGGCCCGCTCGAGGCGATCCGCCTCGGCGCAGAGGGCCTGACCCCGCTCCTGCCGATCAGCGGCGGGGCGGACACGGAGTTCGGCACGGGGGCGGCGGAGGCCGTCAAGCGCTGGGCCACGGAGGTCTGGCGCGAAGCCCCGTTCCTCATGACCTGGGGCAAGTTCATCGGCAAGGACGGCAACTCGATCGTCCAGGACAAGTCCGACCTCGAGGGCAAGCCGGGCGATCAGATCACCTGCACCTTCAGCCGCAAGCTCGCCGGCGACGGCACCACGGACGACGCCGACCTCGAAGGCCAGGAAGAGCAGCTCCGCTACTACTCGGACACCGTCACGCTCTCCCAGCGCCGCAACGCCGTCCGCCTCAAAGGGCGGATGAGCGAGCGCCGGACGGCCTTCAACCAGCGCCAGGATGCCAAGGATCACCTGAAGTCCTGGATGGCGGAGACGACGGACAACGACCTCTACACGAAGATGACCGACTCGCCCGCCGCCTCGCGCACGGTTTACCCGGGCGCCGTCACGGCCATCTCGGGCCTGGCCGCGGGCAACGTGATCTCCACCGTGGTCATGGACCGCGTGAAGGCCATGGCCAAGAAGGCCGACCCCAAGGTCTGGCCGGTCGCGATCAACGGGCAGGACTGGTACGTGCTCTTGATCCACACGGACGTCGCCTACGACCTCGAGCAGGATACGATCTGGCACGCCGCGCAGCGGGACGCCCAGATCCGGGGCGACGAGAACCCGATCTTCACGGGCCGCCACGGAACCTGGCGCGGCATCGTGCTCCACGAGCACGAGAAGGTGCCGGTCGCCACGGACGGCGGGGCGGCGGGCAACATCGCCTGGGCTTCCAACATCTTCATGGGCCAGCAGGCCGGGTTCATCGCCTTCGGCATGCGGCCGGAGGCCTGGGAGAAGGAGTTCGACTACGGCGCGAAGGTGGGCTTCGCCATCGGCGCCATCTGGGGCAGTACGAAGGCCGTGTTCAACGCCGTAGACCGGGCGGTCTTCGAGGTTCGCACAGCTAGAACGAACAATTAATGCATAACACTCAAGACGTTACACCTCAAAAGAGCAGGCACGGAATCACCGGCAATCGTGGTGCCCGCGGTGCCCAGTACGCTGAGTGGCGCCGGACGGCTCGCAAGTGGTGCCCGACCTGCGAGACGGAGAAGCCGCTCGCGGAGTATCACTTCGACAAACGCGGCTACCCGATCGGTCGCTGCAAGGAGTGCATGAAAGCGAACGACCGCACTCCCGAACGTCGCGCCTATCGCACCGAGTGGAATCGTCAAAACCGCAAGAACAATCCGCTCGCGTTGTTCAAGCAGCGGGTGAACCACCTCACGCGATTCGCGGTGAAACTGGGATTGTTGACGCCTCAGCCTTGCGAGGTCTGCGGCGACTGGGATGTTCATGCCCACCACACCGACTACCGGAAACCGTTGGAGGTTCGCTGGCTGTGCCAGAAACACCACGCAACCCTCCATCAATCTTTGAGGGCGTCGAGGCGGGCTCCGGCACCGCAGGAGGGGACAAGACCATGAAGGGGGTGAAAGGAATCATGAAGACATCTTCGGCGCTGCGCACGGTCCCGGCGGTCCTTCTCGCCCTCGCCCTGCTCGTCGCGGGGCCGGCGCCGGCCCTCGCTCAGACCTACTTCTGGTGGCAGATCGTGGACGAGACGGGGCAGCCCTACACGGGCGAGAACGTGCAGTGCTCGGTGTACCGCCCGAACATCCACGGGGCGGCCATCCTGCACACCTCGTCTACGCTCAGCAACAACACGGCCGCCAACGACCCGCTCTGGGCCGACAGCACGGGCAAGTTCCACTTCTACTCCTCGCTCAACACGCCCGTGGACGTGACGTGCTTCTACGACTACGGCGGCGGCGGCTTCTCGGGCCGCATCGACCGCTTCACGCACCGCATCATGCTGGCCCGCCAGGGCGTGCAGGTGAGCCGGTTCAGCGTCAACTCGACGGCGGCCACCTACCAGACGGCGACCAACATCTACCTGCCGGCTGGGGCCGTGGTGAGGGACGTCATCATCCAGAACCTCAACCCGCTGGGGCTCGGCACCTACCATCTCTCGGTCGGGTTCCTCGGGAATCACACCGTGGCGACCGCCAACGCGCTGGTGAATACGCAGGCCTTGAGCTCGCCCGACGAGTGGGTCCGACCGCACACCGTCATCACGAGTCTGGCGGGGTCGGCGGCGACCTATAACTCGAACCACCGCGGCCTCGCCATGATCAATCACATCGCCGCCGCGAACCGGGCACCACAGGCGCAACCCTACCTCGTCCACGTCGCGACGGGGCTTCAGGTGGGCTACTCGGCCCAGCCCGGCACGGGGGCGGGCGTGCGAGCCCACGTGTTCGTGATCTGGCAAAAGTTCCATTCCAGTATCAACCGCCTGCCGTTCGGGGCTGGGCGGTAACGGGACTCCGTGCAGTGGCGCGGCGCGGCGGACTGGCTCGGCCTTGGCCCTAACGGGCATGGTCGGGCCGCTGCCGCGCCGCGTCTGACCCCCTCCACCTTCGAGTGGCCCAAGGCCGGGGTCTACGCGCCCTGGCTCTGGGTGCCGTTGCTGGCCCTCATCGCCATCCCCTTCCCGCTCTTCGGCTGGCCACTGCCGGAGCGAGCTGTGCCGATCATGTGGCTCCTCGTCATCGGGGGCCTCGTGCTCCTGAGCCGGGTCGCGCAGGCCTCCTGGCCGCTGGCCCTCCTGATCCTCTGGGCCGTCGTCCGGGGAGCCATGATGCAGTTTCCCCACCGGGCGCTGCAACTGCTCTTGCTGCTCGCCTTTGCCAGCCTGCTCTATGTTGCGGCCCGCGAGTTGCCACGCCGCGTCCAGCGCTGGGTGGCCCTCGCCCTCATGGTCGGCCTGGGGTGGGAGATGGCCTTCGGGGTCTTGAACCTCTTCGGCACCTATCCGGGCATGGCCTGGGTGGATCCGAACTACCACGGCCGCCCGATGGGCTTTCTCACGCACACGAACTACTACGGGTCCTTCCTGGCTCTGGCCCTGCCCGTCGCGTGGTCTCTCTTCGGCGTCGGCGCCGCGGCGGCGGTCTTCGGCATGATCGTCATGACGTTGTCGGGTGGCCCCGTGATCTCGGCCTCGGTCGGCGTGCTGTTCATGGTGTGGGCCGATCTCGGCCGGCGCACGCGCTGGGCCGTGGCGGGGGGGCTCGCCGGCGTGATCGCCACGGTGATGACCCGGCATGAATGGCGTCTCTCGGGCCGCCGGGAGGTCTGGTTCGCCTTCCTGCCCGAGTATCTGCGCTACCCCGTCATCGGCCAGGGTCTCGGCTCCTGGCGGGTGCTGGCGGAGGACCTCAACACCCGGTTCACGCGCGAGGCCGTGCAGGCCAAGGTCGCCGCCGGGGCGAGCCTCGAGCAGGCGACCCAGCAGACGCCGCCGAGTGTCTTCGCCACGCTCCAGGCCCACAACGAGCCCTACCAGCTCGCCTTCGAGCTCGGCCTGATCGGGCTGGTGCTCGTCGGCCTCTGGGTGCTCCAGGCGGGTCTCCTTGCCCGCCGGGCACTGGCGAATGAGCCGGCCCCGGTCGGCCCGTGGTGGGCCCCTGGTCATCTGCCCCTCGAGCGCGCCTGGATCGCCGTCCTCCTGACGGCCGCCGTCAACAGCCTCGGGAGCCCGGTGTTCCACCTGCCCGCCCAGGCGGCGATCACGCTCTGGGCGCTTGGCTCGCTCCAGGGCTCCGTCGCACGCCTCGGAACCCAGGCGGCCCCGGATTACCGGCCGCTCATCGGCACGAAGCCCCAGCGCCGGCCCAAGCGGGTCGCCGCAGAAAGGACGTAGCCTTATGGCAAAGTCAGCCACGAAGGACGACATTCGCAACCTCGGCGAGGATGCCGACGACCTCGTCGCCGCCGAGGAGTTCCTGGCTCTCGATGCCCCCCCAGGCCCACGGAGCAAGCCCATCGTGGAGGCGACCGTGGTCTACCTCGGCGGGCACCCGCACTACTCCTGCTCCATGCGGGGGCGGATCTTCGAGGAGCGAGCCGAGCAGGAGGACGGCACCGTGACGGTCAAGAAGAGCGTCGCCGATGCCGGGTTCACCAAGTACGTCTTCGAGACGCACGACCGCCTGGGGCGGCTCGAGCGCCGCCGGGTCATGCCGGCTCGCGCCCCCGTGGGCGCCCGCGGGCGGCCCTACGCAGTGGTTCAGCACCCGGACCACATCATGCGGTTCGACGAGGGCATCCGCTACCGCGAGGACGGTCGGATCGAGCGCTTCCTCGTGCTCTTCACGGGGGCGGAGCGGGATCGGAGCAAGCGGCTCATGGACGAGTACGCCGCGCGGGTGCGGCGCTACCGGCAGCGGGAGCAGGAAGAGCTCGAAGACACCACCGCCGGCTCCAGCGTCCGGGCGGTGTGAGGAGGGCAGGCATGGCCTACGGCAAGAAGGCGACCGGCAACCTCAAGAAGCAGCTCGACGACCGCCCGAAGTGCCCGGACGGCGATCTCGGCGACTTCGCGCCCAAGGGGGACGGCACGGCCCTCGGGCGGGACGGCACGGCCGAGGGCGGCCCGCTCCCCAAGGACGCGGTCACGGGCAGTGTCGGGCGCGGGGGGAAGTTCTCCAGCGTGACCTCCCATGGGCGGGTCTCAGTGCCGATGCAGGGCAAGCCGCTCTTCGACAACGGCCGTGGCAAGAAGCAGAAGGAGGACTAGCGCCGGGGCGCTCGCGGCCCTCGCCCTCGTCCTGCTCGGGGCCGCCCTGCCCGCTGACGGCGGGTCGCGCTGGGGCCGGAGCCAGATGGTCGTCTGCTCGGCCACGCGGGCGCATCTCGCCGTGGGCGATGCCGCGCGTGCGAACCTCACGCTCTTCAACGCCGGCACGATCCACGCCAACGTCGGCTGGCTCGCGCATGCGCAGACGGGCTTTCAGGGCATGACGCTGCACGCCGGGGCCTCGATGGAGTTCCGCGACTTCCAGAGCGGGATCGAGTGCCAGACGGCAGGGGGGAGCACGGCCGTGGAGGTGCTCGAGGAGCTGAAGTGAGGCGGCGATCAGCCCTCGCACTGACGCTGACGGTCGCGGGGATCCTCCTGCTCGGCGCGACCTACCGCTACACCCCGAACCTCATCTCGGGCTTGCTCGTGATCTTCCGCGGCGGGGGCGTCGAGTTCGACACCGACAACGCCGGGGACATCGGCCAGTCCGCGACGGCCCGGCGCCCGCGGGACCTCTTCGTCGCCCGCAACGCCCATGTGACGGGGTATCTGCATCTCCAGGCCGCGCTGAGCTACGGTGCGCACATGGTCACGATCGCCTCGAACGGCGCGGGCGGCGTGGCCAACGCCGAGACCCTCTCTGGGCTCCGCAGCGTCTACGGCCTCGAGTGCCTGGACGGCGACGGATGCACCGTGAGCCTCGGGACGACCGGCATCACCGCCGGCACGATGGTGCGGTTCGTCAACCTCTCGACCAGCGGCAGCGCGAACCACAACCTCACGCTCTCGGACGCGGCCCCCCTGCACCTCGGCGGGGCGCTGACGCTCTCGGCCGACGACACTGTGACACTGATCTACATGGTGAACCGCTCGGGGGCCGGGGCTTGGTACGAGCTCGGTCGGAGCGCCAATTGATGAGGAGGACCGCATGAGTCGGCGACGGGTTCGGATCGGCCGCTGGGCTGCCCTCCTGGGGCTGGCGCTCGCCCTCGCCCTACCCCTGATGGCCACCGCGCAGGGATACCTCTTCGCGCCGGATGGCACCGCGACGCGGCCCGGCCGCAGTTACACGCTCGACACCCGGCTCGGGTCCTACCGGATCGGGCGCGACAACGAGGGCTTCGTCGCGGACGGCCAAGTGCGCTGGCACTACGGCGCCGCCGCCCCGTCGCTGGCCGTCGTCTTCCACGTGCTCAGCGGGGTGGAGAGCCGGTTCGGCGGCCCGCTCTACGTCCAGAGCGCCCTCGGCGTCGGCACGGATACACCCGGCGCTGCGCTCCACGTGGTTGGGGCCATGCAGGCGACCGCCCTCACGCTCCAGACGCAGTTGGTGATCCAGGCCCTGCACGTGCAGGGGGCGATCAGCGCCGTCAGCGCCACGCTCCAGAACCAGCTCACGACCAACGGCGTGATCTTCGGCACCGACAACGCCTTCAACCTGGGCACGAGCGTCTCGGCGGGGCGACCGCGCGATCTCTTCGTGGCCCGCGACGCGCACGTGGCGGGGTACCTGCACGTCCAGGGCGCCTTCACGACCGGCGCTCACGTGGTCACCGTCGCTTCGGACGGCGTGGGAGGCCAGGCGAACGCCGAGACCCTCTCCGGCCTCCGCTCGCTCTACCTGCTGGAGTGCCTGGACGGCGACGGCTGCACGGTGACCCTTGGCAGTTCCGCCACTGTGGGGACCGTCATCCGCCTCATCAACGTCTCGACCTCCGGCAGCGCGAATCACAACCTGACCCTCTCCGACGCCGCCCCCCTGCACTTGGCCGGGGCGCTGACCTTGTCGGCCGACGACGCCGTGACGTTCGTCTACGTAGTGAACCGCAGCGGCGCGGGGAACTGGGTCGAACTCTCGCGCTCGGCCAACTAGACGTTGACCACACAGGCGAGCGGCAACAACGTGACGTGGAAATGGCTCGTCGGTGTCCTGATCTCGCTCCTCATCATGGGGGGCGCCACGTGGATGACGACGATGTACGCGGAAGTCGGGACGATGAAGAAGGAGCAGGCCGAGGATCGCAAGGCGACGAGCGCGGTCAAGGAGCAGATCGGCGTCATCGAGGAGCGCGTCCGGCGCACGCAGGAGGACGTGCGCGAGATCAAGGACAGCCAGAAAGAGACCCAGCGGAAGCTCGACGAACTCCTGCGGCGGCCGTAATGGGCGTTTCCCAAGGGTGTCACCGTGGGGCTTGACAGCTACTCGGCGATTCTCGACCTCGTGCTCCGGCGGGCTCAGATGGGCACGAGTAGTTCGACGGAGGACTGGTACGGGACCGTCGAAGACGCCCTCATCGAAGCCTGGCGGGATCTCGTCGTGCGCTTCCCCTGGCTCTCGCTTCGCAAAGACCCGCCGGGGGCCTTCGTCACGACCGACGACATCACGACGACGACCATCACGATTGCGACGGCGGGCACGGGCGTGACGGTCACCCTGTCGGCCGCGCCCGCGACCTCGATCGCGGGCCGGAAGATCGCGCCCACGGGCAAGAGCTGGATCGCGCGGGTGACCACGCACGCGGCAGGCTCGACATCCGCGACGGTGGACGCCGCCCCCGAGACCCTCGCCGCTGGCACGGCGTGCGTCATCTACCAGGACGAGTACGATCTTGCCTCCGACCTCGGGGCCTTCGTGGACGGGCTCTGGTCGGATGACGGCTTCGTGCCCCCGTGGCCCGAGGACCGCGTGCGGGCGGACTACCCCGACCCGCCCTCGGCGGCGCGCATCCCACGGGCCTTCTGCCGCATCGGGCAGCGCCGCATCCGCCTCTCGCACTACCCGACCGAGGCGATCCGCTTCGAGTACCCGTACTCCTACGAGCCGGCCGATCCCTCCGGGTCGGGAACGCTTGCGATCGCGTTCTATCTCCGGCCCGCCTACGCGGAGCTCGGCCTGGCGCTGGCCTTCGGCATGAAGAGTGATCGGCGCGAGGCGAACGCGCAGGCCCGGGCGGAGGTGCTGATCCGCCGGGCGCTGGCCTACGAGGACCGCCTGCGGTCGGCCCTCCTGCCGGGGGCCTCGCGGCAGATGCCGGAGGCCGATTATGCGTAGCCTCAGGGCCTCGCTCGCGCTTCTGCTCGTCGGCTGTGTGATGCTTCCTGCGACCAGCCCGTGCCTGCCGGAGGGCGTGCCGCCGTTCGCCGAGTGGAACCTCGTGGCGCTGCGACCGTCCGGGGTGTGCCGGACCTGTCGGCAGGCGCTCTACGAAGTCGGGGAGGTGTCGCTGGTCGTGTTCTGGGTCGGCGACCTCATCGGCCTCATCGACCCGGCCCCGCGGGATCCGACGGTCCCCGCCTGGCAGGATGCGGGCGTCGTCGTGCCCGCTGGCGAGTTCCGTGTGCGCGCCGAGCCCGTGCAGACCTGCCGGTGGACCCGCCGTGACCTGGGGACGTGATGCCGTGGCGCTGGCTGCTCTGGGTGCCGCTGTCGGTGGTGCTCGCGGCCTCGGCCTGGGCGCAACTGCCGCGCCCCTTCGTGCATGTCTTCCACCGAGTGCAGGCTGGCATCGCCCCAGGCGCGGACGCCCACGTCCTCGGCTATACAACGCTGACCCTGCACGTGGCGGCGGCGGGGACGCCCTCCTTCAACATTCACTTCCTGGGGTCTCTCGACGGCACGAACTGGACCCTCCAGCACTGCCAGTCCACGTCGATCCGGCAGGGCCACGACGCCACCCTCATGCACACGGCCCTCGGCACCGGGATCTGGCGGTGCAACGTGACCGGGTTCACGCATTTCCGGGCGCACGTGACGGCCTACACGGCCGCTGTGGCGGGCCACTCGACGACGATTCTCGGGACCGTCATGGTGGTTCCGGGCTTGCCGTGAGGGATCTTCCGTGAGACCCGACTGGCGCCACAACGCCCGCCCGGTGACGGCGCGAGAGGCCAGTGGCCTGCGCGTCCGGGAGTGCCTCGTGCGCGTGCCGCCCGGCGCTCCGCCGGGGGGCGAGTTCGTCCTCGAGCGGCTGGATGCCGCCGGCGAGGTGATCGACCGGCGCCTCCTCGCCCTCGAGCCCGCTGAGGTCCAGGCGATCCTCGACGGCGGGCTGGCCGCGAGCCTCCGCGCGCTGCTGGAGGGGCGCGGCGATCTGCCCGCTGGCGCCCAGGAAACCGCGGCGCGCCCGACGGCAGCGGACGCGGAGACGCCGATCCTGAGGCTTGGCTGATGGGCGAGTACGACGGCGTGACGCCGGTCCTCATCATGGCGGGCCGGACTGGGCTCTACGGACTTCGGAACAGGGAGATGATCCCGACGGCGGGGCTGATCGTCTTCAGAAATGCCACGTTCGAGGACGCGACCTGGCGCACGGGGCCGGGGGCCTCGATCCTCGGCGCCGCGATCACCGGGGCCCCCGCGATCCAGGCCGCGATCGACTTCTGGCCCGATCCCGACACCCAGCGCGCCCTCGTGAGTTGCGGCGACGGGACCCTGCGCAAGGACGACGGGGCCGGTGACAACTGGGTGACGCTCGCCTCGGGCCTGACGACGGCCGGGCAGGTGCCCATGTGGGCGCTCGGGGGCGGGGAGGACCGGGGGCGGGTGAAGAAGGCCTTCCACGCAGACCGGATCAACGGTGTCCGCGTGCTCGCGGCCGACGGGGCGACGATGGCGGCGATCAGCCGGCCTCCCGATGACTGGACGGGCAGCAACCAGCCTGGCTGGCTCTGCCCGCACGAGGGGTACCTCTGGGGCGGCGGCGGGCCGAACTTCCCTGAGGGCGTGTACCGTTCGTCGCGGGACGATCACGAAGATTTCCTCACACGGCGCTACATCAAGGCGCTCTGGGGCGGCCTGCGTCGGACGACGGTGGGCCTGTCCTACAAGGGGGGTCTCGTCGTCTGGGGCGATCCTGAGGGGGCGTGGTGGATCGACACGCGCGACCCGAGCGACCTCGCGTGGAGGGTGGTCAAGATCGGGCAGGCCGGCTGCCCGGGCCCCCTCGGGGCCATCGCAGCCGAAGACGACGTGCTCTGGGTGGACCTGCAGGGCGGCTGGCACCTGATGTCGATGACCGACCCTCAAGGCACCCCGCGCGCCCAGGACCTCACGCAGCGGCAACTCGGCTCGTGGTTTCGCAACTACATCAACCGGAGCCAACTGCATCTGGCCCAGATGGTCTGGGACGGGGAGCGGCAGAAGGCGGAACTGGCCTGCGCGAGCCAAGGGCAAACCCAGAAGAACCGGCGCGTGGTCCTTGATCTCGCCCAGAAGCGGGTCGGCCTGAATCAGCAGCCCTCGGGCGAGCGATGGAGCTACTGGGACGCCGACCGCAACGAAGCCCTCTTCATGCGCCGCGCCTCGGGCGTGCTTGAGCCCACCTTCGGGGACGCCTCCGGCCGGCTCTGGCGGCTGGAGCAGTCGGCGCGCAACCGGAACGGATCGGGCTACACCTTTGAATGGTTCACGCGCGACAGCGACTTCGGCGAGGTCCACCGCGCCTTCATGGGGCGACGGAAGAATCTCCGCTACCTCCAACTCGTCTATGACGCGCGCACGGCGGGCACCCACTCCATCGAGCTCTACCACAACGGCGAGAAGCGGCAGACGGTGGTGCTCGATCTCGAAGCCGGCCCGCCGACCCTGCCCGTGACCCTGCCCTTCCAGCTCGGGACGGAGAACATGCTCCTCACGCGCAAGGTGCGTCTGACGGGGCACGCCGAGCGCATCTCGCTGCGCGGGCTCTCGACGGCGGCGAATTTCGACCTCTCGATCGCGGCGATCATCCTGGGCTTGGAGGCGACGTGAGGCTAGGCCAGTTCCTTCCAGTTTTTGCCGGTCACGATCGCCGAGATCGCCGTCGGCGTCACGGCGTATTCTCGGGCGAGCACGCTCTGACGCTCGCCAGCTCGGGCGCGCCCCTTCACCGCCATCGCTTGTTCGGCGGTGAGCTTACCAGTGAGCCAGTGCTGGCGCACCAACGGCGGCTTCAATTCCAGCCGCGCCCAGACACGACGGTAGGTCTGGCCGCGGAGGATGGCATAAACACTTTGGCTTCGCACTCCGTATTGGCGCGCGAGCGTCGGCTGGCTCACGTCGCCTTGCGCGTAGGTCCGGATGATGTCCTCCACTTGGGCTTCGTTGAGCTTGGAGACCCGTCTGGGATGGAGCGGCGCTTCCGCGCCCCCGACGTGAGTCCACATTTTGCGGCGCAGGATCATCCAGATCGTCTGTGGATTCACCTTGTAGTCTCGGGCCAGCGCCGCACAGGACAGGTGGGTATCCGCAGCGTACCGATTACGAATCTCAACGACCTGCGCTGCGGTCAATTTGCTGTGGCCGCGCGCTTCACCACGCGGTATGCGGCCTCTGGCGATCATGTCCCGGACGTTGTCGGCATCGCTTCCAAGTACCAGATGTTCTGGGCGAACACAGGGCGGGTTGTCGCACGAGTGGCGCACGCGCTGCTTGCCTGGTGGCCTACCATCGAGGATGCACATCACCCGGCTGGCGCGTTCCATGAGCCAAGCCGTTCGGCCTTGAACACGCATGGGCATCGCCATGACGCCGTAGCCATCACGGTTACGGGTCCCACGCCACAGCCAACAGCCGTCGGTCTTTTCTACTTTCGCCCAAAAACGGAGCAGAACCCTCTCTGGAAAGACGTGAGTGACCATGTCTAACTCCACCTCTCTGATCTGGAGATGCATATATACCATCGTCGTAGCGCTACTGTCAACTTCTATTCTTGTCGCCATGCCTCGTGTGGCGTTCTCGCAGGGTTCATGTAGCATTTACAAGACGTTTCAAACCGGCGACTCCGTGTCCGCTTCCGATTTGAATAGCCTACAGACCGTGATCGGTGTTACGAATCAGACCACGACATGTCTGGATGACTACAGCTCGTCCGCCGCGATCATGCGCACCGCCACCGACCCCTACGCGAGCGGCACCGAATCGCTGGCGACGAGCCTCGCGGGCGAGTTGGAGCGCCTGCGCTACGTGCTCCGCCACCTCCACGGCTTCACGTACTGGTATTCCCACAACGAGGACGTGAACTTCGGCCACCGGACGATCCGGAACCATCTGACGACACTGACGAGCTACAAGGAGCTGATCCGGAGCGAGGCCCATCTGTCCTCCGCCTCCACGCGCTTCCACTTGATGACCCTGGGCGTGACCGAGTACGTGGCGGGGGCGGCGCACCCGGAATCCGCGATGCTCCTCCTGCACGTCAACACGAGCGTGCGGTTCATGGTGGGGATCGGCGGGGACACGCACGTGGGCTCGACCCTCGCCGTGCATGCCTCGGGCTCGGCCGCCTTCCCCGCGATCTATCGCGTTGGGGACACCAACACGGGGATTTACTGGCCCGCCGCCGACCAGCTCGCCATCACGGTGGGGGGCACCGCCGCCGCGACCTTCACGACGGGGGCCACCGGCCCCCACGCCATCGGCGGGGGGACGAGCGCGGATCAACGGCTGCGCTTGCTCGGCAGCTTCACGGGCTCGGCGGAGACGCGCGGCGTCTCCATTGAAGGGACGCTCACCGGGGTCGCGGGCGGCGTGCTCTACGGCCTGTCGATCACCCCGGCGCTTGCCGAGGCCGGGTCGGGCGTCCACGGCACCATCGCCGGACTGTACGTCGCGCCCGCCGTCACCAACGCGGCTGCCACGGCCACGCTTG
>ERZ1292629.2536-Hain-H43-01um-R1-2536-length-15187-cov-6_pt1 | contig 15187 bp, 19 predicted proteins | sample MGYA00564399_ERZ1292629 | MGnify/ENA primary metagenome ERZ1292629 (study PRJEB36523, sample SAMEA6512636) | groundwater metagenome | collected 2019-01-08 | study: AquaDiva: Metagenomics assemblies of 32 groundwater samples
CACTGCACACAACCTGATTAGAGGAATTAAACATCATCCGCCATCCATCATCATTGGCGGATCATTGGGAGTGGGATTGGTTGACGGAGGGCTTTCGCGAGGCCGGAGAGCGGTTCAAGCCGACAGACATCGACGGCCTAGTGGAGCGAAGAGGGAACTTCCTCTTCATCGAGACGAAGAAGCCCGGGGCGGAGTTGCCCACGGGGCAAAGGATCGCGCTGGAGAGGCTGGTCGACCTGGCTGACTCGCGCGATCTCCCAGGTTCCGCGTTGGTTACGCTGCATGGGCCAAAGGACACGCCAGAGCGGATGCAGTGGAGATACCAGCGGAGATGGGCGCCAGCGGAGGCGTGCGATCGGCGCGTTGCAATCGATTGGATCAGATCTTGGTTCTTGCGCGCCAGTGAGCCGGAAAACCGCCGCATATAGTAAACGGATCCGGGCGCGTTGGATCTATTGCCGTTGCTCAGGGGCCTTTTTGCTGGAGCGCCGTTCATGTTGCTGCGTATCGCCTCCGCCATCGTCGCCACGGTCCTGTCCGTCGTCGCCACCGCGCCGGGGTTCTCCTCGGTGACGGCAGCCGAGCTCACCTCCTCTGGCCGTCTCGAGCGCGTGCGGCGCTCCGGCTCCGGGTGGGAGGCGCGCTGCCCCGCGCACGAAGACCAGCGAGCCAGCCTGAGCATAGGCGAAGGGCAGGACGGGCGGATCCTCCTGACGTGTCACGCCGGTTGCAGCCTCGACGCGATCCTCCTCGCATTGGACCTGAAGAAGGAGGATCTCTTTCCCCCAGGGACGAAGAATCGGACGTCGTCCTCGTCGAGCCGCGAACGTATCACCTTCCGCTACGACTACCGAGACGAGCACGGAACAGTCCTCTACCAGGTCGAGCGCACCGACCGAAAGAACTTCTGGCAACGCCACCCGTGCAAGGAAGGCCACGGGAAATGGAATCGCTCCGGGTGGACATCGGGGCTCGGAGGCAAGCCCGAGCGCTGCCCCTGCCCGTCTGCCCGCCGCGTCCTCTACCGACTTCCGGAGCTCCTCGCGGCGGACGCTGCCCTGCCCGTCTGGATTCCGGAGGGCGAAAAAGACGTCGAGACCTTGGTCCGGCTCGGCCTCGTCGCAACCTGCAACGCGGGCGGCGCAGACAACGGCAAGGGCTCCAAGTGGCGACCCAAGTTTTCCGCATGGCTCCGCGACCGCTCCGTCATCCTCCTTGAGGACAACGACGACGCGGGGCGCACTCACGTCGACTACGTCGCCTCCACCCTGCAAGGCGTCGCTCGCTCGGTCAAGGTCATCCGCTTCCCAGATCTGCCCAAGCACGGCGATGTCTCCGACTGGATCGCGCAGGGTCACACCCGAGAGGAACTCGAGACCCTCACATCGAAGGCCGAGCCGCCGCCCAAAAAAGATGAACCCTCCGAGCGCACGCGCAAACCAAGCCCCGCCGATCTCGGTGAGGAGTTCCTCGAGACGCACCACGCCCTCGGTCTCCACGGCACTGTCTACGTCTACGCGGACGGCGCCTACAGACTCACGGGCGAGAGGATCGTCCGTCGGTGGGCACAGCATCGCCTCGGGTCGCAGTCCAGGAAGAACGACGGCGACGAGCTTTGCTATTGGCTCGGGATCCACTGCGCCGTTGACCCTGCTCAGCTCGACGCCGCGGGCCGCTTCATCAACGTCAAGAACGGGCTCCTGGACTGGCGCACAGGAGAACTCTCGCCGCACACGCCAGACGTCTACTCGACGGTCCAGGTGCCCGCCGCGTGGACGAAGGACGCCTACCACGAGCGTGGCGACCGATTCCTAACCGAGATCCTTCCCGACGCTGACACGCGCGCGCTCGTCGAGAGATACGTCGGTTACTGCCTCTGCCATGACTGCCATCACCAGCGCGCCCTCCTCTGCACGGGCGACGGCAGCAATGGTAAGTCGGTGCTCCTTTCCTGGATTACCTCGGTGCTTGGCGCCGAAAACGTCTCGTCCGTCAAGCTCCAAGATCTCGAACACCGCTTCCGCGCCGCCGACCTCGTGGGGAAGCTCGCCAACATCTCGGCCGACATCCCGCGCAGCGCCGTAGAGGACAGCGGGCCATTCAAGATCCTGGTCACGGGCGACGAGATACAGGCGGAGAGGAAGTTCCGCGACCCATTCAAGTTCGCCAACCGGGCCAAGCTCATCTTCAGCGCAAACGAGCTCCCCGCGACGAAGGATCGCTCCGGGGCCTACTTCCGCCGCTGGATCGTCGTCCCCTTCCCGCGCCACTTCGGGCCCGACGAGCCCGGGTTCGACCCTAACTTGCTCTCGCAGCTCGTGACCCCGGAAGGCAATGCCTACCTCCTCCGTCTCGCCGTCTCTGGTCTGTGGCTGCTCGACGAAGAAGGGGGGTTCACAGACACGGAGGCGACCGCCGCCGCCCGCGACCAGTACCGCCGCGACGCTGACTCCATAGCAGGGTGGTACGACGACGAGTGCTGTTACGAGCCCGAGTCCTGGACGGCCAAGGACGAAGCCTACCGCGCGTACCGCAAGTGGTGCGAGGCCGGCGGACACGTGGCGGCATCGGACGCCATCTTGGCGCGGCGGCTCATAGCACTCGAGCCCCGTCTCCATGCAGAGCGTAGCAGGGCCGGACAGGCACGCACCCATGTATGGCGCGGCCTGTCTGTGTCGCCGGCCATCCGCTCCGCGTCCGGAACGGGCGGATCCTATTCAGCGCGGGCCGCGTCATGACGTACCGCATGAAGGCCATACCTACCAAGTCCCACGGCTACCAGATGCGTTCGAGACTCGTCGGATTGGGGCCATTCGGATCAGGAGAGTATTTTGTGCAGACGGAGGGCGAAGAGTCTGCGGTTATTGGATGGTTCGATTCCATGCGCGGAAACGAACCAGAAGCCGGAATCACGAATATCGAAAAGGCGGCGCTGAGACGGTGCCCCTCTGGATACGATTTTTGCAGCACGTTCCAAAGCTATGTCGGCGTGCTCACCGGTCACTACAGCGGCGGCGACCCAGAGCCCGTTTCCCTCGATATCGCAAAGGGAATGTGGGCCAACGCGAGCAACCGTGTCCAGTGGAACGCGCCCGCGAATACGCTCCGTCTGCGATCTCCCCAAAGAAACGAGCGATAGAATGCAAGTCATCATCGCCGCCGCCCTGTTCCTGACCGACGCGCCAGCCGCCGTCATCGACGCCCTACGCGTAGCGTTGCGCTTCGCCAACCCGGACTACCTGCGCCGCGAGCGCATGGGCCTCTACCTCGGTGCAACGAGCCGCTACCTCGACGCGGTTACCGGCGGCGCCGGTCGTCACCATCTCCCGCGAGGCTGCATCGACACGCTGCGGGAGATCTGCGAGCGGCTCAACGTCGAAGTGTTCTGGGACGTGCAGACAACACACCTCAAGCCGCGCCCCGACGTCATCGACCACACGACGATCCGCGACGAGCAAGAGCCCGCCGTTGCCTTCCTCGCCTCGCACACCGACGCCATGCTCATCGCCCCGTGCGGTGCCGGGAAGACGACGATCGGGATCTCGGCCGCGGTGCGTGCCGGGCAGCCGACGCTGGTCATCGTCTACACCCACGAGCTGCTTGACCAGTGGCGGGGGCGGATCAAGAGCGCCACCGGCGCCGATGCCGACGTCATCTCCGCCGGGATCAAGGACGACACCGGCGCGTTCTTCACCGTCGCGACGGTACAGACGTTGGTGCGCATGGATGACCTCGCCTTCCGCCGCGTCGCCACGCGCTTTGGCACCGTCATTCTCGACGAGGCGCACCATGCCCCCGCCTCGACGTTCTGGAGCGTCCTTTCTCGCCTCCCGGCCCAGAACCGCTGGGGCCTGTCCGCGACGCCGGAGCGCGACGACGGGTTGACGCCGCTCCTGCGCTGGGCTTTCGGCGGCGCGGTGTACGCGATCGATCGGGGCGAGCTCGTCGAGGCTGGGCATCTCCAGGTGCCGACGGTGCGAGAGATCGTCACCTCGTTCGACTTCGATTGGAGCGGCCCCGACGACTGGAATCGCTGCATGGCGGCGCTCGTCGCCGACGTGGAGCGCAATGCCGCGATCCTGGACCTCGTGGCGTGCGAGGCCCGCGACGGGCATACCGTGCTCGTGCTCTCGGGCCGCGTCGAGCACTGCAATGCGCTGGCCTCGGGACTGCGCGCGATGGGCACCGAGGCCGCTGCGCTCGTCGGCCCGACGCCAAAGAAAGAGCGCGCCGCGATCCTCGCTCGCTTCCGCGAAGGCGAGCTACGCGTCGTTTGCTCCTCGACGCTGGCCGACGAAGGGCTCGACGTCCCGCGGCTCGATCGCCTCGTGCTCGCGACGCCCAGCAAGGCGCAGGGCCGGACGGTGCAGCGGATCGGGCGCGTCGCCCGCGTCGCCCCGGGCAAGCTGCCGCCCATCGTCTACGACTTCGTGGACATCCTCGTGCCGCCGCTCAAGTGGCAGGCTCGGGCCCGGCGAAGGGCCTATGCCGAGATCGTCGGGGGTGCGGCGTGACCGCTTCTCTGCACCCCCGCCCCGACGAGTCCACCCTCCGCGCGTGGTCCCCGTGGCGCCGCTACGCCTACCACGCGCTCGTGCCGGTCATCGGCCGCCGCAACGGTGGCGACGTCGCGGGCGCCGAATACGAGGCGTTTGCGACGGTGGCGGCGATGCCCGCGAGCGAAGTAGGCGAGGAGGCCAGCGCCGAGAGCGCCGAGGCAACTCCTGCCGCGATGCCTGCGCCCATCGCGCCGGAGCGTAAGGCGTCGAGGCCCGCGCCACGAGCGGCGAAAGCACAGCAACGGCAACCCCAGGTCGCACAACGCGACCTGTTTGCGAGCGCGCCCAGCGCCAAGTAGGCGACGGGCGAAGACGGAACGAAGACACGGAACGCAACGAAAAGGACACAGAACAACATGAACCCGAATCCGACCACGAACCCGAACCCGACCGCCACCATCAACCCCAGCTCCCCCGCGGCCCCGAGTGGCAACGGCGCGAAGAGCGTCACCGTCGGATCCTACACCGCGCCGGAGTTCTCCTCCTCCGACGCGCCCCAGCTCGTCAAGGCCGACGACGGCTCCTTCGCCTACGTGGAGCGCAAGACCGTCAAGGCCGTCGTCCAGATCGCGCAGCTCGACTCCGGGCTCCGCATCGTCGGCGGCACGACGGGGATCGCCACGAACCAGAAGCAGGTCCTGGCCGCGCTCCAGGCCGCGTTCCCCGACTGCGCCGCCCTGAAGAAGGTGTCGCGGCCGCGGAAGGCCAAGGAGGAGAAGGACAGCGGCGCGGCGCCGGCCAAGGGCGACGGCAAGGCCAGCGACGGCAAGCCGGCGAAGGGCGACGGGAAGGGGAAGAGGTAGCACGAGGATCACAGGGGGGGGGTTGCCCCGGCGCGGCGGGAACGTTGCGACGGGGCGCTAACAGGAGAAAGAGGAGAGGGCATGAGCTTCGACATCGTGCGTCGCTACACGCGTGCGGGCCTCTACCACTCGACGGATTTCTTTGACGCAAAGAGCGCCCTCGTGGCCGCCGTCAAAGGCGGGGCCGATCTCGGCGGGGCCGATCTCCGCGGGGCCGATCTCGGCGGGGCCGATCTCGGCGGGGCCGATCTCCGCGGGGCCGATCTCCGCGGGGCCTATCTCCGCGGGGCCTATCTCCGCGGGGCCGATCTCCGCGGGGCCGATCTCGGCGGGGCCGATCTCGGCGGGGCCTATCTCCGCGGGGCCCGTCTCCGCGGGGCCGATCTCGGCGGGGCCTATCTCCGCGGGGCCGATCTCGGCGGGGCCTATCTCGGCGGGGCCGATCTCCGCGGGGCCGATCTCGGCGGGGCCGATCTCCGCGGGGCCGATCTCGGCGAGGCCTATCTCGGCGGGGCCGATCTCCGCGGGGCCGATCTCCGCGGGGCCGATCTCGGCGGGGCCTATCTCGGCGGGGCCTATCTCCGCGGGGCCGATCTCGGCGGAGCCGATCTCGGCGGGGCCGATCTCGGCGAGGCCGATCTCCGCGGGGCGACTGCGGAGTCCGGCAAGACGCGCATCAACTGGGCGTCGCATGCGCTCCTCTCAGCGATTCTCGAGCGCGCGGCCGGCGACTCCGAGCCGCGCCAGATGCTCGCCGGCTTCGTCGCGCTCAAGACGGATTGGTGTTGGCCGCAGTGGGATGCGTGGCAGCACCCGGAGAAAGCGTGGGCGCTCGGAGAGCTGTCGCGCTGGATCGTCGCGGGCGACGATGCGCCGGAGTGTGTGCGCCGCGCGATGGCCGCCGCGGGCACCGAGGGCCCGCGCCCCTGCTCCCGGCACGGGGCGATCCAGTCCGTCTCGCCGGAGCCCGCCGCCCCGCCCTCCGCGATCGCCACGATCCGCTGTGAGACGTGCGAGCTCGAGTCGCGGTGTCTCTACGCTGGTCGGCCGAACGGGTGCCCCGGCGTGGCGGTGCAGCCATGAGCCGCCGCACGCACCCGCAGGCGCTCTGCGACGCATGGAACGCCCTGCATCCCATCGGCACCGCTGTACTCGTGACGCGCGACGACGGCTCGAGGACGGCGACGGTTACGCGATCCGAGGCCGAGGCACTCTCGGGGCATACGCCGGTGATTTGGCTCGCGGGGATCCGTGGCTGCTATCTCCTCGAGCGCGTCGAGGTGACGCCATGACCCGCGCAGAGCTCCAGTCCGCCATCGCGACACTACCGCCGCTGCCCACGGCGGATCTTCCCGCGGGGTGTCTCGCATCCGAGGCCGCTCCGTCGTCTCCTCCCCTCCCCTCCGTCCCGCGCCGAGTCCGCTGGGAATCCGGGCCCGGTCGCGGATGGGGCGCCGACGTAAGAGCGCCGGACGGAACGGTGCGGAGGGTATATCGCTGCACGCGGAAGGCGGCGCGAGAGGCGGTGTGGTCGCGCAGATCGTGGCTGCGCGGCGGGGACATATTGTCGCTTGCGCCCGTCGTTATTCGCGCGCGGAGGGCGGGGCGATGAGCACGACGGACTATGCATCCTTCATCGCGCGCAAGTCAGCGCAGACCCCCGCGGCCGGCATCACCATCGCGCCATCCGCCCTCGATCCTCGTCTGTACCCGTTCCAGCGCGACCTGGTATCCCGCGCGCTTGCCTCTGGCCGGTTTTGCCTCTTCACCGATACCGGCTCCGGCAAGACCGCGATGCAGCTTGCGTGGGCCTCGCACGTCGCGCACACGGGGCGGGTTCTCATCCTGGCCCCGCTGGCCGTGGCCGAGCAGACGGTGCGCGAAGGGGCCAAGTTCGACATCCCCGTCCGCTACCTACGGGACGACGATCCGACCGCGCCCATCGTGATCACGAACTATGAGATGCTCAGCCATTTCGACCCCGACAGCTTCGCCGGAGTCGTCCTCGACGAATCATCGATCCTCAAAGCCTACAACGGCAAGACGCGAACCGAGATCATCCGCGCATTTGCTGCGACGCCATTCCGCCTCGCCTGCACCGCGACCCCCGCGCCGAACGATTACCTGGAGCTTGGGAACCATGCCGAGTTCCTCGGCGTCAAATCGCGCTCCGAGATGCTCGCTGAGTTCTTCGTCCACGATGGAGGGAGCACGCAGGACTGGCGGCTGAAGGGGCACGCGCGCGAGGCGTTCTGGCGTTGGGTCTGTGGCTGGGCCGCAGTCCTCTCGCGCCCGTCTGACCTCGGGTACGAAGACGGAGCCTTCATCTTGCCGCCACTCGAGATGCACGAGCACATCATCGCCGTCGAGCACAAAGAAGCGTGGGCGGAGGGGTATCTCTTCGCCCCGGATGCAACGACGCTCAGTGAACAACGCGCCGTGCGCCGTGCGACGACGGACAAGCGGGCGAAGCTCATCGCTGACCTCGCCGCGGGCGACGAGCCGGTCCTCATTTGGTGCGAGTTGAACAAGGAAGGCGATGCCATCACGAAGGCTATCCTGGGCGCGGTGCAAGTCGCGGGCGCGGACAGCCTAGAAGAGAAGGTGGATCGGCTGCGCGGCTTCGCCGAAGGGCGCTATCGCGTCTTGGTTAGCAAGGCGAGTATTGCGGGGTTTGGGATGAACTACCAGCATTGCGCGCGGATGATCTTCGTCGGGGTGTCGCACAGCTTCGAGATGACCTACCAGGCGATCCGTCGCTGCTGGCGTTACGGGCAGACCCGCCCCGTCCACGTCCATGTTCTCCGCGCCGAGACGGAGGCCGCCATCGTGGACAACTATCGGCGCAAGGAGAGGGAGCACCGCGAGATGGTGGCGCAGATGGTGAGCTACGCGAATCGCGGCCAGGTAGGCCAGCGATGGAACCCCTACGAACCCGCCCGCAAGATGGAGGTGCCCGCATGGCTCCGCTAGCCGATACCGCTCCCGAAACCGCCAACGTGCTCGGCCAGTCCAGCGGCGACGGATGGACGCTCTACAACGGTGATTGCGTCGAGGTGATGCGAGGGATCCCTGCGGCGTCGATCGACTTCTCGGTCTTCTCGCCGCCGTTCGCCTCGCTCTACACCTACTCGTCGAGCCCCAGGGATCTCGGCAACTGCGGCAGCGATGCGGAGTTCTTCGCTCACTTCGCTTTCGTCATCGCCGAGCTTCTCCGTGTCCTCAAGCCGGGCCGCCTAGTGAGCTTTCACTGTATGCTCATGCCGACGAGCAAGTCACGCGACGGTCACATCGGCCTCCGCGACTTCCGCGGCGACCTCATCCGCGCCTTCGTCGCGGCCGGGTTCATTCACCACTCCGAGGCTGTCATCTGGAAGGATCCCGTGACCGCCATGCAGCGCACGAAGGCGATCGGCCTGCTCTATAAGCAGCTCCGTAAAGACTCGTGCATGAGCCGGCAAGGGATCCCTGACTACCTCGTGACGATGCGCGCGCCCGGCGAGAACCCGGAGCCCGTGGGCCACGTTCCCGACGACTTCCCGCTCGACGACTGGCAGAAGATCGCGAGCCCGATATGGATGGACATCAACCCGAGCGACACCTTGCAGCGTCGTAGCGCGCGCGAGGAGGAAGACGAGCGACACATCTGCCCGCTTCAACTCACCGTCATCCGTCGGGCGTTGAAGCTCTGGAGCAACGCGGGCGACGTCGTCCTTTCTCCCTTCGCGGGCATCGGCTCCGAGGGCTACGTGAGCCTCCAAGAGGGCCGCAAGTTTATCGGCGTCGAGCTCAAAGACAGCTACTACCGGCAGGCCGTCGCGAATCTTGGTAGCGTCGTGCGCAAGCAACAGAGCCTCTTCGCGGATATCGGGTGATACCATGACAACTCTCCTCTCCTCGCCCCCTCGCCTCCCCGTGATCTTCATCTCCGGGCCGTTCCGCGCGCCGACGCCCTACGGCGTGGAGGAGAACTGCCGCCGCGCCGAGGCCGCAGCGCTCGAGGTTTGGCGAGCCGGCGCCGTCGCGATCTGCGTCCACGCGATGTGTCGCCACTACTCCGGCGCCGCGCCGGATTCCGTGTGGCTCGCGGGCGACTTGGAGATCTTGCGCCGATGCGATGCCGTGCTGCTCGTCGAGGGATGGGAGGCGAGCAGCGGAACGCGGGGCGAGATCGAGGAGGCGGAGCGGCTCGGGATTCCGGTGTGGGGGCCGTACGACTGGGGCCAGGCGTTGGAGGCCATCCGATGACGCTCCGTGCAAAGCCGATTACTCCCATGCCCACGCCAGCCAAGATTGCGCCGATTCCATCACTCTACGATCTGCGCCGATACCAAACGCCGCGCGGAAGTTACATTTCCGATGGCAAATGGCTCGCGTTCGAATCGCACTTCGCGCCGCATGGTCAAACCGTCCCCCTCGGTCTTTTCGCCTGCGCTACCCAAATCGGCAGGTGGGAGGACCTTGCCCGCAGGCTCCACATCGCGGGCGGTGAGTGGGCGTGGCAGAGCGCGCACCGATACGTCGGGACGATGATCGAGAACTTTCCGTCCGCCGCGTATCGGACTGCCGTATGGTGCCCGCCCGGGACCACGGCGCACGGTATCGTGATTCAGGAGCGCTTCGCGCCGCTGCTCGTTGGGTTACACGTCCACGGCGTCATGTTGTCCGACGTCTTGCCGGCGCTTTTGGGCACCGATGACACGGGAAATCTCGTCGCGGTGGTAGTCTCGCTAGGCTCGCACCACATCGACAGGATCGAGAGAGCATGACGGACATCGATCGCCTCGGCCGGAAACGTCTCGGCGAGCACATGCACGGCATCGACATCTGCGCGTACTGCGCCGCGGGCGACCTCGCCGTCAAGACGACGATGCCGCAGCTCACCCGCGAACGCAACGAGGCTCGCGCTGACGCCGCCAGGTCGCGCGACCGGATCGACCGTGCGCTTGCGTAGCATGGCCGCTCGTGGGGACTGGGCTGGATGGCGCGAGCACTGGGCCGTCCGGCGCGAGGTGGCCGCGATCCTCCGCGACGATGGAGCCGACGAGAAGGAGCCGACATGAGCCCGCTCTCTGTCCTCGCAATCGACCCCGGGCCCGAGCGCAGCGCGTGGATTCTCCTCGACGGCGATACCGTCCTATCGCACGGGCTCGAACCCAACGCGATCTTCGCGCCGCCAGTCCACCTAGCGCACGAGATCGCGATCGAGTGTCTCGCCTGCTACGGGATGCCGGTCGGCGCTGAGATATTCGAGACCGCGTACTGGATCGGACAGCTCTTCGAGCGGTGGAAGGTGCGGACTCGCCCCGTTCGTCGCATCTTGCGCCGAGACGTAAAACTCCATCTCTGCGGGAGCGCGCGGGCAAAGGACGGCAACGTCCGCCGAGCCATCCTCGACCGCTACCCGCGCACGGGCGGCGGGGCGTGTCCGCAGGTCGGGACGAAGGCCCAGCCCGGACCGCTCTACGGCGTGCGGCGCGACGTGTGGGCGGCACTCGCCGTTGGCATCACCGCGCAGGCGCAGATTGCGGCCGAGGCGAAGGAGACGGAGCGATGAGCACGAGTACGAAAAGCACGAAACCGACGAAGACGAGAGCGAGCGGCCGCGCCCCGGGCCAATGGTGGGATTCCTCGCTTACCCCGCAGGATGGGTGCCACTGGCCGGAGGGACAGGTTCCCGCCGCGTGCGTGCGTTGCTGGGCGAAGCGAATGGCGCGACGGTGGGGCAAACCGACCGAGGAGATCGTGCTGCATCCGGAGCGGCTCGCCAAAGTGAGCACACGCGGGCCGGCGAAGGTGTACGGGGTACCGATCAACTGCGGCGATGTGTTTCAGGCGGATGTTTCCGCCGACTTCGTCTGGGGCGTCCTTGGGCTACTGTGGCAAGTCAACTTTGATCGTTGCACCATCGCGCCGACGAGAGAGCCGCATCGTTTCATCTTCGTCACGAAGCGCCCCGCCCGTGCCGTCGAGCTCCTTGGTATGTGGCTCGCGCGCCGCAGCTCACAGGACCGCGGGCTGCTACGCCGCGAGGCCGATTTGTACACGCGCGAGTCGTTCTTGCTCATGTTCTCCGCGTGGGATCAGTCGAGCACCGATGCGGCGTGCGCCGCCGCCGCGAAGCTCCCCGAAGGTGTGCGCTGGGGATTGCATTTGGAGCCGCTGCTTGCCGCGGTAGATCTCAGCGACCCGCTGGACCTCACGTCGGACATCTGTACCCCGGTGAACCGCCGCATCGCCGGACCGGGGGGCCTGTTCCCCCTCGCCACTCCGCCGCTCTGCCGCCCGTCCTGGATCGTCGTCGGCGGCGAGAACGGGCCCGGCGCGCGGCCGATGGATCCCGCGTGGGCGAGGCGCATCCGCGACCAATGCGTCGCGGCCGGCGTGAGCCTGTGGTTCAAAGGTTGGGGCGCGTGGGTGCCGGAGGCGGAGGCCTGCGACGAGATGCAGCACGACGTTGACGGCACCGGCCGCGATTTGGTGCGATGCGGGATCGTCGGACAGCGGTATTACGGCCTCATCGGCCGGCGATACAATCGCCGGCTTCTAGACGGCCGCGAGCACGACGCAACCCCCTGGGCGCGCGACGAGAGGGAGACGGAACGATGAAACAGTACATCCACAGCGACGGTATCTCCTGGCCCGTGCCCGATGGCGAGATGGACTCGCTCGCGCACGCGCTGCGATACGGCACCGCGGACGAGGCGCTGGCGATGCGCCACGTCGCGGCACACGTTGTCGCCGCGTACCAGGATCTCGTGCTCGGATCGGCGCTCCGGCGGCGGATCATCGCGGGTGAGCTCAAGAAGCTGGCGAAGGGTGGGCAGTGAGGGGAGCGGTCATTTCTCCGCCTCCGCCCCTCGCCCCCCTCTGCGGCGGCTGCGCGCATCTCTCCCCCTCGCCCGCGGTCGCGGCGCTCCACGTCTGCCGCCTGTGCGGCGAGCTGCGCGCGATGGATACGCCGGGCTGCGCGGAGCGGCGTGCGGCGCCTCCGGGTTGGGCGGGCCGCGATGCGCGACCCGCGAGGGGTCGGCGATGATCTCCGCTCACGAAGCGACCCTCCTCCTCCACCTCCTGCGCGATCCGTCGCGCTGGCGCTCCTTCGACGAGCTTGCCCGCGAGCTCGGCCACGAGCGCACGAACGGGATCGCACGCGCCGCCGTCCGCCTCCGGGGCCGCGGGCTCGCCATAATCCGCCGACGGAGGGCGGACGACGTGCTGCGCGGCGAAGACCCACGGGACGTGCGGGCGGATGTGGAAAGAGAGCGATGAAGGAGGAGGCCATGACCCCGAAACGTCTCGTCGCTGCGAGCTGGGGCTAGGAGGACACCATGATGAACGAAACAACGAACCTTCTCCCCACTCCTTCCCGCGTCCTCGTCTCGCGGACCGGCCGCGCCGTCCCCTTCGCCGCGGGACGGATGAGCCGCCACGCCCCCGTGGCAGTCATCTTCGAGCGCGCGGACGGATACAGCCTCGGGGCGCCCGCGCATCTGGCCCGCGCCGCCGAGGCGATGTGGAGCGACGAGTGGACCCGCGTGTACGAGGGCCCCACGTGGATGCCGATCCCCTACGCCGAGTGGCGTGCGGCGCGCCAGGGCGGGAGGTAGCCCCCCATGTCCGACTTCTCCTACTCCGCCACCTGCCCCGGCTGCGGCAGCCGCTACGCCCCCGACGATGGGGCATGCTGTGTCCCCTGCGCGGAGTGTAGCGCGCTGGGCCGCTGGGAGTATTGCACACTTTGCGACGATTACCACTGCCTGGACTGCGCCTGTCCGCGTGCAGACGAGCCCAGCAAAGACGAACAAGGAGACGACGTGCCGATCCTCGATGCCCCCAAACCGGACCCTGCGGCGCTTGCGAAGCGCCTCGTCGCTGTCCTCGGCCGCGAGCTCGCGGACGATTCCGCGACCGACTGCTACCTCCTGATCTCGCTCGGGGTCAGCGATGAGGCGACGAACGCGCTCGTCGCCTGCGGCGCGACCGTCCGCTCGTCGCTCCACGCCAGCCTCGACGGCGCCTACGTGATCGAGAGCGCGGAGCTGTGCGTCGGGCGGCACATCGTCCGCGCGCAGCGCCCCTCGCGCGCCCCGACGGCAGAGGAGCACGCGATGGCGGCGGCTGGTGAGGGCCGGCCCTGCGGGCAGATGTTCAAGGCGTACAGCCTCGGAGAAAGAGGAGCCAAGTTCGCGCCGATGACGAAGGAATTCGTCAAGTCGCTCGAAACGACCGACGACAGCAACAGGAGATAGGACACCATGAGCAAGACCAGCAAAACCGCCACCGCCTCCGCCACCACCGCCTCTCCCCTCGCCCCCGACGCCGACTCCTCCTTCGGCTCCTTCACCCCGGCGCCGGAGCCCGCCGCCTCCCCGCCGACCGCGGATCCGGCCTCCGTCGCCCTCACCGTGACGGGCCCGCGCGCCGTCGCGGCTCCGACGGCCTCCGGTCCGTCGCTCCCGATGCGCCTCGGCGAGGGCATGGAGGACACGCTCCTCTCCGACCTCGTGCAGCGCCGCGTCCACATCTGCCAGCCCGGCAACGACGAGGTGAACCTCTCCGGCGCGAAGGAGGGAACCTTCCGCGACAATCTCGGCGTGGAGGTCAGCGTCCTGACGGTCGTCGCGCTCCGCCTCGAGCGCGGCCAGGTGCGCTGGGGCAAGTACGGCTCCGGGCCCAAGCTCCCGCTCTGCAAGAGCTCCGACGCTCTGACGCCCATCCAGCCGACCCGCCCCGAGGACCGCGAGCCGTTCGCCCCGATCTGCAACAGGATCGCCAAGGGCAAGATCGTCCCGGTCTGTCCCGAGGCGAAGTGGCAGAAAAAGGAGGAAACGGAGAGCGGGGAGCGGGAACCGCCGCGCTGCCAGTACACCTATACCGGCGTCTTCCTCGACGTGGCCTCGGAGTTGCCGCTCGTGATGCGTTTCAAGCGGACCGCGCTCGCGGTGATCCTGGCGCTCCGCACGCGGATCATCGGGCTCCACGAGGACATCTATGGTGTCGAGGTGGCGATGGGGCTCGAGCTGAAGACGGAGCCCAAGCGGTACTACCGCCCGACGCTGAAGACCATCACGCAGATCGCCGACACCGAACGCCGCGCGCGGCTCCGGGCCATGCGCGAGATGGCGCTGGGCATCGATCTGGAGTCGATTGCGCACGACGACGAGGACGACGAGCCGACGCCCGAGGAGGCGCCCTTCTAGGACATCCTTCCCTCGCGCCCGCTCTAGGCGGCTCCGGGGTCAGGCCCGGACGCGAGGCCCGACGACGACGGACAGCAAGGAGCACGAGAACCATGTCATACGAGGACCAGGATCCCGTCAGCCTCGGCAGAGCGAAGGCGATAAAGCAGACAGCAAAGGCGCTCCTCGCATGACCGCCATCCCATCCCCCACCTTGGTCATCGACGGCGGCGTCTTCGCCTACCTCGTCGCGAGCACGACTGCCCGCGACTCCGACGGCGCCCTCGTCCCCGACGCCCCCTCGCCTCTCCTCCGCGCCCGCGAAGATCTCATCTCTCTCCGCGAGCAATTCGGCGCCGGACGGATGATCATGGCGTGGGATGGTGGCGGGGCATCGGCACGGGACAAGATGATCCGCGAGTACAACGCGCGACTCGCCGAAGGAGTCGCCGCGCACCCCGCGTACAAAGCCGCTCGCCGCGCGCGCCGTGATGCCGATCCCACGGCGTGCGCCATGTACGAGCGCGCCCGCGAATTGACGGAATTCCTGTGTGTGGCGCTTCCGGCGTGGGGCGTGGAGCAGGTGATCGCACCGGCAGGCTACGAGGGCGACGACGCGCTCGCGACCATCGCCCGCGACGCC
>ERZ1292629.2538-Hain-H43-01um-R1-2538-length-15177-cov-6_pt1 | contig 15177 bp, 8 predicted proteins | sample MGYA00564399_ERZ1292629 | MGnify/ENA primary metagenome ERZ1292629 (study PRJEB36523, sample SAMEA6512636) | groundwater metagenome | collected 2019-01-08 | study: AquaDiva: Metagenomics assemblies of 32 groundwater samples
ATGAAAATAATATTTGTACTCCTCAGACTACTTGCGGGGATAATATTTGCAATGGAGCTGAAACTTGTTCATCTTGTTCTGTTGATTGCGGAAGTTGTCCAACTGGAGGACAGTGTGGGGCTGGGCATACAAAAAACGCAGATGGCACTTGCTCTGCTGTAATTTATGTTAATGGAAGCGATGCTGCTTTAGGATATTGGACTTCTGCTTCATCTTGGGATACTATTCGAAATGCTTTGGGTGCTGGAGTTTATCAATTATCTGCTACGGAAAGTACTTTAAGAGGCCCACAGAATATAAGAGGAGCTAGTGGAACGAATTCTATTATAAGGACTGCTCTGCCTTTCGATACAAGATCAATACCTTTTGGAGCGACTGTAATTTCAGCTAATCTAGTGATGACTACTGCAACTTCTTTTGGAGTATATTCTACAACCAGCGATTATGTTTCTGTTGTTGGCTTGACTTTGAATAATCCTCCTGTTGTTTCTTTGAGCGACTATGGGCGATTCGAGAACTTGGAAATCAGCAATAGGTTTGATATAAGTTCACAAGCTAAAAATAATACAGCATTTACTTTTGCTTTGAACAGCAATGGATTAAATTATGTAAAATCTGGAGGATGGAGTGTTCTTGGATTAAGGGGCGGACATGATTTGATCGGACAAATAGGACCTGGAACGCAGGCTGCTTATGTAACTTATTATTCCGGAAGTTCTGGGAATTATAAGCCGAGATTGGAAGTTAGATATAGAGTTTGAAAAAGGTTTATATACAATGAACAGATAATTTAATTGAGGTGAAAATGAGAGGTAATTTATTTTTAGCGTTGGTTGTTTTGTGCACTATATTTTTTTCATTTAGCGTTGCGACTATTTCTGAATGTGATATAACTATTAAAAATTATACAGAGAATAAGATGAACAACAATGATTTTCTTTCTGCCGAAGTTATTCCTAAAAACTTATTGAGTTGTATTGATACAGATAATGGACTCACAATAAGAGGGAATTTAACTAACAAGCAAGATGTTGATATTTTTAATCTCCCTATTTCATTTTTGGAGGGAGATGTAATTACTTTGAATTTTTCTAGGTATGATATAGGTTCTGACTTAATTTTTGCTTTATTTGATAGAAACCAATCTTTTATCGCACACACTCTGCCCATAATTGATAGAGATCATGGTGGAGTTTATTGGACTGAATTTCCTTATAGCCTTAATTTTTCTTTAACGAGGGCTTATTTTTCTCCTTATTTGACAATAGGATACGTGGATCCAGTGTTTGCGAATTCCCTGTCTTCTTTTGGTTTAAATAATTATGAGTTAAACATAAAAAAGAAACATAGGAATCCAGTCTATCCAGGCGACCAAAGAATATTGTTAGATTTTGATGGTGGAAATAATGTAATTTTATGGGATGGCACTTCTTATAATTTTCCTAAGTTTGAGGAATTGCCTATATTGTTAGCACACCCCGAAATGTATTTATCTGGAGACATAACTTCTTTTAAAAAAAATATAACTAAGCAGATTAAAGAGGATTTTATAAATTATCCAAACATACATATTTATACGACAGATGATCTTGTTCTTCCAGAAGAACCTTATCTGACTGTTTATTTTGGAAATTCTTCTACGTATCTTACATATGAATATCCTACTTATTTATATGAAAGGGATTTTAAGTTTAAGACACCTGGAATTGACCAATTTAATATAAAAAAAAATGATAGTGCAATGATTTTTATTAATACTTTATATCTTTACGAAGGAAGCAATAATCATCTTTTTGGTAAAGTTATAGGAAATATTGCAAGCCGTGTTATCGGAAGACTTCTCGGACTGACAATGGCTATTACAAAGGAAAATTCTTTTGATAACCCATTTAGTGACGGTGTAGCGGATATAATGAGTAATGATTATAAAATTGATGAACGTGCAACATCGAAAACAGAATTCAAAACCTCAAAAATGTTTTACAACGATCATCTTCAGTCTGGTAGTATTTTCAGAGACATTTTATATGTAGGTTATCAAAATGGCCCATTACTTCTTAAACTCAATACAAAAAATGGAAACACATGTGGAAATGGAATTATGGATCCTTTGATGGAGGAATGCGATGGGATCAATATTGGATTGCAAACTTGTCAAAGTCTTGGTTTGAGCCCAGGATTATTGAGGTGTAATAATGATTGCAGTTTTAATGTGTCTAATTGCGGAGAAATTATAAATTGCGAGCTAAATATAGAAATTTGTAATGGGTTAGACGAAAATTGTAATGGGGAGATTGATGAAGGTTTGCAAAATTGCTATATTTGCGGTGATGGAAGTAAAAATGGAAATGAAGAATGTGATGCAAACTCTTTTGGGAATTTAAGTTGTTCAACTTATGGTTATGATTCAGGAAATTTAAATTGTTTAAATAATTGTAGAGTTGATAATTCTCAATGTATTTTTGATTGCTCTCCTTCCCCTGAAATTTGTGACAATGAAATTGACGATGATTGTGATTTTGCTGTAGATTATGAAGATTATGAAGATTGTCAATTTGTACAGGATTGTGTGATTGATAGCGTTTACTGGAGTAGCATAATTGCTGTTCAGGGGGAACAGTTAAGTTTGAATGTTGAGGGATTAAACTGCGATGGTAAACTTGTAAATTTTGAAGTTTATGAGGATGATGGAATAAGCAGGGATAATTCGGCTGTGAAACCTTCGAATGCTTTGTTTGTTAATGGGAGTGCAACGAGTGAATGGGATGCAGAATGGCAGTGTGATGGAAGTATCTTTGGAATTTGTACACTTGGAAACCCTGAGTATTATTTTATTGCTTCTCTCATTGAAAGACCGGAAGTTAATGCGAGAAGCGAGAATGTGGTGGTTGAGGAAGTTGCTCCAACATGCGGAAATAACTTAACACAGGGAGCAGAACAATGCGACGATGGAAACACAGATAATGAAGATTCTTGTACGAATTCTTGTAGAACTAATATATGTGGAGACAATTATAATTACACGGGAATTGAACAATGTGATTCTGGAACGCAAAATGGAGTAATTTGTACACCTGGTTATGGTTCAAGTTGTAATTATTGTGATAATTCTTGTTTACTTAAAATGGTTCAGGGAGCTAGATGCGGAGATTTAGATATTAATTTAGAACATGGAGAGATATGTGATGGATTAAACGTTGGAGGAAAGTTGTGTTCTGATTTTGATAACTATAACTCTGGAAACTTGACATGCAACAATCAATGTAATGATTATGACTTTTCCATGTGTGAAAATCAACAACAATGTGTTCCTTCTTTTGAAATTTGTGGAAATAATATAGATGATGATTGTGATCAACAGGTAGATGAAGGATTTAATGTTGGACAAGCATGTACTACTGGATCTGGACTGTGTGCAAGACCTGGGACTTATGTTTGTAATTCTCTTGGAACTGGAACACAGTGTTCTGTTATTGGAGAACTTCCTCTGGAAATATGTGGTGATAAAAAAGACAACGATTGCGACGGAAAGACAGATATGCTTGATAATGATTGCACATTTTGCGCTTCTAATAGGGAAGTTTGTGACGGGAAAGATAACGATTGTGACGGGAAGATAGATGAAGAATTTGGTGTTGGAACAAGATGTGAAGTTGGAGCTGGAGAATGTAAGAGGAGCGGGGTTTATGTTTGTGGTGATTACTATGGAGACTTAACTTCTATTTGCAATGCTTCTCTTGTAACACCTATACAGGAAATCTGCGATGGAAAAGACAATGACTGCGATGGAAGTAAAGATGAAGGTATTTCGTGCGTGACTATTTGCGGGAATGAAATAAAAGAGGGAGCGGAAGAATGCGAAGATGGAAATAGAGATAACGGAGATGGTTGCGATTCTTTATGCAAACTTGAATGTTATGATGGCGATGGGGGAATTGAATATAATATTAGAGGTGCTGTAGTTTCAAAGACAGGAACGTTAGTTGATAAATGCACGAGTGAGATTAGCAGTACGATAAATTGGACTGGGAATCTTTTGGAATATTATTGTTCTACTGAATATCGGGCTGGGAGAGTATTCTATAATTGTCCTAACGGATGCCTGAATGGGGCTTGTATATGAGGATTTATGATTTGCCTAAGAAAAAAACGGAAAAGATTATATTTTTTTTAATTGTTATTGTCCTTATACTTTCTATTCTTTTTTTAGTTTCCAATATGAGCAAATATTATGAGAAAAAAGGAATTGACTTGAGAGAGAGCCCAGACACGGAATTTTTTCAGGGTACTTTAGATATAGTTATGGATGGTTCTTCTAATGAGGGGATATATGTCCTTCAAACTGTTGATTATAGATTTTACAAGCTTAGATTTGACCTGGAGCCTGAAGATCTTGATTCTGGGATTCAGATTAATTTATTAGGGACTTTGAATGGAAACACAATAAATGTTTCTACTTACAATATTTTAAATAACGGATTGCCTGCATCTGTTCTTCCGAATGATAATTTAGGAGCTCAAAAAACTGCAGTTTTTAGAATTAAGTTTAGGAACGATCCAATTAATTTACAGCCACTAGATAACAATGGAATTTCGGCTTTGATGTCTGAAATGAATTCATACCTTAGGGAAATTTCATATAATAGGGCATCAATAGATTTTAATTCTGCGGAAGATATTTATGGTTTGCTCAATTATGATTATGATTTGTCTATTTCTGGCTCTGATGATTGCAGCAATGTTTTTGGCAGACTAATTGAGGATATAAGAGTGTGTGCTCTTTTTCCTGATAGTCCTCAAGATTGTCGTATAAGTCCTGTTCCAACGAGAGAGTTTTATGAAGAGCTTTCTAAATATAAAAGAGTTTTTTTTATGTCTTTAAACCAAAATAGATGCAATTATAATGGACTTTCTACTACGATTATTAGAGGGTATAGCTCTTCTCCTTCTATAAGAATGTCTCATTCTTATTTGAATGGTCCTACTGGATGGGATGCGGGAACTACAGCACATGAAATGGGGCATCAGTTTGGGATTTTACATTCTGCTGATTTGGAATGTGGGCCAGAAATTATAGGTGAAGAAAATTATTGCGGGAACAATTATCATTTTGGCAGAATCGAGAACACGAATTTAATATATGGAGACTACTTGTGCATAATGGGTCGTCCTGATAATGGTATTTTGGTAGAGACAAGGCATATGAGTTTGCCTCAAAAAGAAAGAGCTGGTTGGATGAATCTTGGAGAGATAGTTTCTTTGGATGATAGTAATTATGGAATATATAATATCGAACCTTTGGAGGTCAATAATGATCCTTTGTTTCCTCAAGGTTTAAAGTTCTACTATAAGGATGAAAACAATCGCCAAGTTTATTATTATATTGAATATAGGCGACCTCTAGGCTCTGATCTAGATTTGACAAACGATAATGCAAGTATAAGTGGGGTGTTTTTAGAAATAAATAGAAAAACTACTTATAATGATGGCGGTGTAGGCTCTGCTTCTTCCCAACTTTTAGATGCAACTCCAAGACAAGACAATTCTAATTCCATGCAAATTGAAGATTCACATGATTCTGTTTTGAGAGTTGGACAGGAAAGAGTTCTGCCTAGTGGAGAGGGAAATGTTTATGTTTCTGTTTTGGGAGTAGATAATACAGGAGCTTTTGTAAGAGTTTCCGATAGCCCAAGAGCACCTCTATGTTTTGATGGAATAGATAATGATGGAGATGGAAAGATAGACCTAGAAGATTATGGATGTTCTGACCCTGGAGATGATAATGAGGATAATTGTGGAGATGGAGTAATAGAACAAGGAGAACAATGCGACGATGGAAATCTAAACAATCCTGATGGCTGTTCTTCAACATGCCAAATTCAAACTTATTTTGAATGTTCTGGACAGCCAAGCATATGCAAAGCAATTTGTACAGACAGCGATGGAGGAGACAAGCCATACAGAAAAGGCATAGTAAACATTGAAGCATATAGAATAAACGTCCAAGATTCATGCTTCAACACAACTATGGTGAGAGAATATATCTGCGACTGGGATGCGGTAAGAAATGAAACTTTCGCTAATTCAAAAGTCCAATCTTGTAACACATGGTGCACAGACGGATACTGTACTTATTCTCCACAAGGTGGACCAATCCCTACAAAAGTGCCTAAAAATCCAGTTAATAACCTTCAATAAAAATCCCAATCACAGTAAGCTGTGGAGTATTTTTATTCTATGGGATTTTTTTGCAGAGTTGAAAGGTCATACTAAATTATATGAAGAAAGCTAGAGATTGTTAGTATGTAGTATCTAGTTAGTAGTTAAAAACAAACGTTTAAATAACCTAAAAGTGTGGAGTTTTATGAAAAAAATGTTAATTTTTATTGTATTATCGCTTTTGTTATTTGGAATTGCAGATGCTAAAACCTTGAGAGATGTGGGGAACCGCAATAATAACAACTTAATGACTGGGGAAATTGTTAGAATCAATTACGAGTATTCAGATTCTGATCATAAGGAAGAGGATGTTTTTTTTGGTGATGATGGTTCAGAATATACTCTTAGTCTTTCTAGAGGTTTGACAATGCCTAGTTCCGGAAGTTTAGTAGGTTTAGAAGGAATAAGAAAAGGCAAAGAAATCGTTGTTGATGGTTTTTGGAGTTTGAGAGAAAGAAATGTTCTTGGAAATGCTGGAGGCTATTCTGGAGAATCTGGAAGTTTAAGAACTGAAAAATATAAACAGATTGGAGAACAGAAAACAGCAGTTGTACTTCTAAATTTTTCTAATGGAAATTTTGTTGGAGAAACTTTGAAAGAGATAGATGCAAGAGTATTTTCTGAAGCCAGGGGAAATTCTATTAATAGTTATTTGAAAGAAGTTTCTTATGGAAAGACTTTCCTTTCTGGAAAGGTTTTTGGATGGTATCAGACACAGGAAGAAGCTAATAGCCAGAGTTGTACTACTGGAAATTTACTTAAAAAAGCAATATCTTTGTCTGATGGAGAAATAGACTTTGGTAAATATAGCAGACTGATAGTTATAACTTCTGGAGGGTGTTCTTATGGAGGCGCGTCCTTTGAAGGAGGTAAAAGAGTTATAACAAATGAAGGTAATTTCACATATGGTGTTTTATTTTTGAATAGTTTGAATAATATAAATAATGGGGTCGGAGTACATGAGTTTGGACACACTTTAGGATTATCCCATTCTAATTATTATCAATGTGGAGCGAAACCTATGGGTGATTATAATGAATGCAATTCTATTCAGTATGAAGATATGTTTGATGTTATGGGCTGGCCTTCTTTAACTGGGCATTTTAATTCTATTTATAAAAAACAACTTGGATGGTTTGATGGAAATAACATACTAGAGAACCCTGCAAGTGGAGAGTATAGAATATATCCTATTGAAAAAAAAGGGGAGAGAATTAAAACAATTGTTCTAGATTCTTCTTTCGGTTTTAAGTATTATATAGAATATAGAAGATCAGTAGGTTTTGATTCTTTCGCATTGCAACATGGAAGCGATTTATATGATGGAGCTATGATTAGGGTCAATGTAAATTCAGGAGGGGGAAGATCGCAACTGATTGATATGAGACCAGATAGTAATATGAAAGATGTGGTTTTAAGAAAAGGGGAAACTTTTGATGACAAATTATCAAGACTAAAAATAACAACTAGTGATTTTAATGAGGATTATTTGACTATTCTGGTTGAGAAATATTGAAATATTGCATATCTTGCACTATAACAATCTTTTTATACTGATTCTGGTGTTTCATGTTATTATTTTAAAATGACAGATAGAAAAAATGGCTCTGGAAAGAAGGAAGTTTTTGTATTCCTTGGATTAGTTTTGTTGTTTTTAATATTTTTGAATATCATGCTTTTGAGTTTTTCCAACACACCTGAGGTTGATAAGACTTCTAGTGATTATAATCTTCTTAATTCTGACTTAGGGAATTCTTTTTATCGTGATTTTAACTTAAATTCTTCGGATTATGGGAATATATTTGACTATGGATCCTTGAATTATGATGAGCAGTGCAAATACGAGCCTGGAAATGATATTGATACAGATAGTGATGGTGTAGTTGATAGTTGTGATAACTGTAGACAACATTACAACACTGATCAAGAAGACAAGGATCTTGACGGAATAGGGGATGTTTGCGATGTTGTGAGATCAAGTAAGAGAAGAAGTGGTGGAAGCAGTAATATTGTTTGCTCTTCTGATTTACAGTGCGGAACAAGTGGATTTATTTCTGAGCCTTTTTGTTCTGTTAATGACATATTGAGATCTTTTGTTTCTTATAAGTGTGAGAATCCTGGAACTACTAATTCAAGATGTGTTTCTTCTAATGAACAGAAATTGATAGAAGTTTGTTCTGGTGGATGCTTTAGCGGAGTTTGCTTGAATTCAACAATAACTTGTTCTTTTGATTCACAATGCGGAACAAATGATCTTATAGGAGAAAACTTTTGCAGAAATGGGGATCTTTATAGAGAATTTATAGCTTACTCTTGTAGCAATCCTGGAACTTTTGGTTCATATTGTTCTAGTTCAAATAGTGATCTTTTAGTTGAACAATGTTCTTTTGGGTGTTCTAATGGAGCTTGTTTGCCTGTTCCTGTTGTTACACAATGCAGTAATGGAATCGATGATGATAGCGATGGAAAAATAGATTATCCAGCTGATCCTGGATGTCAGAGCAGGCAGGACGATTCAGAAAATAGTGAAGTTGTTAATAATCCGCCTTCGCCACCTCAACCTATTGTAACGCAATGTAGTAATGGGATGGACGATGATGGAGATAGTAAAATTGACTACCCTGCTGACACAGGCTGTTCATCAAGACAAGATGATTCTGAATTTGAGAATAATATTGTTCCTGAATGTTCTGATGGCTTTGACAATGATAGAGATGGGAAAATAGATTATCCTGCTGATCCACAGTGTACTTCTAGAACAGATGGAAAAGAGCTTTAATTTTTTGTATTGATAAAATCTTAACTTTTGAGATAACCCTCTATTGAGTGAGTTGTGTTTTAATAATGAAAGACTTTTGTCTTAGACAAGAAAAGATTTTGAAATATGATAATTGTTTTAGAGATTTAGTTTATTTTTGAGGTGATCAGAATATATTAGTTTTAAGTATATGTTGCGTCACTATAAAGTTTATATAGTGTAGATATTAGGGGAATTGATGAGTTATAGAAATTACGTTAGTAAAGTTGCTTCTACCGTTGGTGGAGCTGTTGTTGGTCTTGCTGCTCTTGTTTCTGCTGGTTGTGGCTCTATGAATTCACCTCCTAAGACTACGTTACAGAGTGGAGAATATGTTTATAGTAATGGAAGAGTTGACGATGAGAGTGAAAGAATAGTTTCTACAGTGGATAAAGATGGAAACCTTTGCGGATATGAATTTAATGGTCGCAATTTTAACTTGAGAATTCCTACTGATCCATATTCTGATAAAGCAGCTGTAGAGTATAACGGTGTTAGAGAAGAGCTTGAAGGGAAAGTTGATGAGCTTGAGGCTGATTTTAGTGATGGAACTAAAGTGAGTTATGATATTAAAGATGGGAAATCTAGTTTTAGAGCAGTTATTAAGGGAGATACAGTGACTTATGATTTTGCTAGTATAGGTGATGTGTCTAGAGGGATTGTCAGCATAAGAACAGAGTATGAAAATGTTGGCTCAGTTATGCTCGATATGTGGGGTTTTGATACCAGTGGTGCAAAAGGTAATAAAATTACTTTGACGGATACACCTACTCATTACGATGGTTCTCATCAGGGTGATGATGATGGACATCACGGACACCATGGTGGTTTAGAGGGAAAGATAATCAGAAACGCTTCAATGCAATTAGGAAGAGCAATGGATGATCCTATGACTTCTAACCAAGATGAATCTACTGACATAAGATTTTATACATTAATGACCGACAATTCTGGCAATTTGATGGATGTTAGAGAGAATCTTGAAACTCCTATAGATAATCCTGAGCATCATGTTTTTGATTACAACGAGGTTAATGGTGGAAGATTACTTTTTGCTGTTACAGGAGAAGGTTTAAATGATAACTCTTTGAAGATGTTTTCGGCTAATGGAGCGGATAACAGAAATTATGAAGCTGGACAGAAACATGTTCTTCTTGTTAGTGATGGAATGATTGGAGCTTCTGTCTTTGATGTTACTTCTGAAAATGCTGATGTTACTGTGTCAGAAGTTGTAAGAATTTTAGCTAACGATCAAGATGATGTGCAAAATTGGACTGATGGGACAGACAATTGGATGAATGACGATCACAGCGGTTACGAGAACCATTAATTATTTTTAACTACTGTTTTTTATAGTGGATTATTTTTTAAAATTTATAAAATTAAATTGATGTTTGTAATCTTGATGAGTAACTACATAAATTATATGCTAGAGTATAGTATAGTTTTTAAAGAACTTTAAGTGTTATTTTAAAGTAATAATATAAAATGATAAATAAAAAAATTGAGTTTTTGATTTTGACGATGCTGCTATTGTCATTTTTGCTTTTTGCTAGAGCAGAGGCTGTGACTGCTAGTATCGGAAATTCCAGAATGGTATTGAATGCTGCTGTTGGCGAAGTTGTCGAAAGATACATTCTTGTAAAAAACCCAAATGATGGAGTTGTTAGAGTTGAGATGAGACCCTCTGGGGATTTGGAAAAAACTATTAAATTAAGAGAGAGCAATTTTTCACTTCAACCAGGAGAAGAGAAGAAAGCTTATTTTACTATAAAATCGAATGAAGTTGGCACAACAGAAAATAAAATTTTAGTTCAGTATACGGTCGAAGGAGAGAAAAATGGGGTTGGGTTAACTTCTACAGTTATTTTTATTGTATCTGAAGAAGGAAATGCTGACGAAGAAGATGTAGATGAAAACGGAGGATTTTTTGGTTTTGGAGGTTCAGATGATAATGAAGAGGAAACTAACGATGAAAGCGATTCAGAAAGTTCTTTAGGAAGCACAAGTGGAAGCAGAATTTCTCCTTTGGTTTTGTTGACAATTTCAACTTTAGTTTTAGCTATAGTCTTTGTTATTTTGCTGATATTTTATGTTAAGAAAACTGCAAAGAATGTAAAAGTAAATGGAAAGAAAATTATGCCTTCCAATAAAAAAATAGAAAAGAAGAGAGTGGGGAGGGCTCGTGACAAATAGATGGAGATATACAAAATTATTGTTTGTGTTTGTTTTGTTAATAGGCCTTGGGCAAAATGTTAGCGCTCAGGCAACTATTGATAAAGATGTTGCTTATTTAGTTAAGAATGATTTGGGCGTGGATAGTTCACTTCTTAGCTATATTAGTAGTTTGGGTTATAGCTATAAAGTTTTTTTTGAAAGTGATATAGCTACTACTGATTTTTCAAAATATAGATTACTAATTATTGGAAATCAGAAGTTCACAGATCCTAGCGTTGTTTCTTATTATAAATATAAAACAATAACTATGAATTCATTTCATGGGGGGGATGATTTTGGCTGGTCAAGCGTGGCTCTTAGTTTGAAAACAAGCCCTGCCGGTTTAACTGTTCAGGCTAGAAGTAATGAAATCGTTCAGGGATTACCTTTGGATTTCAATACATATACAACTTCTTCTCCAAATGTTGTTGCTTTTAATCTTAAAGGTAATAAACCAGCTGGAACAGTTATTGTTGTTTCAGCAGTAAATAATAATGCTGATGCTTTTTTGGCTACATTAGAAAAGGGAAGAAGGATGCTTAATGGCAAGACACTGTTGGAAAGAAATGTTTTCTTTGGTGCAGCCAATGCCCAATATTGGACTCCACAGACAAAGAAGCTTTTTGAGAATTCTATGAAATGGCTACTTTCTTCTGAAGATTTAGATGGAGATGGATTTAAGACAGATTTAGATTGTAATGATAATGATGCTAGCGTGCATCCTGGAGCTACCGAAGTTCCTTATGATGGAACAGACCAAGATTGTCTTGGAGGCGATTTGAAAGATGTAGATTTAGATGATTTTGATGCTTTGATTGTTGGCGGTTTAGATTGTAATGATAATGATAATACAATAAAGCCTTCAAGTTTGGATGTTTTCAAAAATTGTAAAAATGACGCTCCAATTGTAAATATTCAAAATAGCTATGCATTTGATGAAGGAGACTTAGTTGAGATCGCTGTAGATGCTGTAGATCCTGAAGGAGATGATTTAGTTTATGAGCTAGATGATTCTAGATTCAATAGAGAAAATAATTTGTTTAAGTGGCAGACTACCTATGATGATGCAGGAAATTATAGTTTCGCTATAACTGTTTCAGATGGCGAGTTTAGTATTAAGAAACAATTTAGTTTAGAAGTTAAAGGTGCTAACAGGGCTCCTGAATTTAGAGAAATTCCAGACCTATCTTGGAATGAAGATACAGAATTTGAATTAAACTTGAGTGAATACTTTTATGATTCAGATAATGATCTTTTAATATTTGGGGTTGAAAATACATCTGAAGATAAAAATATAACAGTTTCTTCTGAAGATGGAATTGTTCATAAGTTTACAACAAAACCTAACTATAATGGGAACGATTGGATTATTTTCTGGGCTTTTGATGGTAGAAAGAAGACTGTTTCTAACAGGATTAATTTAAATGTCTTGCCTGTAAATGACGCTCCTCAGTTCTCTGGAGAAATAGGGAATTTAAGCTTTGGAGAAGATAACGATGTTGAGAATGTAATTAACCTCGACGATTATTTTAGTGATATAGATTCTAATTTGACATTTAAATTTACTGGAGGAGATTCTAAGAAGATGAGAATAGAGATTAATGGCCGTGAAGTTAGCTTTTACCCTATGAATAATTACGCTGGAACTCAAGAAATTTATTTTGTCGCTATGGATCAAGATTATGAAATAACTTCTAATAAGGTAGTTGTTAATGTCCTTGAAAAAGGAGAGGCTCCTGAATTCGGAGAGTTAGACTGTAATTTGAATATAAGTGAAGATGAGGAAGGAGAATGCGTTCTTGAAGCTTCTGATCTGGACAAGGGAGAACCTTTAGAATTTTCTGTCATAACTGAAGATAAAATAGACTGCGAATTGGAAGGCAGATATCTTTCTTATAAGTCTTCTGCTAATTATAATGGTCTTGCTTTATGTGTGATTAAAGTGAATGATAGGGAAGGGAATTTTGATTTGAAAAACTTAAATTTTGTTGTAAATCCCGTAAATGACGCTCCTCAAATCACTTCCTATGAACCTAGAGACAGTGCTGTTGTTATTATAGATGGTAAAACTAAGAGATTTAGCGTTGCTGGCAAAGATATAGACTCTAGCAATTTGGGCGTTAAGTGGTATATAGGCGATTCTTTTGTTTCGAACACAAATTCAAATTCTTCTGATTACACTTTCTCTAAACCTATTGGAGCTTATGTTTTGAGAGCTTTGTTGAGCGATGGATCCTTAAGCTCTGAAAGAAATTGGACTGTTATTGTTGGACCAACTAGTGAATTTAGCTGTTCTGAAGTGGGCGGGAATTTGTGTTCAAATAATGAGCTATGTTCTGGAACTGAAATAGATACTACTGATAATTTGTGTTGTTCTTCTGTTTGTGTTCCTGACTTTGGAGATGTCAGCTCTTGTAAAACTCTTAGTAATGATCTAGGCATTGAGATAACTAGCCCTGATGATGGAGAAGATTTAACTTTGTCTGAAAATTTGAGTTTGAAAGTTAGTTTTAAGAATAATTTTGCTGAGGATCAAGATTTTGAGATAACTGGAAGCATATATAATTTGGATGGAGATAAGTCTGAGGCAGATACAGATGATAGTTTAGAAGTTAAGTCAGGAAGAACTGAAAATATAAAACTTAACTTGGAAATCCCACAAGATTTGGACACAAATGATGATTATGTTTTGCTTATAACAGCCGAAGATAATATATGTAATCAAGAATATATCCCTATAAATTTTGTTAGATCCAAGGATAAGATTATAATTGACGATATTAGTCTTCCTGAGAATGCTATTTGCGGAGATATTATCAATTCAGAGGTTAGTGTTTTCAATATAGGAAAAGATAATCAAAATAATGTTGTTGTTAGTTTAACAAATAGCAAGTTAAAGTTAAATCAGAAATCAACAGCTTTTAAGCTTGAAAAATATGGAGATAACGATAGAGAAGATAGCGAATTTAGTTTTACAATTCCTAATAATGTTGAATCCGGAGATTATGATATTAGAGTAGATGTTGGTTATGGAAACGGTTTCATAAGCAGTTCGACAAAAAAAATAAACATTCAATGTGTCAATAAAACTGATAGTTATGTAAATAAAACTGATTTTTCTTTTGACTCTTCAAAAGATAAGATCCTTCTTGGCAGAGATGACGGTTTGGATAAGAGACAAGTTGGATTTTTCGATGTTGAGAGAAACTTTAATGTTGCAATCATCATGTTTCTAAACTCGTTGCTTTTAGCTTCAGTTATTTTGCTTTATGCTTTTCATTTAAAGTTAAGAAAGGACAAGATTTTATTGAGGAAGAGGGCAACCGGTTCTAAAGCTTAATTCTGAGAACACTGCTTCTCCTTCTATTCTTTCTCCGTTTGAGAAGACCCAAGTAGGATATCCTTGAATATTGTTTTCTTGGCATAAATCTGGTCTGGCATTGTCTCCTCTAGGATCACATTCAACGTATAGAATTTTACTAGCACTTGAGCCGAACATTTTCTTTTGATTCTGACAATGCTGGCACCAATAGGCTCCGAACATTCTTGCACCACTATCTCTTAGGCATTGTGCAAATGTATCGTATTTTCCTACTTCAGCTTCTGTATTTGGAATTGATCTTATGATAAGAAATAAAGCTATGGCTGCGATTATAACTCCAACGATTACTTTTGAAGACTTTTTCATCTGTGTTTATACTTGCAGGGATATTTAAACTTTTAGAATTTTGCATATAAAACATTATAAACTTATAATTTGATTTGATTTTATGAGATTGGAAGTTCCTTTTTACAAGCAAACCACCAAGCTTAATTGTGGTCCCGTAGCATTACGAATGGTTTTAGCATACTTTGGTCAAGAGGTAAGTTTAGATGTTCTTGAACAAAGAACAGGAATAAAAGAAGGAAAATCAATCAATCGGAACAACACAATGCATATTAGG
>ERZ1292629.2539-Hain-H43-01um-R1-2539-length-15176-cov-6_pt1 | contig 15176 bp, 15 predicted proteins | sample MGYA00564399_ERZ1292629 | MGnify/ENA primary metagenome ERZ1292629 (study PRJEB36523, sample SAMEA6512636) | groundwater metagenome | collected 2019-01-08 | study: AquaDiva: Metagenomics assemblies of 32 groundwater samples
TTTTTTCGCCAAGAGCGATGATTTCGCCTTCGCGGGAAATGCCTTCGTTGTACATAAGGTCAAACTCGGTTTGCTTGAAAGGGGCGGCTACTTTGTTTTTTACAACCTTGACACGGACGCGGCCCCCCATTATTTCATCTCCCTTTTTTATCTGGGCGATCCTTCGGATATCCAAACGGACAGAAGTATAAAATTTCAATGCCTTGCCTCCGGGAGTGGTTTCCGGATTGCCAAACATAACGCCAATTTGCATTCTGATTTGGTTTATAAATATGACAACCGTTTTTGATTTAGCCACAATGGCGGTGAGTTTGCGCAGAGCTTGAGACATAAGCCGCGCCTGCTTGCCAACATGATAAGCGCCCATATCTCCCTCTATTTCATCTTTTGGTGTTAATGCTGCAACCGAATCAATGACTATCACATCAATTTTGCCGGAACGAACCAATGAGTCCACTATATCAAGGGCTTGCTCGCCGTTGTCCGGCTGGGAAATGAGCAACTGGTCTATTTTAACTCCCAGCCGCTGGGAATATTCCGGGTCCATGGCGTGCTCGGCGTCTATGAAAGCGCAGATACCGTTTAGTTTTTGGGCCTCGGCAATGATATGTAAAGCCAGAGTGGTTTTGCCTGACGACTCAGGCCCGAATATCTCTATAATCCTGCCTCTTGGCACACCGCCAACGCCAAGGGCGGCGTCCAAACCAATTGAACCAGTGGGAATAGTATTGACGTCAACATGGGGCTTTTCACCCAACATCATAATGGAGTCGTCTCCAAATTTTGTTTTTATTTCTCTAAGAGCGTCTTCTATTCCGGAATCAACGCTTTTAGTTTCTTTTTTTATTTTTTCTTTTTTAGTCATATTCTTAACTTTGCTTGTAATATATTTTAATTGTTTCCAGTACTTCTTTTTTGAAGCGGTCCTTGGCCCTGATTTCTATTATATTAGAACCGGGGGAAAGCAGCAATTTTTCTTCAAATAGGCCTTCTTTGTCAACAAATATGGGTTTTTCGTTCACACTTATAAAGATCATATTTATTGCTCTGCCTCTGATGGTTATAACATTTTCCATCGTTTCTGTCTCTGTCGCTGGACTGAATATTTCTATGACCGGGCCCGTTATTAAACTTCTGGCGTTGAACACACCATAAGAAATAAGAAACAAAACTGAGAGAATAACTACAAAAAACTTTATATTAAAACCACTTTCGAATTCACACTTCATTTTTAATTTCTTGGTTTTGATCGGTGATGAATTCTGTTTCGTCGACAGGCAGGTTGCCTTCCGGTTTGACGAGCACATCCCTTGGTTTAGCTCCATCACCGCCGCTAATAACGCCCCTTTCTTCTAAAATATCCATGAGCCGTGCCGCTCTGGCATAGCCAATGCGCAATTTTCTCTGCAAATATGAAGTGGAAGCCTTGCCCGCTCCGATTACTATTTTTCTGGCTTCTTCATAAAGATCGTCATCAACGTCGCCGTCTTTGCTGGTGAGAGATTCAAACAAAACATTTTTGGAATGATAGGCTTCCATATTTATATCGGTCGGTATTTCGTCTTCATTGTTTTTTACCAGATATTCCACCACTTTTTTAACTTCTGTTTCAGATATGAAAGGGGATTGGAGTCGAATGGGTTTGGACATTTCTCCCGAGAGATATAACATGTCTCCTGCGCCAAGCAACTTTTCCGCTCCGGCAGAGTCAAGAATGGTTCGCGAATCAAATTGAGAAGCCACTTGCAGGGCGATGCGAGTCGGAATGTTGGCTTTTATAAGTCCCGTTATAACATTAACGCTTGGCCTTTGAGTTGAAAGAATCAGATGAATGCCGACGGCTCGGCTCATTTGAGCTAGCCGAATAACGGCTGACTCAAGCTCTCTCGGATAGGCCTGCATTATATCTGCCAATTCGTCCACCACTATAATAATGTAAGGCATAAGATCCGGCACTTCTCCGATTTTATCTTTTTTAAATTTCTCCAAAATGGGTGAAAGTATGTTTTTATGATAGGACTCAATATCTCTCACTTTGCTTGTTTCCAAAATATCATAGCGGCGTTCCATTTCTTTAGAGGCCCACTTCAGGGACATGATGACCTTTTTGGCATCCGTGATGACCGGAGTTAGAAGGTGGGGGATTTTATTGTATTGAGTCAACTCAACTCTTTTGGGATCTATCATTATAAATTTCAAATTTTCCGGCGAATTGCGGAATAATAGGGAAGTAATGACGGAGTGAATGGTCACTGATTTTCCGCTGCCAGTGGCCCCGGCTATTAAGAGATGAGGCATTTTGCCCAAGTTGGCAAAAATAGATGAGCCGGATATGCTTTTGCCTAAAGCCACAAGCAATGACTTTTCAGAATCGGCATATTCGCTTTGAGATAGGAGCGAGCCGAGACCCACTAAAGTTTTTGTTGAATTTGGAATTTCAATGCCGACCAAGGATTTGCCGGGAATAGGGGCCTCAATGCGTACCGGATGAGCGGCTAAAGCCAATTCCAAGTTATTCTGCAACCCTAAAATTCGGGAAAGTTTGACTCCCTCGGCCGGTTTCAATGCATATCTCGTTACAGATGGTCCGATAGATATTTCATCCATCTCGACAATAATGCCAAAATTTTGCAGAGTTCTTTTTATAATATTTGAATTCGCTTTAATATCTCCAACCTCCGGTTTGCCCCGATCTCTTTCCAAAAGAGAAAGCGGGGGAGGAACGTAAAGCTTAAAAGCGTTGTTTTTATGAATTCTAAAATCATCACTCTCTGGTTGAATAACGCCTTGCCTGACAGAAGATGCCTGGGACAATTTTTCTTGGTAATTTTTTACGGACCCATTACTGTCCAATATTTTAATTTCTTTTTCCACTTTTTCTTCCTCTTCCTCTTTTTCTTTTTTTCTAAAAATATTAAGCAAAGAAGAAATATTAAGGGTCTCATCGAAAATAACCAAAATGCTTATAAAAATAAGAGCTCCTAAAATAATAGCAGTGGCATAAACATCAAATAATTTTACTAAAGGTTGGTGTAATAAATTTCCAACTTTTCCGCCCTTGCTCAAAAAAGCTAAATCAAACAAAGCCAGGGAAGAGAGGAAAAATAATCCGGCGCCAAAGACGCGAATAGCGCCCAAAGAGTGCTTGATTGATTTGGCGAATGAAATGGAAAGAAGAAGTGACAAAAGGGGCAATAAAAAATATCCAAAGCCAAACAGAATTTTTAATATACCATATACTTTATTGCCTACGGCGCCAGCCATACCGAAAGGCGCTAGTATAAAGATAATAAATAGAACAAAAAAAGATACAGCAAAAATCCAGGAAACGGTCTCATCTTTTAATTTTCTTAATCCGAAATCCGCATCTCTATTATTTTCTTTCTTCTTTCTTCCCATACTCAAATTATACCATATTAAAATTTTTAATAATTTTAAAAAGTGAAACGGGGTTGACTTCTCATAAAGGACAGATTATCCTTTAGCATAAGGTCATAAAAGTCGCTGTTTGATTTTTTAAGTCCGATAATGTTTAATGTAAAAGACACAAAAAGTTATAGGACAAATAAGATGTCTCTTATGAATCCCGTTAGAAATCTAATGTGATTCAAAAGCATGGTGTTAATTAAAAGTAATTTCTAACGGGATGAATGAAATAGTACAGAAAAACAATGATTTTGTGAGTATATATAATAAATCCTACAGATTAGCCGCAGCTGTTTTTGTTATTTCCAACGTTATAGACCAAAATGAAGAATTGAGGACAAAAATGAAAAAATTATCTCTTGATCAAGTTTCTATGTCTGTTAACTTAAAAGACATAAATTTTAATGATACAAAAAAATTAACTGCTGATATTGAAAAAAATTCTCTAGAACTTATGTCTATTTTAGACATTGCTTCTGTTTCCGGTTTGATTTCCAAAATGAACGGCAATATCATCAAAGAAGAATTCCATTCGTTTGTTTTGGAACTTAAAAAATTCTCCGAAAAATTTGATGATGATAAAAATGCTTCTGTTAAAAGCATATTTAAGGAATCTTTGATTGTAAATATTGATGATAATTTCAGTGAAGTTTATAAAAATGGGAATAGAAATGGACGAAAGAATATGATAGAAAATGGCAGAATAAATGAAGCGAAAAACAGCAATGGACATAAAAGGAAGGACTTAAGAAAAAATATGATCCTGGATTTTATTAAAGGACATAATAATATAAGTATAAAGGACATAGCGCCAAATATAGTGGGTTGTAGCGAAAAAACAGTCCAAAGAGAGTTAAACCAGCTTATAAATGAGAAAAAAATAAAAAAAGTTGGAGAGAGAAGATGGAGTCGATATTCTATTATATAGAAGGCAAGGGGAACCCTTAAAGGGTTCCCCTTGCCTTCATTTATCAAATATGCAATACTTGAGCCAATGCCTTATCCACATGTTTGCTTTTGCAAGTATTGGATTAAGGCGGTAAAATTCTTTCTGTTACTAAATCCGCTGTTTCTTGTCGATTAAAGAAGCGATGGAATTAGTTCAATTTATTATTTATTAGTTTGGTAATTATTAGTTGTTTGATGCTTCACAAAAATTTTAAAATAAAAGTGAAGTTTCAGACGAATTCAAAAATATGTTAAATTTAAAATCGAAATTGTTTGCGGGCGCCGTGGGTGTGGCAATGGTTTTGAGCGTTATGCCAGTTGTGGCTTCTGCTCAAACTACTGCCGAACTTACAGCTCAGATCAATAGCTTGTTAGCTATGATCGCCCAACTTCAAGTGCAGATCTCCGGAGGCGCAACTACTGGTGGTGGTTCTGCCACAACCTTTACAACCGACTTAACAGTTGGTTCAAAAGGCGCAGAAGTTACTGCTCTCCAGCAATTCTTGGTGTCCAAGGGAAACCTTGTTATGCCCGTCGGAGTTGCCATGGGCTACTTTGGTCCTTTGACCAAGTCCGCCTTGGCCTCATATCAAGCATCAGCCGGAATTTCTCCAGCTGTTGGATATTTTGGTCCAATCACCAGAGCTAAAGTAAATTCTTTGTCGGTGGTGGTTCCCGGCACAACCGTTCCCGGCACAACCGTTCCCGGCACAACCGTTCCTGCTGGTGTTATCACTACTCCTGGAGCTGAAGGCACTATTGCCGCTACCGAATCAAGCGCTGGCACAGTATCAACAGTCTATGAGGGAGACACTCAAGTTGCTATCTTGGGCATCAAAGTGACATCTTCTGGTTCTGATATGGCTGTTCAAAGAATGAAATTTGACTTAGACCAAGTTACAGGTGATTCAGACACAAAGTTCTACAACAAAATATACAAGAAATTGTATGTGACAGAGGGAGGCAATGTTCTCGCTTCAATTGACCTTAACTCCTCAACAGTTATTAAGGATGGAAGCGATTACTTTATAACTATCGCTGGTTTCAATTCAATCGTTCCAAAAGGCAGTTCCAAGACCTACTTGATCAAAGCTGACTTGTTTGACGCAATTGATTCGGGTGATTACGATAACACCACTACAGAAACTTACACTATCGCAGTTGCCGCCAGTGGTGTTCGCGCAGTTGACGGAGCCGGTATTGACCAGTATTCTGGCACCACGGCTATCGCCGCTACTCCAACCATTTCCTCTACCCTTGCCGAGTCAGCTACTTTGACTGTATCTCTGAATTCATCAACACCAAAGAAAACTGATGTTGTTTGTACTTCTGGTGCAAGCGAGAATGAGTGCGACAAACTTTCTGTCTTGGTGTTTGACATGAAGGCGGAAAAAGATGCTGTCACTATCACCGATATGAACATCGCTGTTGCCAAGGCAGGAACAGGTGGAGCCACAGCTTCAACCACTGTCTACCTCTATGAAGGTTCGACATTGCTCGCTAACGCAACAGTGGGATCTTTAAACACTGCAGTTTTCAGTGATTTAGATTACACTGTTCCCAAAGATACCTCCAAAACCTTTACTGTTAAGGTTGACATCCGAGGTGCTAATGGTACAATCTCTAACTTCACAGCTAGTGCTTCTTCAACTGGCATCACTGACGAGAATACGAAAGGTGATTCGGTTACGGATAGCGGTACGGCTACCGGTAACCAAGTTGGAGTACTATATATCGGTCCTGAGTTCACTCTCGTTTCCAAGAGTGTTGCTACGGACGGTGTACCCCAGGGAGCTGGCTCTAACATAAACTCTACTTCAACTTTGGCTGCTACCTTCAACATAAAAATTAAGGCGGTCGGTGCCGCTTTGGACTTTGGTACGAGCCAGGCCACTTCTAGTCCGTTTGTATCAAGCACTACAGCCTTTACCATTTATGTAAATGGTTCATCCAACGCAACTAACAGCAGTGCCGCCACCTCAACTTCTATTACCTTCCCATCAACCTGCGTTGTTGGTACTTTGACCAACAGTTGTTCATTGGCTGAAGGTTCTGAAGTTACAGTTCCTGTAACCTTCAGTATCCAAGGTAGAAGCAATCAAACAGGAGTCATTAACTCTGGAGTTGGTTTGTATTCGGTTGGTGTGGCCAGATTGAATTGGTCAGCTCCGGGTTATATAGGTACAACAAATACTACCTTTATGTCTGGTGAATCTGACTGGAGAACTTCTGATGTAACCTTCCCTTAATCGTGTAAACTTAAGAGTACTTGTGATACTCGCAAAAACCCCGCTTCACAGCGGGGTTTTTGCTTGCCCAGCGAAGCTTTCTTTGACCCGCCGTAGCCTTGTGCGAAGGGGGTAGCGAAGTTGGGTTTGCATAAAAAAGTTATTTGTAAAAAAATAAAAAAGTTATCAACACTTTATTTGGCTCTATAAAAAATAATACTGTTATAATTATTTGAGTTTAAAGAAAGAATAAAATCTTTCTGGTCAAAATTGTTATTAGCAAAATTTTATTAATTAAAAAATTTTATGTATATAAAAAATGTTTTTAGAAAGATTGTTAGTCGAGGTCCAGTTTCTGTAATATTGGCCGTTGTTTTATCGGTGCTTTTTGTCACCGGTTTAGTAAATGCGGCAACAACTATTAGTGAAAATATAGTAACAGCTGGTACGCTCCAAGTTGATCTGGGCTCAACTCTTACTGGAGCAGTTACTATGGGCACATCATTAAAAGTTGGTTCAAGTGGAACTGCAGTTACTAGAGTAAACGCCGGAACTTGTTACATTAAACCTTATGCGGCCACAATCGCGGCTACCTCAACGGTTGTCGTAGATTGTCAGGGAACTTTGGCCTGGGATGCTGTTGCAGGAGATGCTGGGTCAGCTCTTACTGGTGTGACTGCAGGCGATTTCGTTGTTGCGACACTTTCTACCACAACTGCGGGAACCACTTCTGGTGGTCTCCGCCTTACTGGTGCAAGTGCGTCAACTACAGCCGGTTATATTCAGTTAAATATTTCAAACTTAACTGGAGCTGTTTATACTTGGCCTGTAGCGGCAAATACCGCTTCTGGAACGGCTAGTTATATTGTTGTAAAATAAACCACCAAAATTATGAAAATGAAAAAATTATTAATTTGTCTTTGTATATTGCTTGTGCCGTTTGTGGCCGGAGCGGCTTATAATGATGTGACTTTGACAACCGATACCACCGTAACTGTCGGCGGGTATAACTTTAGTGTTTCCGGTTTTAGCGCAGTGGTGGAGTCAATTACGGTTGATGCAAACACTCTTTCTTTTGTGTTGTTGACTAACTCTCAAATTCAGTTTACTTCAACGGATAGAATATTTCTTAGTGGAACAGGTAGCTCTGAAATCAAAGTGGTGAACACTTGTACCGCATCTGATGCCGTATCCGTGTTTCTTCCTGTAGCGGCTTCCAGCAATGTAACTGTTACCGTTGGTTCTTCTGCTTGCACCGTTCCTACCACGAGTACTAGCAAAACTAGAGGTAGTTCTAGTGGCAGAGGGGGTGGAGGAGGAGGTGGCACAACACTTCCAATAACGCCAGCAACACCTAATCCTGCTCTGCCAGCTTTAATAGCTGCTGCTCCTCAAGCGGCTTTTAATCGCGGTCTCTCTGTTGGTTCAACAGGTGATGATGTGCGAAATCTACAGACCAGATTATTGAGCGAGGGATTCTTTAAAGGTGAAGCCACGGGATATTTTGGTCCTATTACCCAAAAAGCTGTTAAAGCTTATCAAGCAAAATATGGTATAAACCAGCTAGGAATAGTGGGGCCAGCAACAAGGGCTCAGTTGAATAAGATCTTTATGGCCAATCCTGCGTCAAACGCTTCAGCGACCACTGGGCTAACATCAGCGCAAATAAGCGCTATCACAGCCCAAATCAACACCTTGCTTCAGCAGGTTCAAGAACTTCAAGCCAAACTAAAAGCCCTGGGCAATTAAATTGAAATTCCACAAAACACACTGGATAACCCAGTGTGTTTTGGTATCATGTATTTATGCGTCCCGTTAGAAGTCTAATGGGATACAGATTGAGGTGGTGATTATAATTTAAACTTCTAACGGGATGCGTTACTTTGATAAGACCTTCTTTAAGTTTACTTTAGGATTTTTGGTTATTATCGCTATTAGTTTGTTAATAATGTATGCCGCCTCTGCTTATGCCGCAGGGGTGGAAAAAATTGTATTTACAACCGATTCCCAATCCATTAAACCAAACACTCTTTCTGGTCCCATCACCATTCAAACTCAGGACTCAAGCGGCAATTCTTTTCAAACTCCGGAGACCTTGGACCTCCAGTTTATATCTACTTCTCCAACGGGTGAATTTTTGGGGAGTACTGGAAATCCAGCTACAACCTATATGAACAAAAATACAGCTAACCGCACTTTTTATTATCGTGATTCGGCAGAGGGAAACTTTACAATTACCGTTAATATTAAAGGCGGGGATAGCGGCATAGAACTGGGCGCCAATCAACAAATCATAATCTCTTCCGGCGCGTCACAAAATTCTTCCGAGAACAACTCAAACACTTCCGGGGAAGTTTTGGGCGCTTCAAGTGATTCTTCCTCATCTGGTTCAGCGTCCTCCGGAGGAAGTAGTACTAATAATGTTTCTTCGTTAAGCGCCCAATTGGAGGTTTTGGCCGGAAGTGACAGAACAACTTCTCCAGGCAGCCCTATCTGGTTTCAGGCGACGGTGAAGAAAAATACCACTTCAGCCGGTCCGGAATTAAGCTGGTCATTTGGCGATGGTAATGTTGGAACCGGCCCTTTGGTCAGCCACACTTACAAATACCCGGGAGATTACGCAGTGGTTTTAAGCGCCAAGGCGGGAGATATTTTTTCGGTCAGCCGCTTAAAAGTCAAAGTAGCCGACTCAGATATATCAATATCAGATAAGGGAGAATATTTAGAAATTTCAAATAACGGCAATGCGGAGATAAATCTTTTCAACTGGAAACTGGAAAATGAAGGCAAAGGATTTATCTTTCAGCCCAATACTATAATTTTGCCTCGCTCTTCCATCAAATTGGATAAAAATCTTTTGACTATGCGCGGTTTGGATAATAGTTTGGGAACTCGCCTTAAAAATTCTTTAGGCGAAGAAGTTTTTGCTGTCGCTCCGGTTAAAGAAGTAAATATAAGCGAGATTTCTCAAAATTTGGAAAATTACAAGAATGAAGCTCTTGTCATTAAAAGCAAAATACAAAATATAAAAATTAAAAATAACCCTTCAAATTCCTCAAGACAAGAAAACTTATCACAAGCAACCACTAGCATGGAGAATATAATTTATGAAGCGCCAAAATCAGAAGGTTTTGTGGCCAGATTGACAAGTTTTATAAAAAGAGTATTCTTTAAATAACGGCTTGAAGACCGTAGGTATCCATAAATCCTACGCAAAGTTAATCTAATTTTATTCGGCCGTGTGGTCGATTTTATTTTGCCTAAAAAATTATAATTATGGCAATTACAAAAGAAAAGAAGAAGGAAATTATTGCTGGACTGAAGAAAGTAATTTCGGACTCTAAATCAATTGTCTTTGTGAATTTCAACAAATTATTGGTTAAAGAGGCCTCTGAAATCAGGCGGACCCTTAAAAAAGAAGATGTGAACTATCTGGTAGTCAAGAAATCCCTGTTCGGCAAGGTCTTGGATGAAGCCAAAATAGATGGCGGCGCGCCAAAATTTGCAGGGGAACTGGCTTTGGTATTTGGTGATGATCAACTCGCTCCCGCTCGAGAAATATATGGATTTCAAAAAAAGCTGGACAACAAAATTTCCATTGCTGGCGGCATTTTTGAAAAAAAGTTCAAATCACTTGAAGAAATGATGAATATCGCAACCATTCCGTCCCTTCAAGTTTTGCGCGGCATGTTTGTTAATGTTATTAATTCGCCGATACAGAGGTTTGCCGTAGCGTTGGGGGAAATTGCAAAAAGCAAATAACTCACCCCCAGCCTCTCTCTTATTTTAAGAGAGGGAAGAGAAGAAAAGATTAACAATTACTAAATTAAAAATATGTCAGATGAAATAAAAACAGCCGCTTCCGCTGAAAGCTCTAGCGAGCCAAAGGAAGAAACAAAAGTGCCCGCTAAGTTTGCCAAGATTGTAGAAGAAATTGAAAAAATGTCCGTTTTGGACCTCAATGAACTGGTGAAAGTTTTTGAGGATAAGTTTGGTGTGAGCGCGACGGCAGTGGTCTCGGCGGGACCCGCCTCCGCTGAAGCTACGGCGGGTAAAGAAGAGAAATCAACATTTACGGTTGAACTCACAGACGCTGGCGCTCAGAAAATCGCGGTTATAAAAGTAATTAAAGAAATTTTGGCGCTCGGTCTTAAAGATGCCAAAGATAAAGTCGATGGCGCACCTGTAGTACTTGCTGAAAACATGAAAAAAGAAGATGCCGAAAATCTTAAGAAAAAAATAGAAGAAGCCGGCGGCAAAGTTACACTTAAGTAAAATAAAAAATCCCCTTACTGGGGATTTTTTATTTTCTCTAAAATCTTAGATTCATCTATGTCAGTTCGGCCGTATTTTTGAGATTGCTTTTTCATTTTTGGAACAAGAAAATCGGCAGTATGCCACTCAATCTGGCTTTGATCTTCAACATCTCCGCTTCCTCTCTTGCTCAAATCCTGACTTTTAAGCTTGCATAAAAAGTATAAAGTGGTTTTTTCTATTTCAACTCTCTTGCTTTGGAAATGGCTTTGAATAGAACCGACATAATCTACAAACTCTGCTTCAATTCCAAATTCTTCCATAAGTCCGCGATGCAAAGCGCTTTCCAGAGTTTCGTTTGGCTCTACTGTTTCCCGCATCAAAATATAAAAATCTTCAAGATGTTGTTCTTTCCAATATCCTTGGAAATCTGTTTTTACGGAATCAAAATGATGGCAGCAGATTTCGTTTTTGTCGTTTAAGACAATTGCCCCTACCGAAATATGCTTAGGATGCTCGCTGTTTCCTTGGAAATAGTTTTTCATGGGTAAATTATATCAAAAAATTAACGGCTCAGCACGCTGGGGCGCTGAGCCGTTTACCGAGAAGGGCATCTTCTCGGCATCACCACTTCTTGAAAACAAAGCGGTAGAGATATCCCAAGAACTTAGCGGTTTCTTGGAAGTATTCCTTCAGTGTAAACGAATGGTTAGCGACTACGAAGTGGACTTTCCACCCCTTGGGCTTCAGGAAGAACCAGCAAAGCCAAACGCGAGGCATGTGGCCGAGGTTCGTGCTCACCCAAACTTCATCTGGTGGCGGTATAAAGCTGTCTAAGCCAATGAAGTTTATTGCATGCAGAGTTTCTTCATAAGTTCCCCATGCGGTAGAAATTCGCCACAAGCCCAATCCCACTCCTGCTTCTTGCGATTCTATGTATATTGCCATCTCCCAACACATAGAAATCTCACCCACTTTTGTTGGAACTTTTGGTGATTCTTTACTGTATCCAGCCGTAAAAACAAAATGGCAATGCTCCAGACGATTTTTTTGGATAACAGCAAGTAGAGCATCACATCTCGCTTTGCTGCCGAGACGATTGGGCGGAACTCCTTTGCGGGGTTTGCCGCCAGGCATGCGATCGTATGCGTAGGGGACAAGAAAAATCAAAGTACACCTTCCTTTCTTCTGGTTTCAATAATAGCATACTTGAATTAAAAAATCAACCTTTGGAAAAAATGAAGGTGTGATACAATAAAAAGTATGACAACAACAATTTATACAGATACAACAAAAAGGTTCAAAATACCTAAAAAAATTAGTCAGCTGCCAGCAGTGATTATTCCATTGTCTGAATATGAGGATATGAGAGAAAATTTGGACATGTTTAATTCAGAAAATTTAATGAACGATATAGAAAAAGCCAGAAAAGAAGTTGCAAATAAAAAAACGATTTCTTTGAAAGAAGCAAAAAAGAAGCTAAAACTAAAATAATTTATGTATGAAAGTTGAATTTTCTAAATCAGCTTTCCGGGAACTCAAAAAACTTCCAAAAGATGTTCAAAAAAGAATCGTCAACAAAATTGATTTTTATATTAAGCAAAAAGACCCACTAATATTTGCCGAGCCCATAACAGATTCTCGTTTTGGTGATTACGGATTTAGAATTGGAGATTATCGGGCAATGTTTGATGTTATTAAAAACACTATTTTTATTCTTAAAGTTGGAAACAGGAAGAATGTATATAGATAATTTTTAAAAAAGAATTACCCCGCCCGCATCTCTCTGGCGCGGCGGGGCAGTTTGTGCTATGGCAACTCATCCATGGAATGAATTTGGGCAAGCAATACCCTTCCTTGTTTGGTTTTTGAAAAAAATCCTATATGCACACCACGCTTCCACCCATTCTTTTTCAGGTTTTCCTCGGCCTCTTTCTTTGACCCGTATGGGCCACAAATTTTTAGTGGAAAATCACGATACTCGTCGTTCTTGCAAAAAGCCTCAATATAGAACACGATTCATTCCTCCTCTCCATCCCCAATTAAAACATATCACCAATTATAAATCAACCTTTGGAAAAAATGGGGCGGTAGGGTAGAATGCGAACAATATGGATATACTTGAGAAATTATTTGGAAGCGCAGCCAAGGTTAAAGTGATAAAGCTTTTTCTATTTAATCCGGAGATGGCTTTTGACACTTCCCAAACGGCCGAAAGAACCAAGGTGTCAAAAAAAGTTATCAGAAGAGAAACGGCCAATTTGAGAGAAATGGGTTTTCTGAAGCCGAAATTTTACATAAAAGAGGTAAGGAGGCAGAAAAACAGAGGGCTTCAAACATTTCGCCAAAGAACCAACGGCTGGACATTGGACCCTAAATTTCCTTATATAGAGGCCATAGAATCATTTCTTTCCAATATCAATCCTTTCAAGCATAAAGACATCATTGATAAAATATCCCGAGCCGGCAAAATCCAGCTTCTTATCATCTCCGGTATTTTTATAAAAGATCCCGACAGCCGGGTGGATTTGCTTGTGGTTGGAGACGGACTAAAGCAAAATCAGCTTGATAATATAATAAAAACAATAGAGTCAGAAATCGGCAAAGAAATCCGCTATGCCGTCTTTGAGACATCCGAATTTAGTTACCGCCACTCAATGTTTGACAAGCTCATCCGCGACATTTTGGACTACCCTCACGAAAAAATCATAAATAAACTGGGTTTATAAAAATTTAGATATCCACAAAAATATATTGCCAAGATGTTCAATGGGTGTATATTTTATGTTGTAATTACTAGTTCATTTAATATTAATAATCGTAAAAAATATGACAATAGCAACTTGGAGTGAGGTTCTCTCCCTATCGTTCAAGAATTTGTGGCTTGGCGTGATTGGCTTTGTGCCAAACTTGGTTGTGGCTATCGTGATTGTTCTTTTAGGTTGGGGCATCGGGGTTCTTTTGGGCAGAGTGGTTTCTCAGATTGTAAAAGCTATAAAGATTGATGAGGGCTTGCGCAAAGCCGGAGTGGAGGACTTCCTTAACAAAGGCGGTCTCAACCTGAATTCCGGAGCTTTTCTTGGAGGTTTGGTTCGTTGGTTTGTGATTTTGGTTTTCTTGGTCGGCGCCCTTGAGGTGTTGAAACTTTCTCAGGTAACCGTATTTTTGAGAGACATACTTAATTATTTGCCTCAAGTAATCGTGACTGTCCTTATTCTTATCGCCGCTGGTTTTGTGGCTGATGCCATGAAAAAAGTGGTGCTTTCTTCCGCCATGTCAGCCGATGTCTCATCGGCCGGATTTTTGGCGACAGTTACCAAGTGGGTTATTTGGGTCTTTGCTATTTTGGTGGCCCTTTCCCAGCTTGGCATTGCTTCCGGATTTGTTCAAACAATATTTACCGGTTTGGTGGTGGCTCTTTCTTTAGGTCTGGGCCTGGCTTTCGGTCTTGGCGGCCAAGAAGCGGCTGGTAGAGTGGTTGAAAAAATGAGCAAGGAAATGTCCAGTAAGAAGTAACAGAAAATAAAAATTCATTTTAAACAAAAACCCTGAGCATAGTCGAAGGGTTTTTGTTATCAACATTGACAGGTTTTTTGGGATGTGTATACTGGAAACACATATGTTTTTGAAGTATTTAACTGCGAAGCGTAAGAGAGGGTAGATTCCCTCTGGCTTGGTTTGAGCCCGCTTCCAAAAAAGCGGTTTTTTCGTTTAAAAACGTATGTGCACTTTGACAACTTAATGCCACTCTAACATCGCTTTTAGAGCTTTGTTCTAATCTGTTTAGGCTAAATCATTTTGTGTATCAAAATGATCGCCCGAACATTGCGGAGCAATGTTCTAGGGGGTCTTTGTTTGTTAGAAGTGGAACAAAAATGCCTTAAAGGATTTAGTCCTATAAGGCAGGATGAAAAGTAAAGTAAGTAAAATGGTTTTTGAATTTCCTAATAGAAATTCAAGGGCGTATGGTGGATGCCTTGGCTAGAAATAGCGATGAAGGACGCGGCGTGGCGGCGATACGCTTCGGGGAGGTGCCTAGCAACCTTTGATCCGGAGATGTCCGAATGGGGAAACCCCTCGTATTTATACGAGACCCGGTAGTAATACCGAGGAGCGCACCCTGGGAAGTAAAACATTTCAGTACCAGGAGGAAAATAGAACAATTGTTATTCCGTAAGTAGCGGCGAGCGAAAGCGGAGAAGCCCAAACTTAAATGTTCGCAAGAATGTTTGAGGGTTGTAAGACAGGAATTTTGTATTTATACAAGGAAAGTTAAAAAATTATTCGTTAGAAGAAGCTTCTGGAAAGAAGCGCCCCAGA
>ERZ1292629.2540-Hain-H43-01um-R1-2540-length-15171-cov-8_pt1 | contig 15171 bp, 14 predicted proteins | sample MGYA00564399_ERZ1292629 | MGnify/ENA primary metagenome ERZ1292629 (study PRJEB36523, sample SAMEA6512636) | groundwater metagenome | collected 2019-01-08 | study: AquaDiva: Metagenomics assemblies of 32 groundwater samples
ATGATGGGTTTAGGCATAGTGTTTCATTAGCCTTTAAATGTAAAATAAAAGGAAACCAGCAGCCAAAAATTTTAGAGCAAGCAGATGAATTTAAATTTTTTAATAAAATACCCAAAAAAATTATTCCATATCATAAGAAATTTTTGAAGATTCATTTAAAGAGCCTTCTAAATGAAATCTAAGATTTCATAAAGAATAAAAACAAAGAAAAACTCATCAAATTATGAATTTCTTTAAAAAAGGTGAATCAGATATAAAAACAATTCTCAGCAGAATAAGAAAAAAAGATTATTCAGGAAATACTGGTTTGGCAATAAAAAACAGCGCATATCAGTTTTCTACCAATCTTACATCAAAGCTCGGAGCTCTTATTTTTACAATAATCCTGGCAAGGATTATTCTTCCAGAGACTTTTGGACTTTATAATCTGGCACTTTCAACAATAATGTTCTTCTATGTATTTTCTGACCTTGGTGTAAACGAGGCTCTTGTATATTTTTCATCCAAAACCCTAAGCAATAATAAGGCAAAAGCCAAAGCATATATCGATTATCTATTTAAGATTAAATTATTTTTAGCTTTATTTTCAGCAATAGCTTTAATTGCACTGGCAAAGATAATCTCTGATAATTATTATAAACAACCAATCTTCCTCGCCTTAATCGCAGGCTCTCTTTACATGATTTTCACAAGCCTGCAGAGCTTTTACATGGCCCTTTCGCAATCAAATAATAATTTTAGAATCCCATTTATAAAAGAGATTTTTTTACAAGTTTCAAGGATAGTCGTAATTCCCCTAGTTATTCTTTATTTGAAGAGATTTGATTTTGCAAGCTCTTCAAATATTTCAGTTATCTTTGTTATTCTTTTGATAATCTCTATCCTTTCCCTGTTTATCATATATTTTCTTTCAATAAAAAGTCTAAAATTAAAAGAAGTAAAAGCTTCTGAGCTAAGTAAAAAAGATATCAAAGAATTAAGAAAATTTATTTTTGAAATAGCTCTTATAACCTCCTCAATAACGTTGCTTGGGAATATAGACAAGATAATAATAGGCCCATTTGTTCCCCCTGCTTTTGTGGGTTATTATTCAGCTGCATTTAGCTTAGTGAACGCCTCCGCCTTTCTCATAGTTTTCTCAGATGTATTTTTCCCCATATTTCTTAGGATGAGCGGAGATAAGCTTAAGGAAACCTTTGAAAGATCAGTCAGAATGACCTTTTTCATTTCTTTTATCCTGTTTGTTATTTTAGTAATTTTTGCAACACCCCTAGTGAAGGTAATTTTTGGAACAAGCTACGAATCTTCAATAAATATGCTTAGGGTGCTTGCATTTTTGTCTCTTATATTTCCTTTGATAGAATTGTATACTAGTTATATAATCTCTAAAGGAAACCTCCGCAAAATAAAAAAGGTTGTTCTCTTTATCCTTATTATTTCTGTATTCTTGCCATTACTATTTGTAAAATTACTCTTAAATTACGGATACACAGCAGCAGTTTTCGGAGTTATACTGGGAGTATTGATAAGCAAAGCAATACACCTAACCTGTTTAATCTGGATCTCCAGGAAAATTTAAATATATACCCTGAAAACTATATTCATAGAAAAAATAAAATGGCAAAGAAGTCAAAGATAAGTTTTGAGGAATTTGAAAAGAAAGCGTTTCTTCCAAAAGATGAGATTACAACTATTTTTACCTTGGATCCTTTTTCTGTTCGCTTAGCTTATTTTATTTATAAGAAAGACTTGAAAATAACCCCAAACCAGATAACCTGGTTTAGGCTAATCTTTTTGGCCCCAATTACTATCTTATTTCTTTTTTTAGCACCAATACTTGGATTAAAAATCTTTTACCTCTTCTCTGCAATTTTAATGTATTTGATAATGTTTAGTGATGGTGTTGATGGACATTTAGCACGTGGCGCTGACAAAAAATCCACTTTTGGGGGATTCTTAGACATGATTTCAGATAGGATGGTGATAATCTTATTTATAACTTTTTTATTCTCTCTGGGATTATTTGAAAAAAGCCCTTTCATCATGTATGGATCTATCTTTTTGTTTGTGGCAAAGATGTACAATATGACTGTCATCAATAAAGTATACTACTTTGAACAAAATTATGCACAAAAAGGTTTAGATGAGTATACTATGTTTTCGGGCCTTAAGGAATTAGATACCATGGGAATTAGCAAGGTTAATTCCTTGTTCGTCAAAATTAATAAATACTTAAAAATAAAAAGATGGTGCGAACATACGGGGGCTTATGAAAGAAATATAATAACCTTCATAATTCCTTGTCTATTAATCTACTTTGGATTAGATTTCATTGCAATAATTCTCGGTTATATCTTTGTAGTTCTTTTCTCTTACTTTTATATCTCCAGAACTCAGAACCTCATTAGAGATTATGGAAATGTTTTAAAAAGTTCTAAAAAAAAGTAATCAGGAGATGACTAAGGAAGAAATTGGATTTAAAGTAGTAGATTTGATTTATACATGTAATTTTCGTAATATTTAAGAATGCCTTTTTCATGCCCTTTTTAATGGAATCTAGAGATGTATTTTGTGATAGGAAGAAAATAGAAGCAGATTTATTAGCTGAAAATAATAATTGGATGGTTAAGGTAGGTTTTGGATTAGCAACCCCCGGACACGTAATGGCAATCCCAAAGCCGCACTTTGATTGCCTTGCCGATGTTCCGGATGAATTATTTGATGAATATGATACATTAATCCATCCAGCTCTTCAAGATTACATTAGCTCACAATTCTCTAAACCATTTAGTGTGGAATATGGTATCTTTGGTCAGACTGTAAAACATGCGCATATCCATTATATTCCCTTAAAAGGAGAAGGATATTCTTTGAGAAGTATTGTTGAAGAGATTCTTTTTAAAAAAGAGGTTACCTTAAAAAGATGTGACAGACAAATTATTAGAGAAGTGAGAAGAACTGCTAGAAGATACAATCTTTTAATAGAATCTGGAGAATCTTTCATCTGCCCTGTTCCAGAAAATATTCTTCCAGAAGAAGCGGATCTGATTGAAAAGACACTTAACTATAGACGTTTTTTGAGACCCAAAGGAGGAAAAGTACCACTTTCCTGGCCAGATAGAACTCCCGAAGAAATAGAAAGAGATAATATTTGGAGAGAAATAACTAAGGAAAAAATGAAAGGTCTTCAAAAACTATTAGCTTAAATTTTTTCTTACGATTTCAGTTATACAGTCTCTTTTCATAATCTTTAAAAGATAAGGTCTTTTCCTTCTTCTATATGAAGGCAATAATTCTGGCAGCAGGTGTTAATTCAAGATTAAATGGTTATATAGATGTGCCAAAATGTTTACTCCCCCTCGGAGAAACCACCATCCTCGAAAACCAGATATCTTCTCTGATAAAAGCAGGACTAAAGAAGGAGGATATAACTGTTGTTGTAGGACATAAGCATGAGATGATACAGAAAGTACACGAGTATACTTTATTCAATCCAAAATTTGCAGAATTTAATAATGGATACAGTGTCTATCTTGCTTTGCAGCATTTACTTCACGATAAAGGTTTAGACAACAATGAAAAAATTCTGGTATTGGATGGAGATTTAGTCTACGATGATTTTTTAATTAAAAGAATTAACACATCAGATAAAGAAAACATCCTTGTAAATAGACCAATTAAATATAGTAACCGGCTAAAAGATGAAATTTCTATTATAAATGAAAAAGGAAAAGTCCATGAATTAATAATACCATCAAAAGAGAAACCTGTAAGCCAGGAGTATTCTGATAAGTCTCTTTATAGCTATGTTGGAATCATGAAAATTTCAAAAACTGTTGCATTACAATTGCATGAAAAACTCAAAACTTCTTATCAGGGTTGGTATACTATCCCTCTTCCAGAACTTGTTAATGTTAATGATTTTTATTGTTTTGAAGTTCCTAAAGATTTAAAGTATTGTTTTGATGTTGACACTAAAAAAGACTTGGATAAATTGTCTAATATAAAATAAAATGAATGAACAAGAAAAACAAAGAAAGCCATTTAAGATGATGACTGCAGGTCCAGTAAATGTTTCTGATGCTGTTAAGCAATCATTAATATATCCAGAGATAGGACATAGAGAACCAGAATTTTCTGACCTTTATGGGGAGATAAGAGGAAAATTGTTACAAGTATTTAAGGCAAATCCTAAAGATTATAGTTCTTTTGTCATTGGTGGATCAGGCACAGCTGCCATGGAATCTGTTCTTTCAGCAACAATTCATGATGGTAGAAAAATGCTTGTTGTTAATAATGGTGCATTTGGAGATAGGATGGCTAAAATTTGTGAAATATATGGCATCTCCACTTTAAAGACTGGCTATAAATGGGGAGACTATCCAAAGCTTGACGGAATAGAAAAATTACTTTCCCAAGAACCAGGAATTGAGGCAGTATCAATGGTTTTTATGGAAACAAGTACAGGAATGGTTAATCCTGTTAGAGAAGTTGGAGCACTTTGTAAAAAATATGATAAAATGTTTGTCGTAGATGCAGTTAGTGGCTTAGCAGGAGATCCCTTATCTGTTGAAGAATCAAATATCGATTTTTGTTTTTCTAACACCAATAAAGGACTTTCTGGCTTGCCCGTAATTGCTTTTGTTTGCGCAAAAAAAAATTCTGTTGAGAGAGTAAGAGATATACCCCCCCGTAATTTTTATCTAAATCTATTAGAAAATTATGATTATGCAGAAAAAGAAAATCAAACACCAACTACCCCACAGATACCTTTATTTTTTATGCTTAGACAGGCTTTAGATGAATTATTAGAAGAAGGAATTGATAATAGAATTGCAAGATATAGGGCAAACAGCCAACTCATGAGAAAGCACTTTGACGAACTTGGTTTTAAATTTCAGCTGCCTCGAGAGTACATGTCCCATGTAATGACGAATGTCTTAATTCCAAAAAATTATAGTTATGAGGAATTTCACACACCATTAAAAGAGAAAGGCTACATTATTTATCCTGGAAAGGGTCCTCTTGACGGAAAGATATTACACATTGCAAATGTTGGAACCCATACAACAAAAGAAGTAGGTGAGTTTTGTGAAGAGGTTGCAGAAATTGTTAGAGAAAAGAAAGTTGAATATTGAGATTATTAAACCAGATGTTCAGTAATTCTTTTATATACTCATCTTTAACAATCTTTAATAAGGATATTTCAGGGATATTTTAATAATAAAATGATACTTTATTTTGATAACAGGATATCAAACATTCGTTTGTTCCCAGATCTATATACTGAGTTAGATATAATAAGAGAATCTAATTCGAATTATAAATTTCAAGATAGATTAGATATTACGATGTATACTTTAGCAAGTTATTCTAAAATAAAATGGAGCCATGTCATAATAAAATATGAAATTGTTCCAGAAGACAAACAAAAACAAAAAACTTTCGAAAAATTTGTTAAAAAATTATGGCCCAAAGCAAAAATTATTTATGGTCAAAGTGTTAAAATAGGCCAATATAGAGAAATCTCTAAACTGATGAATAATTTCAAGGATGATTGGGTATTTTATGCAGGAAATAATGACCATCCATTCATGGCCCCTAATAAAGAGATCTTACACAAATGCCTAAAAAAAGCAAAGGAATTAGCTAAAAAAAACAGATATGTTTCAATAGTCTATTCTCATTTTCCAGAACCTTTGCATATGGCAAGAAGAGGAACTATTCTTCATGATATTGGCTGGCCAAATTCTAAGATTATAGAAGAGAATAATGACACGATTGTTGCAGAATTTAAAGGATATTTTTCCTCCATGCAACTAGCTAATAAAAATCTGTTTAATTATTGGGTTGACGCTAAAATTCCAGAATCTGCGCCAGTATGGAGACTCGAAGATATTTATAAGTATATTCCTCAGAAAAAAAGAAAAAAACAGATAATTGTTTTTCCAAAAGAAGAGCTTTGCGCCCATTTTGACGGTTATAGCCATAATAAAGGGACAGGTTACCTTATTCCTTCTAATCTGGTTCCCCCTTTATTTATTCCAACCGGATTTTTCAAAAAAAAAATAAATATTGCCTATGGATATGACAAACCAAGAAAAGGATGGGTAAATATAAACCCCTTAGCTGAAAAATATTCTTTTGAAGACCCTGAAAATGGCACAGATTTAAAAATTTCTTTGAAAGATATTCCCTTATTCTGGAAAAAAAGAATAAGTAAAATAGATATTAATCCTAAAGCAAATCTAAAAAAATTAGAAGAAGCTGCCAAAGAAAGAAAAAAAAGAATAGAAAACCCATATTTTACCAGAAATTTTTTGAATTTTCCTTTTTATGAAGCATATGTCTATCAATTTAGAATGAGAAACCTGATTAAAAGAGTTTTATCAACTATAAATCCTATTGGTGAATTAATTAAAAAAATAGAAAGAAAATATTCTATAAAGTTATAATTTTATTTTTTCTTTAATATCAGAATAAAATAAATAAGAGAGGCAAAAGCTATCCCATTAAAATCAAGAAGAAAATCACTGAAAGATGCAACTCTGCTAGGTACAAAATATTGATGAAATTCATCTAATATGGCATATAAGGTAACTAGTGTTAATGAGAGAATTATATTCTTGGAATTCCATTTCCTTTCTAAAACAGATATAAATAGGAACAAGGCCAGAAAAAAGAAAGCTGTTATATGGTAAACTATTGGAAAAATGCTTATTGATGGACCAGGAACAGGAATGATTTCAAGGCTTGAGATATAAAATATTACAAAAGCTATCCAGAGTGTTATAACAAAAGGAACCCCCTTATTCTTTTCAAACGAAGAAATCATTTCTTTGAAAAACTTGGATGTTTTATAAAAATGATTATACCTAAACATAACCTTTAAACTAACTATCCTCCCAATGAATTATTCTTTCCTAAAGTTTTTATACTGATATCTTAATTGAAGGCTATGGCTGAGAAGAAACTCACTTTATTAATAGATATTGATGGAGTAATGACTACAGGACAATTTACTTATTCTACAAAAGGTAAAGAATACAAAACCTTTGGACCCCATGATGCAGATGGTCTTAAATTAATAAGAGACAAAATTAATATCCTTTTTATTTCAGCAGACAAGCGTGGTTTTTCAATTTCCAAAAAAAGGATAGATGATATGAAATATAAAATTGAACTTGTTCCAGATGGAAGCAGATATGAATGGATAAGAGATAATTTTGGCTTTGAAAATACTCTTTTTATTGGGGACGGTATTTTTGATGCTCCAATAATCCGCGATTGCCTTTTTGGAATAGCTCCTGCAAACGCAAGAATAGAAGCAAAGAGATGGGCAAAATATGTAACACCATCAAAATCAGCAGAAGGCGCTGTTTGCGATGCCTGTATAAAAATTAATAAAGTTTTCTTTACTGACAAGTAAGATAAAAGATGAATGAAAATAATAAAATTCTTGAGGTGGCCAAGGAAGCTGCAAGAAAAGGTGGTGAAGTAATCTTAAAATATTTTGATAAAGAAGTTGAATTTCATCAAAAAGTAGATAAAACATTTGTAAGCATTGCTGATGAAGAGTCAGAAAAAAATATTAGAGAAATAATTCTTAGGAATTTTCCGAATCATGTAATAAATGGGGAAGAAAAAGGAAGAATAGGAAAAGGAAATATAGTGTGGCACGTTGATCCATTAGACGGAACAAGTAATTTTAAAAATAAAATACCTTTTTTTTGTGTTTCAATAGGGGTAGAAAAGGAAGGAAATTTTATTCTTGGAGTTATCTATAATCCGATTACTAATGAACTTTTTTCAGCTTTAGAAGGTGAAGGATCTTTTGTCAATGAAAAAAGAATAAATGTTAATAAAGATGATATTTCCAATGGGATTTTCGTTATAGACGCCTCTTTTAGCGGCAATAAAGGAGAAATAAAAACTAATTTACAAAAAGAAATAATAAAAATATCCCCAAGATTAAGGATGATAGGAAGTAATGCTTTGCAATTAACAGGAGTAGCTAATGGAACCTATTCTTCTTCTATCTCAGACCATATTGATACCTATGACTTTGCTGCAGGAATTGTTATTGTAAAAGAAGCTGGTGGAGTTGTTACAGATCAATTTGGGAATGAACCTTCTCTAAATTCAAAAATTATTATAGCATCTAATAAGCAAGAAACTCATAGGAGAATCATTGAATTAACCAAAGATTCTTATAACGAGATTTTGAATTTTATTCCAATAGTTAGCAAGGATGCTAATGATAAGAGCGTTATAGGAGACTATAGTAAAATGGAAAATTACAAGGTTTGTATTCTAGCAGGAGGAATAGGTAGTAGGATGGGAGATTTTTCTAAAACTTTTAATAAAGCATTAATTCCTGTTCAAGGCAAACCTTCTATCTGCCATATAATAGAAAAATTTCCAGAAGATATAGAGATGGTTATTATTGTAGGATACAAAAAAGAAACAATCATAGAATATTTAAAGTATGCTTATCCAAAAAGAAAATTTACTTTTTTTGAGGTTGAAAAACATTCGGGATTAGGAGCGGGACCAGGTTATGCTGTTTTGGAATGTAAACACTTGCTCCAATGTCCCTTCATTTTCTTTGCTGCAGATACTTTAGTCAAAGAAAATATTCCAGAACCAAACGAAAATTGGTTCGGCATCGCGGAAGTTGAAGATACCAGCAGGTTTTGTTCCGCAAACATAAACGAGAATAATATGATCTCTAAAATTGATGACAAAATAAAGTGTGATAATAAATATGCATTTATTGGATTAGCTGGAGTAAAAGACTACACAACTTTCATTGAGGCATTAGAAAATGACAAAACACTGATAAAAGGAGAAATTCAGATTTCCAACGGATTTAAATCTCTGATGGATTCAGGAATGAAGGGAGTTATTTTTACATGGTTTGATACAGGAGACTCAACATCTTATGCTCACGCTTTAGAAAATTATCCCGATGGGGAAGGATATAGGGGGCAGTAATATTAACCTCTATGACCTAACTTCATAAATCTTATAAAGGCCTCTTAACATTCACAAATATAGTCAGCAAGGATGCTTATAGATAAAAGCATTATAGGCGACTATCGGATAGGCAAAAATGGTGAATTATAAAGTTTGTATATTAGCTGGAGGCGTTGCTAGTCAAATGGGCGATTTGACAAAGCATGTTAATGCAGCTATTCTTCCAATAAACTTTAAAGCTTCTATATCTTATATGATAGAAAAATTTCCAGAAGATGTTGAAATTGTGATTGCCGTCGGACACAAAAAAGAAACAGTTGTAGATTACTTAACTTTAGCCTATCCAAATAGAAATTTAAAATTCATTGAAGTTGACAGATATGTCGGACCAGGAACAGGACCAGGCTACGGACTTCTTTGTTGCAAGCAACACCTGCAGTGCCCATTTATCTTTGCCGTGGCAGACACAATAATTCTTGAAGAAATTCCGAAGCCAGAAGAAAACTGGTTTGGTATAGCTCCTACAAAAGAAACAGAAAAATACTGTACAGTAAAAATAAAAAATAATCTTGTCTATCAAATTGATGACAAAATAAAATGTGATAATAAGCATCTTTTCATTGGTTTGGCCGGAGTTAAGGATTATGAACATTTCTGGGAAGCTTTGGAAAATGATAAGGAGCCAGTAAGAGGAGAAATTCAGGTTTCCAATGGATTCAAAAGGCTGATTGAAAAAAGGCTTATTCCAATTGGATTCACATGGTTTGATACAGGAACTCCTGAAAGTTATAAAGAAGCGCATCTCAATTTTTCAGGAGGAGGACAAACATTTGATTTCAGCAAAAATAATGAGTTTCTTTATTTTGTTAATGGAATGGTCATAAAATTCTTTGCTGATCAAGAGATAACAAGAAAAAGAGTTGAAAGAGCGAAAAATCTTATTGGGCTTACGCCGAAAATTGAGGGATATAAAGGCAATTTTTATTCATATAAAAAAATGGATGGGCAAGTACTTTATTCTATTTTAAATTCACAAATAGTAAATGATTTCCTGCAATGGGCAAAAAGAGACTTGTGGAAGGAAATAGATCTCTCTGAAAATGAAGAAAAAGAATTTAAAGAAGCAACCCAAAAATTTTACTATGAAAAAACAATAAAAAGATTAGACGAATTTTACAATAAAGCCCAGATTAATGACGATTTTAATATTATAAATGGAGTTCAAGTTCCTCCATTAAAGGAATTATTAAACAAAATTAATTGGGAATACGTATGTAATTCTGTCCCAGTAAAGTTCCATGGAGATTTACAATTTGATAATATCTTAGTAAGCAGAGATGAAAAGAGTCAGTTATCAAAATTTACCCTTCTTGATTGGAGGCAGGACTTTGGAGGACTTACCAATGTAGGAGATTTGTACTATGATCTTTCCAAATTATATGGTGGGATGATAATGTCTTACCAGCTGATAAAAACAGGTCAGTTTTCTTTTGATATGAGTGGTTCTAGTATACACTACAACTATATTGTAAAAAATGATTTGCTTGAAGCAAAAGATGAGTATGAATCTTTCATAAAGAAAAATGGTTTTGATTTAAACAAGATAAAGATTCTTACTTCTCTGATTTTTCTTAATATGTCCCCCTTACATCACGAGCCGTTTAATCTGATGCTTTATCACCTCGGAAAAGCGATGTTATACAAATTTCTTAAACAAACAGAAAATAATAAACCATCCTAATTAAAATGATAAACTCTAATTTAGGAATTGGGCCTATGAGCACAGAGATAATTGAAGCAATCTTTAGAACATCACATTATATGAGAAGAGAGCTAATGATTATCGCCTCTAAAAATCAGATAGATCATTCTGGAGGTTATGTAAATAATTGGACAACCACAGAATTTATGGGTTTTATTAAGGAAATAAGAAAGATTTACCCTCAAGCAAATGTTAAAATCTGTCGAGATCATTGCGGTCCTGGTTTTAACGGAATATATGAGTTAGAGGACACCTACAGGACAATAGAGGCAGACATACGTAACGAATTCGATTTAATACACATAGACTTTTGCAATTTTAAGGGCAGTAAAGAAGAACAATTCAAAGAATCAAAAAAAGCAATTGAATACTGTTATGTGTTAAATCCCAGAATTTTGATTGAAATAGGGACGGATGAAAATGCAGGAACTAATTTTGGATTTATGAATTTAAAAGAAGTGGAAGGGGAAATAAATTTTTTTACAAGTTTTTGTAAACCAGAATTTTATGTTGTTCAAACAGGAAGCCTTGTTATGGAAATAAATCAGGTAGGAAATTTTAATTCAGAATTTATAAAAAAAATATCCCCTATTTTAAAATCAAAGGGAATAAAGCTCAAAGAACACAATGCAGATTATCTTTCAAGGGAGGAAATAGAAAAAAGAAATGGTGTTGTAGATGCCATGAACATTGCTCCACAATTAGGAGTTCTACAAACAATGTTTGTCTTAAATAAATGCCTTCTTTACGGGATTGATCCTACAGATTTTTTGAATGAGGTTTATGAAAAGGGAAAGTGGAAAAAATGGATGTTAAATAATACAGAACAGAATAAATTTCTTTGTTGCATTATAGCAGGACATTATCATTTTGCCTCAGAGAATTATAAAAGATTAATAAAAAAATTAGAAGAGAGAGAAGACATAAAAGAAAATATAATAAATAATCTGATGAATGTAATAGAACACTATGCTAGAAAATAAAACAATTTTAATTACAGGATCCTCTAGGGGCATTGGCGCAGCAACAGCCAGACTTGCAAAGCAATATGGAGCAAATGTAATATTGCATGGAGAAACAAAATCCAAAAATCTTGTAGATCTGTCCTTGGAATTAAAAAGTCCATATATTTTTTGTGATGTTGCTGATGAAACAGCTGTTAGAAGAGAAATAAGTAGTATAGGGAGTATAGATGTTCTTGTTAATAATGCAGGAATAAATCCATCAAAGACCTTTATGGAACTGACAAATAAAGAATGGAGAAGAATTCTTGAAGTAAATGTCCTAGGTCCTGTTAATTTTTCAAAAGCTGTTATTCCAGGAATGCAATCAAGAGGTTATGGAAAAATAATAAATGTGGCCTCTGTAAAAGGTTACAATCATGTAGCTGGAAAACCAGGTTATGCAGCTTCAAAAGCAGCCCTTATGAGAATAACCACAAGTATGGCAGAAGAATTTGCGCAGTACGGAATTCTAGTTAATGCAGTTGCTCCAGGATTTACAGAGACAGAGATGACTGCTACATCAATGTCTGAAGTAATAAAGGCACAAATAAAAGAAATTTCATTAAAAAGAATGGCAAAACCAGAAGAAATAGCAGAAACAATTCTTTTTTTGGCAAGCGACAAAGCAAATTACATTACAGGACAAACAATAGTTGTTGACGGGGGTTATTTGATACATGGCTGAAATGGATAGACCGAAAATACCCCGCCCTAAAGGATATGAAAATTATACATTTCCCTTTACTGTAAAAAAACCATGGGGTAAAGAAGTATGGCTTGAATTATGGCAAGGTCCAAGAGGGCATGGTTATTGTTATAAGAGAATTTATATAAAAAAAGGAACCAAGACTAGCTTCCAATACCATAATAGAAAAATAGAAACGAATTATATAATAAAAGGCAAGGCAGAGGTTTGGTTAGAAAATAATTTAGGAGATATTATCAAAAAAAAGATGGGCGTTGGAGAGTCCTTTACTGTTGTTCCCCCAAAAAAACATCGAGTTATAGCTTTGAATAATGTAATTCTTCAGGAAGTTTCAACTCCAGATGTTGATGATGTTATTAGATTGCAAGATGATGCAGGAAGAGGAAGCGGAAAAATTGAATCAGAACATAGGAGTATTTTTAAATAATAAAAAACTTAAAAAAAAAGACTATGAAAGTCCTATTTGTATACTATAATTGCATAGACGAGGAAAGAAGAAAATGTTAGAGAAAATAGTAGAGAAACATGATTTTCGGGCTTTGATTGCTTATCCAAACTACAGTATGATGTTAACTCCATCGTATGCAGTAGGGCTATTTACTTCTATACTCAAAGGACAGGGTTACGATGTAAACCTTTTTGACTGCACACAATATATGGCATCCTATGAAAAATCAGGAGTGCCAAATTCAGTAACCCTATCTAGGAAGTTGCTGGCTGGCCTGCCATTTGACCCTTTGACTCTTTTTGGAGTCCCAAAAACAGATCTCCTCGGTGATTTCGCTAGAACTCTTGAGGATTTCAAACCACATGCAGTCATTTTCTCAACAGTTGTTGAAGATACTTGGCCTCAAACTAGGGACCTTTTGAAAGTGCTATCACATTACCCAGAAATTAAGTCAATTGTAGGTGGTGTTTATACCACTATGGTACCTGCAGATGTAATTGCTAATGAGTATGTTCAGTGTATTGGTGAAGGTGAAGGCGAAGCCACTATTGTAGATTTCTGCGAGGCTGTGCGTAATGGTGTTCCACCTCTCAGAATTCCAGGCACTCGTGCAAAAGGTGAAGATGGACAAGTCATCCGCAATCTTCCTAGGCCATTGGTGGATATGAATAAAACACCTATTGCTGATTTTTCTCTATTTGACAGACGTCGATTCTCTCGTCCTTTGGGTGCGAAAATTTGGAATGCAGTTGGTATTGAAACATATAGAGGTTGCCCATACACCTGCACTTTTTGTAACTCTCCAAGGCAAGTAGACATTGCCAAAGAAAAGGGACAAGGCAACTTTAAGCGACGCAAGAGCATGGATACTTTGCGAAAAGAGATTACTACACTACTTGAAGAAAATTCCTCCGCAGATTATCCCAGCCTTTTATATATCAATGATGATGCATTCATGGCTCGTCCAAAGGAAGAGATAGAGGCCTTTGCTAAAATGTACGCTGATATTAGAGTACCTTTTTGGTTCCAAACAAGATTCGAAGATATTGATGAAAAACATCTGACTATGTTGAAAGAAGTGGGGGTTTATAGAATTTCTTTTGGTCTTGAGCATGGGAATGAAAAATTCCGTAGAGAAAAGCTGCTCCGTAATATTTCAAATGGGCGTATGGTGGAGAAATCCAAAATTGTTGGTGAATTAGAAATACCCTATTCTATCAATGTTATAATTGGCATGCCCCACGAGACCAGGGATCTGGTTTTTGACACAATTAGACTCAATAAACAGCTTGGTGGCTTTGATTCAGTTGCCCCAAATATATTTACACCTTATAAAGGGACACATTTGCGAGATGTGGCTATAGAAGAAGGATGGCTAGATCCAACACTTCAGACAAACTCGTTCGTTGGAGGCTCTATTCTAAATATGCCACCACCTTATCTTCAAGCTTCTGAAATGCTCGCACTTCAAAGAGCCTACAATTTTTATGTCAGTCTACCAGAATCTCGTTGGCCTGATATTGAAAGGCTTGAAAAAGCTATTGAAAGAGCTGAACGAACAAGAATTCCAGATGGAGAGATCGACGTGCTTTGGGGGGAGTTGAGAGATGAATTTTATATGACTAAGTACGGAACTACCGAAGCCGATAGAATGCTCACATATGCTGGGTGATTCTGGAAGTGGAAGAATAGAATCAGAACACGCTACAGTTATAAAAGTAGAAAAATAAATCTCAGAAAAAATTAAGTTGAAATTCCTGCAGATTCTCTATTATCTTTGAACGTTGCACCACTTTTTCTTCCAAACCAGGCCACTTTTTTTGCATATTCTAGAACATTTCCTCCAAAGTCTTCTGGAGTTATCAGCCTTTGCATTTGTCTTTCAATAACTTCGTGTGGAATAGAAATCAAATGTCTATTAATCATTTCCTCAACTTGCCTGTAAAACAATTCACGATCTCCTGTTGCGATATTTAAGAAAGATATTTCTTCAAGAGGCCAGATTATGTTACCATATCTTTTTGAATCTACTTCTCCCCAATCACCGCCACTTAAAGCTCTATCAAGACTTTTATTTGTACGAGCTACTTGCTGACCAAATATTGTATCTGACCCTAATAAAATCATTTGTTCATAAAAACTTTGGAAAGGAACCCCCTCATCCTTTAAATAAATAGAAATATCTTGTGTAGGCCCTAGAGTATGGAGTGCCTGAGTCGCCCAAGAGAAAAGGAAAGTTCTTCGAAAATCTTCTGGGGGCATAGAATTTGTG
>ERZ1292629.2542-Hain-H43-01um-R1-2542-length-15168-cov-19_pt1 | contig 15168 bp, 29 predicted proteins | sample MGYA00564399_ERZ1292629 | MGnify/ENA primary metagenome ERZ1292629 (study PRJEB36523, sample SAMEA6512636) | groundwater metagenome | collected 2019-01-08 | study: AquaDiva: Metagenomics assemblies of 32 groundwater samples
TTTTGTAGTATGCCATTTCTGCAAATGGAGCATCCCCATCTCTCCTATCTGCTTCGTGTCCTCTTATCTGTACCATCCCTCAACCTTTCCTGTCCTCTCCCAAATCCAACCACATCGTGGGCAGATAACTTTTCCCCAAGGGTATTGTTTACGTAAGATTACCCCACAGCCTTTGCAGGTTCTGACCCAATTTTCCTTGACTTCCAAGATAGCCTCAAAATCCAGATTATTTTTGTTGGTATCAAAGATCAAGATATTGAAGCATCCTAACTCTTCAATAATTTCTTTTAATTCCTCTGGCGTAATCTCATTATAAGCAATCAGAAAAGGATTGGTTTCGGTATCGGAATGTTTGAAATGAGTCTTATCGGGCATAATATTTATTACCCATCCTCCTGGTTTTACTATCCTAGCCCATTCGCTCAAAATATCCTCTACTTTGGCGTTTATATGCTCCAGGGTATGGTTAGCTATCAGGTAGTCAAACGAATCGTCTTTAAAGGGCAACCAGCGACCATCAGCCCTAAAATTTCCACTGTCTATGCTAGTACCTAGACAATTTTCACCAATGCCTCCTCCGCCTATCTCTATCCCTTTGCCATCTCTAAATATTAATTGTACGAACTGATATATCTTCTCTTTTTGAATTGAGGAGATATTATTTCGGTTAATTTTTTGGAATCTTTCGGGGCCATCCCACCACCATGCGCCGGGTGCGGGAATAAATATAATTTCTTTATTTTGATCTTTTAATTCTTGTATTGCTGTCATATTGATAGATCACCCAATATTATTAATTTATTTTCTCCTTTTCTCTCGGCAAAATAAATTTGTCCTTTTCCTAAATAAATTGCATCATCTTCGATGGGTTTTCCCCGGGATGTAAATTCAATTATCTTACCATTTATCTTTGCAAAAGTAGATGTATCTTTTCCGCCAAAAATAGAGTCAGTTTTTAGGTTTTTCTGTGTTTCTGAATACCAAAATTCACCCGTATTATCAATTTCGGGAAGTCCCATAGCTTTTCTGTCTCTCATTTTACTTTGTCTTAATTTTTCTCGATAATAAAGCAATAATTTTTTTACCCAATCTGGTAAAATTTCTTCATCATAGATTTGCATCAGCATGGTTTCTCTCCTCTAACAATATTGTTGTTCCCTCATCGCTATAATATCCTTCGCCCGATTAAAATAAGAATGGTTACGTTGAACCCAAATTTGGGTTTCCAGAATTTCATTTTGGTTTTCTTCATAAGTTATCAAGGCTTCAAAAATCGTTGCTTTAAGCCTCTGATAATCAAGATCAAAGTTAGCGAATTGCGGCTGGAAGCGAGTCTCATAGGAAAGATAATAGCGTGTACCAAGGACTTGCCCTAGCATAGGCAGATAATCAGTACAAAGCAACCGTCCTGCCGCTGGTATCTCAAAGACCCTAGTACAAATGTCATACCGGAGGCTACAATTAAATCCGATCTTACCTTTTCTTAATGCCTGCCAATACTGAGGCGGATCACACCGGTCATATATCCGAACTTTAAAATCTTCGGATAGCCTTATTAAATATTCAGCCCTCTCCGCATATTCAAAGCTCAAATTCTCCGCACCCATATATTTCTTTGTTCCATGCTTATCGGGTTCTATAAAAGTTGTTGTATAATGAAATTCTAATTTTTTATCATATTCTCCTACCTTTTCTACTCCCATTGCAACTCCAGTAGTACCAAGAAAAACAATATCACACTCAGGTTCTATCCGGTACAATCCCTCTGGTATCCTGGTGAAATCAAATGCAATCGGCAACCAACTTAATTGTTCTCTCTTAAAACCATTAGCCTCAAAATAAGGTATAGCCCAATCTAAAGCTGTGAAAATATGATCAAACTGACCTTTCTGTGCAGCTTGAATAATAGTGCTACCTCCCCTATGAAAGTCAGTAAAATAATAAAAACAGGGAATATCTTTAGGCTTCTCTCCGCATAAATAGAAATTAGGTTCTATTTGTAAAATAAAGTCTAGTTTAATGTCTCCATATTTCTCTTTAACCCTGGCTAATATTTCTTGATATGACCAATATTCAGGCTTGTCTCTCTTATCATATAACGGAATATCGTGTTTACTTAGGCATATCCCATCATAGTTCTCACCATGAGGCCCGCAGGCAATAACATTATGCCCCAAGGTTTTGAAGGCATTTATCATACCAGTAGCGGTTATCTGCCGAGAATCATAAATGGTGCAAATAAGGATATTAAAAGCCATCTTCGTTTTCTTTCTCTCTAAGATCAACAGCTTTTATGAAACAAAAAGAACCTATCGCACTACATATTATCCCTAAAATTAGGAAAGCATGTAAACTTCCCCTGAATAAATTCAGGGGCTTTCAACTACAGACTTCGTGTTGATTAGGGGCTGGTTTACAGGCAGCCCATCCGTCAGCGTATCAAGATATACCTGACGGATATTGAGACTTGCAACTATATCGGCGTTGCCGACATAACCGCAAGACTTACAGGAGAAACGATGACTATTGCGATTAGAACGCTCAATATGATAACACGCAGGGCATCTTTGAGAAGTATAATGAGGATCAATATACATAATCGGTATTCCTTTCTCAAGGGCTTTATATTCAAGAAAAGAGCCGAGTTGTCCAAAAGCCCACGAATGAGCAATAGCCCGCTGTTTCTTTGCAAGTTTAATTCTATCCCTTATATATTTCAAATCTTCAAGAACGAGAACATCATTGAACTTGCAAGAGTCAACAATTCTCCTGCTGATAGTGTGGTTAATGTTAGACATCCATCTCTGTTCTTTTCCCGACAGCCGTTTCAAAAGGCATTTAGCCCCCTTTGTGCCTCTGGATTGCAGAGATTGTCTGACTTTGGAATAATGATTACGAATATGTTTAACTTGCTTACCAGAAAATTTAAGACCGTTGGAAGTTGTAGCAAGATTATAAATACCTCTGTCTATGCCTATTGGATTAGAACCGAAAGGCGTCTCAATAGGTTTTTCAAGGACTATATGGATATAAAAACATTTTTTTCTTTTATTATAAATAACAGTGGCAGAGGTTGGATTTTGCCCTTTAAGAAGTCCAAGTTGATAATTACCGATAGAAAGTTTAATCCCTTTGAGTCTGCCAGCATGGGAAGCAATAGAGATAGTCATATCTCTTTCTTTAAAAGAGAAAACTCTTTGGTCAAGGTCAAGAGAAGTTGCTTTAAAAAACTTTGCCTTCTTTTTGCCCTTTCTTTTAACGGCTACCCTTGCAATAGCACGGATAACAAGATTGGCAGGCAAAGAATATCGCTTTTTGATTTCCCTATAGCAAAGATGTTGAAGACGAACTTTATTAGTAGTCTTATTCTCAAGAGATATTTTGAGAATATCATTACAGGCACATGCAAACCGGTTAAGAGTTTCTTTCAAAATATCGTTTTGCTCTTTGCTAACTTCAAGTTTGCATTTAACCGTTTTTACAAGTTTCATAGGTTGAATATTATCACATTAAAAGAAAGGAGTCAAGGGCAATTCCTCCCCTGTTTTTAAACAGGGGCTTCCTTGCCCTATATTCAGTGAATAAACCCTTTAAGGCCCAGTGCGGTGAATCAAATCTCTACCTGAACTTGCTAAACCTCCTGCCATTGCGCCTAAAGCTGCTCCTGTAGCAGGGTCAATAGCGCCAGTTAAAACGCTTCCCCCTGCTTGTAACACAGCCCCAATAATTATAGGCAATACTATTCTAACGGACATGGGTAATTTATCCTGGAACATAAAAAAATAATTTGCCGTTTTATCTAACCCCTGCTTTGTTATTTGTGTTATAAATGGAGTTAAAACAGTGACTAACGCCGTTAAGGTAATCTCATTCATCCTCTTTTTCCTCCTTTTCTTGGAACTGCAAGCCACCTGCTTTAGCTGGCGGTAGTTGACAAAGTCAATTCTTTCTCTAATTCCAAAGCTTTATCAATAAGATCATTTTTCAGATCGTTAAGATCAGGATTAAGAGAAATATATTCTAGTAACGATGCTTCTAATCCCAAATCATGAGTTAGGGTCTCGCTGCGCATATAGTCAGAAGTAAGCACTGTAAAAGCAGGCTTAATTGGAACTGGCAGTGCATTGAGTTTTGCTTTGAGGATTGGGAGATCCTCTTCTTTAATTTCTCCCTTAACCCGATAATGGGTATGAGGATCTAGATCATTATTTTCTGTGGTTAATAATTCTTGGATAGTAAAAGTCTTATATTTTGTGGCTGAGGTATAGAGTTCAGTTATTTGAGGCTTTTGCCCTTTTTCTAATTCGACTAAGAGGGCATGGGGATTAAGATGTTCTTCTGAGAAATTAATACGGTTTAATGAGCCTATATATTGTGCATTTTCTTTTATTTTATCCCCTCGGTGAAGATGACCGAAAAAGCCGAAATCAAAACCATCTAAATCATTCGGATCGATAAAAATATCCGAGAGGCCAACATCCATTTCTTCGTTATAAGCCATTCCTAGAACTGATCCATGAGCTACCAGGATATTAAATCTGTCTTTTTTAAACTGGGCCTTAAATCCCCATATAATTTCCTTGAGCTTTTGGGTCAAGATAGCGTTTATCTCTTCGCTCGAAAGATCTTTGATATTCTCATCAGTAAGAAGTTGAGACCGGTAGGGCGTAGGCAAAAGATAGAAACTGGTATTAAATTCATGCTCTATTATTTTGGCTTTTGAACTTACATAGATAGGTAAATCATGCTGGACTAATCTTAATGGTTCAATAGCACTTACTATGTCAGGACTAGCGCCCATCTCATGGGTACGATCACCCGAGATCATTATGATAGGGGTTTGTTTACTGAGCTCAGAAAGAAATGTTTCTGTAAAGAGAATCTCCTTGGCAGAAGGACGCAATCTCTCATAGAAATTTCCGGCCACTACGCAGAAACTGACTTGATGCTCATGACTCCATCTAATAACTTGATCTAGACACTTAATTGTGGCGTCAAAGTTATTAGTTTCGGAAAGGTGGACATCCGCAATTCCTAAAATCTTTATCATGTTTCCCCTCAAATATATTCACATTTAATCTTTTTTTTTATTAACCGATTTTGTGTTATAGTCACTTAAATGGTTTAAGTTCTGGTTGGGCAGGCTTGTTATTTTTCTTCTTGGCTTTTTCCTGTTTTTCTAATCTCTTCTGGAGCAAGTCCCAAAATTCCAACCGCCATTCTATTTTCCACCTTTCAATGGGAGAATTGATATCTTTAATAGGATAGCCTGTTAATGTAACAAGCCTTTTTAGTTCTTCCACCTGGTCATCATTATCCAAGCCATGAAATAGGGCTCTGGCTTCTTCTATTTCAGAAATAGGGGGGGGAGATGCCTCAAGGCTGTTTTCTTCTTCTAATTCAGGCAATGTATCTTCAATTTCATCTCCCTCAGGAAGACTTAATCTGGTGGGATTTATTGCTTCGACAATGGGAGTGCCAAAGGCGGAAACATTGGCCTGAAACATTTGGTTGATATAAGCTTGTTTAATCATTGGATCATTGAGATCCGGTCGGAAGCCTAACTTAGGCACTATAAAGGGGTATTGCAATTCGTTTGCCGAATAAGAATGTTTTATTTGTAGCAATCCCCTTAAAGCCCTATTAGAGGCTTTAGATTGTGCCAAAGATAAGACATGTTCTCTTTGTTGGGCAATTTGTTTTTCAGTCATATTCGCAATCTGATCAGAGTTATCTCGAAGATCAACTTCTTTGTCTCCGATATAATTACGAATTGTCCCATCAAAATCTTTGGCAGTACCAACCATTCGATAATGACAATATCTGGGATCGGATCCATTATCTAATCTTCCACAACCTCTCCAATCCCAAAGGACCCCGGCAGCGGCAGCGAGTTTATCGATACCGTGCTTGGTATGCGAGAACTCCCCATTTTTTTGTTTATACACTTCTTTTTTGACCGGATCTGGATCAATCCGGACAATATTGAATGCAATCTCACACATTGGCGGAATTGATTGTAGTTTAAGGGTAGGAAGCAAGACATTGTATTGCTGCTTCCTATATTCTGCGATTGTTTCATCATATTTTACCAAGTCTTTTGCAGTGCTTTCTTCTAACATCTTTTCTTTTCTCCTTCCATCTAATTGTTTGAATATGATTGGCTTTCTAGTCTATTGAGCCTCGGTGCTGGAACCCGGAAATTTTTTGCAAAGTTTATTGTGCATTTCCAGGATTTTATCCAAGGTCTCCTCTGAGTCATCAGTATAGATCTTGATAGTCCAGGAAATCAAACCCTTAGAAGTCGTTGAGATTTCTATACTATGTGGTTTTACGACTTCAGTATATTGAATATTATCTGAATCAATTTTCTTTGATCCCATTTTTCTCACCCCCTTTCTAAAGATAAAAAGCTTTATATTTTCTCTTTATTTTCCATCCATATCGGATATTATTTGCGACTCTCTTACCATTCTATCCCAGGACATGAGTGATCATTTTTCAAATGCTTTAATTTTAGCCAACAATTCAGCCGCCTTTTTAGGTATAATCTTATCCTCATCAGCAGATATCAGGGCAAGCATAGCTCCTCCTTTAACGGGCCATTTTCGGATTAGTCCTTTGGTTACTAATTCATCGGTCAATTTTATCACATCGATATCTGATCCATAATATTCTCTTAGTGCGGCATTTAAACCATCATATACGGTATGGATATGGGCAATGCCTTTTTCTTTTTTAGCGGTTTTTAAAGCCCGAAGAATGAAATCTTCGGGATTAATTTGGTTTGACATTTATACATCCCAAGCAAGAAAACCCCACCTTTCAAGGCGGGGATGAATTGCATTGCTTTTTAAGTTAATATGATTTAATATGTCTATTGCCCTGGGAATGCATGGCATCGGTTTTAATCCGTAGAAGCTCCATCCTTTAGGATGGGGAGCATTCACTTCTAAATCCTCTAAAATTTAGAGGAGAGAAGAAGATTTCAGGCCGATCCTCAATATCAGCTTCCATCCTCTCCCCGCCTCTTAATCATTCACCTAAACATAATTTTAGCATATAACTGTGCCGCATGTCAAACGTTTATTTTAAATTAAAGGAGGCATTATGTCCAATTGGATTTTTGGTCTGAAAGAAGTATTAAAAAATCGTTATTCCAGAGAAATGTCTATTTCGGAATTGGCCCGAAAAACCAGCATTGCCCGTTCCACCTTGAGCCGTATTGCAAACAATAGAAGCAATGGACTCAGCCTGACTACACTTAGTAGAATCTGCAATGCTCTTTCTTGTCATCCAGGGGATCTTTTTCGGCTTGTGGTTCCAGTCCTGGATCGGGATGAGGCTAGAGCCAGGGCGATTAAGAATCTGGATAGCTAACTAAATAGGCTCAATCGAGATTATCTCGATGGTATCTCCTTCTATATCTTCAGGCATTCCTTCTACATGACTGAAAAGTTTTTTTGCAGATAGTTCAAGCAAATCGATCATGAGCGGATTCTATTCTTAATTGATAAACTTCGATGTCAATACTACCCCATAGTTTATCAAAATGCCGCCAAAACCCCGCTTTTTAAAGCTAGGATTGACCCAAGAAGCCCCGCAATTTATTGCTGGGGAGTACTCACCAAGAGTATTATAGAAAAATATTTGTACATCATTTCCCTCCAAATAGATTTTCTTTTAACCAATTAATTTCTGCCTCAAGGGCCTCACTCCTTTTGGCAAAAGGACCTAGCTTTGGCCCATCTGAAAGGATTAAGTCTGCATACCAGCCATCACTCTCAGCTTCAACCGTAGAGGCTCTTTCTATATGAGTTTTGCCAAATCGCAATAGATCCATTTCTTCGGTATAGATGGTTTTTATAGTTCCATCTGGATAGATTAATAAATCAATTTCCATTCTTCTTATCCCTCCTACTCAGTTTTGTAATAGCCCTGGCCGGTCTATCTATCAACCAGGAATCCATCTGGGTTTGGACTTGTTCCATAGAAGTCTTGATAGCATCCCTGAAGCCCTCGGATCCCCTTAAATCAGATGGGCTAATGCCATTCAAAATCTTATGACATTGATTAATTAATCGACCAAGCTCTTGATCATTATTAATATTAAGCTTTCCAAAATCTCCCAGGAATTCAGTAAAATTATCTATCATAGAATCCCTGAAAATCTTCTTTTTCCCATCTTTGTTTTCAGTTAATCTCTCTACTAAGTGATCAACCGATTCTGCAAATCTGGTGCGAAGAGAATCTATTGCCATTGATTTAAAGCTATCAATAGTCTGGATAAATTTTTCCTGTTCCCGTGAAATCATTTCAGGTGTTATTAGGGATTTTCCATTGGGGGAATCCATAATGAAATAACGCCAGAAAAACCCAAATTTTTGATGGATATTCTGAGGATAATCATCCTCGTTAAAAAATTTGCTGAGATAGTTCCTAGCCTGATCTCTTATTTCTTCAAAGTGATGTATAAAATCTCTTATCCGATCATCAAAAATATTCTGATATTGTTTTAACTTCTCATCCATTTCCTGGATTATCCCCTTTGGGACAAAATTAATACCTTGAATGGGAAAAGGGAGACTTTTGGTGTAGATATAAGATCGGGCTTCATTTCTGATTTCTTCTATAGGTTTCAAATAATCCCGGTCTATGAGGCTTTTGCTGGCCTTAATGAAATTTGGGTCCACATCTTTAAGATCCAATAAATTGGAGGGAAGTTTAATTCTACCTCCCCATACGGAGATACTGAGATTTATGAGGCATCCCGCCTCGAAGATTGACTTGTAAATTTCTTCTGTCATAGTTTATTCACCTCTTTCTCTACTTCTTAATTTATCTTGTTCCCATCTTCTTATTGCTTCCATTCCAGGCAACTCAGGTATGTTTGTTTGGTGATATTCTCCAGATGTAGCATAAGCCATTAACTTTATGGCTGCAAAATAGATCACATCATCTGAGAGAGCTTCAGCAGCTCTTCTCGCTTCTTCCTCTCTTTCTTTTGTCATTTCTTTCACTTCCTTTCTTTTTTGGTTAAATTTGTTATTATAGATTACAGCCGAGAAAACCTCGCCCTTTAGGGCTGGGGAGTAATCACAAACCCTGCGGAGACCTCATCTGCGAGGTAGGAAACATTCATTATTTTTTATTAATGACGATATGCTGTTCTTCCAGTTGAAAACATTCGGGCGTTAGTTTCCTCCCAATTATTTTACCAAGAGCATTCTCCAAGTCCTTAGTTAGATCCAGGCATTTCCTCCCTTTGATGCCTTTGACCTGCATTTCTATCTTGCCATCTGGATGAATAAAAATATCAATATATTCTTTCATATTTCCCCTCCGCTTTTTTTGTTTAAGAAAACCTGATTGCATATTTTTTGATGTCCTTCCTCGGCTTCTTCCCATGTTGAATATCGTTTCAGAAAACCATTATGCTCACCCCCAAAGATCATTGTTTCAAATAGTAAGGGCGGACCTTCACTAAAACTATACTCAATCCCAAGAAATATCGTACTTACTTCCGTATCCCCTTCTTTAGTGAGGGCAACTCTCGTTTTTTCTGTTTCCAGCCACGCTGCCCAGACAAATAAGTCATCACAAAAAACTGGTTCTTTCCCGTCCAGAATATATTTCTTTGACATGCTTATTCCTCCTCTGCTTTTATTTCATTAATTTTAGCCTCTATCTCAGCCAGGATCGTTTTATGGATGAACCAGCGGGCAATACTATAAATTATCTTGCTGCCACATCTCGGGCAACCATTCCTAGCCGTTTCAAAGACCTCTTCACAATTTATGCAAAGAAAGGCGTTAGCCAGTTTCATGCCTTTTTCACCTCCTATCCCAAGCGTACATGGATCACGTTCCCCTCAAGTTTTTCCTCAAGGATTATCCTCTTTTTCATTCTTCTGGCTTCATGCTGGATCTGTATTTTGCGGTAGCCTTGCTTAAGCACAGCGGCATCATGACCGACCTTATTAATCAGACCGCCAATCGGGTAAGGATCCCAGGCAAGTCCATAGGTTCCATCAGATTTGATCATTACGCCTACTTCGTACTCGGCCCCTGGAATCTTTATGGCATGATTACAAATCCCAGCCTGGTAAGACTTGAAAGTCCTTTGTCCTTCTACGAATTCAAATCCTACTTCAGCACAGGCCTCTTTCAGATTGGTTAAAGAAGTGATCCGAAATTCGATGATAACATTGTGGGACATTATTCCTCCTTTTTAAGTTTAATGATGTGTCGGACTTTTGGAGTAGTAATTAAAATTTCCCAGATAATCCCAATTTTTTGCCAGATATCCAGGTCTCTTACTCTAGAAAGTTCGCGGTCTATCTCTGCCAAAACTCCATAGACTTGTTCAGGATTAAATATTCGGCCATTTATGACTTTGATATCCGATCTATTATGGACAATTCCCGTTTCAGGCATACACAAAGCCATCAAACCTTCAGCCAAAAAATTTGCCGGTTTGCTTGTTAGCTTGCTTGTATTTGACCATTCCAACAGAAGCAATTTGTTCTTTGGACAAATGATCAGCGGCATCTCCTTATATAGGATCTCTTTACAGTCATATAGCAACATTCCCCGCCCTGTTTTATACCAATCAATTCCTTTGAGATGGGAGATGGTCAAGCAGGTATAACCTGTAAGACTTGATGCTGTTGGATAAGCGATCTCTATTAGCTCCATTTTTTTAATTTACTCTGGGGTCAAGTTTCTGGATTTTTCTTCCTGACTTAATTTCTTCTTCAGGACCACTGGCCATTCTGGCCCGATTTGCCGCCCAGGATCGCAGATCTTTAATTTCTTCCGCCATAGTTCTTTCTAAAGGCACAAGGTTTTTATATGCTTCTTCTAATCCATCGAAGATGGAATCACGGGCAAGTTGCTCGATTTCTGCCCCAGTAAACCCTCTTAGTTTAGAAGCCCAATTAAGCGGTATCTCGGTTCCATATCGCTTGTTCATGATCTTAATTATCTCTGTAATCTCCTGAGAATTAGGCAGATCGATAAACCAGATACCATCAAATCTTCCAGCCCTCAGAAATTCGGGTGGTAAACCCTTGAGACTATTAGCGGTAGCCATTATATATATCCTATTTTTGGTCTCTGACATCCAGGTCAATAGATGGGATAACATTCCCATCGTTGTCCCAGCATCGACCATTCCTGAACTTTGGGCGCCAGATAACATTTTTTCTACTTCATCCAACCATAGCACTGCCGACTGGATACCATCCAGAATTTTAGTAGCTGCTCGGATATTTTGTTCTGAGCTACCGACTAGGCTGGATTTCAATGCTGGGATATCGAGCCTGACCAGGGGTACTTCAAAGATTGATGCGGCTACTTTGGCTGCAAGCGATTTACCCGTTCCACTCACTCCGAGTAATAAATTTCCTCGAAGCCTGGGTAAATCTGGGTTGCGAAATGCATCCTTACGGTTAGCCAGATATTTTTTGAGAATAGTCATACCACCAAGCTCTTCCAAGGGCTGGGGTTCCCACACTTCGAGGAGGCCAGTCTTTTTGACCATCTGCATCTTATGCTCTGAGATGATTTTTGGATTGAATTCATCATAGATAGCAGAGAGCGTAAAAGCATTTTCGGCCTCGAATGCTGTAAGCCCCAGAGCTGCCTCTATGACCATATCGCTATTCTCCGGAATAGCCACCTCTGCGGCCTGGGCAACAGATTGCAGAATGATTCTTAATTGTTCCGCATCAGGATAGGCAAAATCTACGAGAGCTGTTATTTTTTCCAGCTCTATTGGCATTGACATCCTGGGGCTTAAAACCATCAGGACCTTGGCTGTTGTTTTCCATTCGAAGCTTCGGTTAAAAACATCCTGTATAGTCAGAGGATCTTCCCAGAAATGATTAAAATTCTGGGCGAAGACAATACTTTTCCGGGGAAGCTCCGAGATTTCTTTAGGAAGTAGCTCCGGTTGTAGAGGTTTAAATCTGCTATTTGATAATGGGGCTAGGCCTCTCTGACAATCCCAGGTATAGCACTGAAATTCTAATTTTTCGGCCTCCTCGCTAAATTCTCTGGAGGCCCGATCCAACTCATGTGTCTGGCAATAGAGCACAGGATATGAGCTGGCTAGATATTCCTTAAATTTCGGCGACATAATTACTCCTCCAATATTTTCATTAGCCTTAATGCTCCTCCCCTAATAATTTCAGCCTTGTTTCTAGCGCATTTTCTAGGGGTTGACGAGGCATTATAACTTTGACGCCTTTCCCAGTGTATTCATTAATCTGAATATCCCACTTTTGGTTGACACAGAATAATTCATAGAAATAGTTGATATCACCATGTAGATCAAATCCTGCCTCTGGTTCAAAGCTTCCTGGATCAACGGCACACAGGAATGATGCTACCTTGCCCGCACGCCTAGCACACCAAGAATCACCTGCTAAATCGTATGCCTCTTTTATTTTAGGCACTATATATTCTGGATACCCATCACAGTGATGGTAGAGCATGATTTTTTGTTCCCAATCCAATCCTTCTTGTTTAACTAGGACTTGACAACGAGTTGACATTTTCTCTCTCCTTTTTTTTAGATTTAGACACGGGTTTGTCTAATAAATGATTGATAAAAGATACTCTCTCTAAAAGCCTTGCTTTCTTTTTAACTAAACGCTCTCTAGTTCTTTCGGTTAATACCTCATGCCGAGTAAGTTTTTTTAAGTTAAGGCTCACGTTTGTTTCACTTCCTTTCTCATCTATCAATTATTCTCTTTCCCATCCCATTTTTTCCTCCATGCAACGTCGCCGTTCCTTGATAATCATAAGGGGATTACCGGGCGAGCCCCAATCGGCAGCAGACTGCTCAGCTATTTTATCGCACTCATAGTTATCTTTTCTGAAATCCTCTGCTGTTTTTGTTGGATGAGAATAGCGGGCTGTCGCGCAACTGCAAGCTAAAATAATTCCACAAGCAATTAATGTTTTGTTCTTCAAAAGTTTCACCTCCTTTCTCTTTTTTCTCTTTGGCTAATACTGTTCTGGTAAGTAATTATATTCCTTCTTAAACCTATTCAGTTCTTCACTTAGAATAAAAATTTGTTCTGCTACAATTACAGGTATCTCTTTCTTATAAAATGGCGGCTGCATACTTTCTTGATATCCTCTTGCAATAATTCTCCTAGCTTTGATTGGTAGAATGCAAACAATCTGCTTCGATAATCCTGAAGCGAATGTTTTTGCCGCCTTCATTGTGGGTAAAAAATGCCACCCTTTTTGATATTCTAAGCCACAATTGCAATCAAAAACATTAGCATTAGCATTAAGCCATTTATCTTGTGGAAGGTCTATTGTGGCAAAAAAGGGAGACCTAATAACCATTAAGTCTTCACAGTCTTTTAAATGATGAAACATTTTATATCCTTTTATCTCAATATGTTTTTCTTTATTGCTATATTTCCGTGTTATTTTCCCTAGGCACATTGTTTCCTTCCTCCCGCAGTTGTTTTTGGAATGATTCTAAACGTTCGATATTCAATGTTAGTCCGGGTACCGTCCTTTTGACAAAGGCATAATTCTTGTCTTTCTTTCTTGGTTAAAACTCCTTTTACTCTGTATATACTCCGGGTGCTACATTTAGGACATACAGAAATAATATATTTTTTGAGAAACATCTCCATCTCCTTCTTTTAGTCTCTGAAACCTATCATAGGCTTGGAGTTCTTTAATAATTGCCTCTCGGCCTATTTCCGATAAAGGTTTTAAGACATTTCCGAATCTATCCTGTGCTAAGTTTTGCAAGACTTGATCATCTAAAGCTTTGTAATTCATGTTTATATTCCTCATGCGATTTTAGCTTTTTGTTTGTCATCTGGAACGATCTCAATAAATTTCTGGATCCGCCATTTACCGTTTACATCGCAATGAAAACCTTTTATTATTTTTTTAATGACAGTAAGTGGTAACGCTCCAATGAAATGAAACTTATCTTTTTTTTGACATTTAGGACAGCTTATAAGAAGCATTATATGAGTTTTCTTTGCCATAATTTTTTTATATCCCGGGCAATTTATGTAATTTTTGGCCTTTGGGAGCACAGCTTAGACAGGCACCGTTGCTTAAATCCTGGTTGATGCAATTGCGCCTATCGGGATAGAGCGGTTTTCTACAATATCTACCCGTTTCTGCACCATAGTTTGGATCACACAACCTTAGTTGCCTTTTCTCGTCTGCGGTAATAAGAGTAAAAATTATCGCCATGATATTATTCCTCCTTTTTGGAAAGTTTAATAATATGCCGGATCTTCTCCGGCTTTGTACAGTAGAAGCATTTGACCAAACATTCTTCTGCTTTATGTTCTTCCTTTTTCTTGTAGTAATTCTATTATCTGTATCGCTAGTTCGGGGGAACCTTCCACGGTAAACTTAATCAGGCAATCATTCAGGGCCTCAATCTTATATATCCCAGGGACATCAGGATATATTACATCTTTATCCTGACCCCGTAATTCCCAGCCGAACTCCTTTGCTATCATGCCTATATTTTTTTGGCGGGCGGCATAGTATTGATTTGCACTTTTTATTTGCGCCGTGAGAGTAGCCATGGCTGTAAGATATTTTGGCAATAACCGCCTCTCTATATCTTTACCGATCTGTTCAGCGGTCTTATTCTCACTAACCGACATTTCAACCCGGTTCTCCGGGCTACTATACCGATGCCCTTTGCTATCTGAGGGATATTGTCCAGATATATATATACGAGTTGTTGTCTGATAACCTCCATTTAGTACCCACAGTTTGTGGTCATCCGTTCCTTTCAGATAACCACAGTTATCATATCGCCTTTCTGGATTTTCTTCCCAGGTCATCCCCAGGATTTTGGCCACCTCAATCATCTTTTCGTTGAATTGATTTTTGCTCATAGCCATTTTTTACGTCCTTGTTCATAGCCATTTTTTACTCCCTGCTCATAGCCCTGCTCATACCCTTCGTTCCAACATCTAGGGCACGGGGTAACCGAGAGTATTACGTTTCCCTTCAAATCTATTTTTCCACTCCCTACTTCCAGTGGGTACATGCTATGCTTACTGCAATATATTTCTATCTCCATCTCCTATCCTCCCGCCCCGTAGGGCTATATAAAATAACTTTTCTTCCCTTCCCCCAATCCCTCCTGGCATCCCCG
>ERZ1292629.2543-Hain-H43-01um-R1-2543-length-15157-cov-7_pt1 | contig 15157 bp, 16 predicted proteins | sample MGYA00564399_ERZ1292629 | MGnify/ENA primary metagenome ERZ1292629 (study PRJEB36523, sample SAMEA6512636) | groundwater metagenome | collected 2019-01-08 | study: AquaDiva: Metagenomics assemblies of 32 groundwater samples
TATGGATGTCTTATTTTTAAACTTTACATCAAAACGGCTAAATATTTATAAATAATTTACTTTAAAAAGTATAATATTAATAATAACATTTATAAATAGATAAAATAATATAATCCTATGAATTACGAGGATAAAGTTAGGTATTTAACCGTAGTAATTAAGGGTTCCTTAATAAGAAGTGTTGGAAAAAGGGCTAATATTAATATCTCATTAAAAAGTCAGAAGATATTAATTGAGTATGTAAAAGATATTCTATCAACTGAACTATCTGAGAAGACATTAAAAACAAGAGTATTAATTCTTAAAAGACTTTGTTATGAATTAAAGAAAGACTTTGATGAGATGACAAAAGCAGACCTTAAAGAATTTCTTAATAAAAAAGAATACAAACCAAACACACTCAATTTAGTTAAAAGTATTCTAAAGTTATTTTTTAGATGGTATTACAAGGTTGAAGAAAAAGGAAAATATCCTCCAATAGTTGATTGGATAGAATTAAAGTTTATTTATCCACAAGAGCTAAGTAAAGATGAATTAATTTCTTGGGATGAAGCAAAAAGGTTAACTTCGTCTGCTATGAATTTTAGAGACAAGTGTTTGATTATGCTATTAAGAGAAACGGGGGCTAGGATAAATGAACTCTTAGCCATAAACATAGGAGATGTAAGGTTTGAAAATAATAGTGCTTATGTTAAAGTATTCAACTCAAAAAGAAGAAGCAATGAAAAGACACACCGGACAAACTTATTGATTGAATCTTATTATTATCTTTATCATTATCTTCAAAATCATCCTTTAAAAGGAAATAAAGAAGCTCCACTTTTTGTAATGAGAAATAATAAAAGAATGAATCATAATTCCGTAATGAAAGTGTTAAACACTATTAAGAAAAGAACAAATTTTAAGAAAAGATTAAATCCTCATACATTTAGACACTCTCAAGCAAGTGATATGAGTCAGCTATTAACGGATGCTGAAATGAGGGTTATGTTTGGTTGGGCTAGAAACTCTATGATGAGTAGTCGCTATACCCACATTAAGAGTGATGAAGTTAATAACAAGCTTCTGGAATTAAGAGGAAGAAAACAACCAACTGAAAGTTCTATATCAATAAAAGAAAACCTACAACCTTGTCCTCGTTGTAAAGAAATGATGGATATCGACAAAAATAGGTTCTGTGGAAAGTGTGGAATGGACTTGCATGGAGAGGAAGCAATTAAAGAACATATCAAGATGGAAAGGTTTGAAGAGGAAATTGATAAATATAAGAAAAAATTAAAAGAAAAGATTAAGAAAGAAATATTAGAAGAGTTGAAGAAAAAATAAAAAATTATAGGTATTAATAATATCTTTAATTAAATGTATTAATAAAAATTATAAGTATTAATAATATTTATAAGCACTTATTCTTTAATAAGAATATAATTAAGGAATATTAGAAAGGTTACTGAAGGGTCAATACCCACTAAATGCTCTAATGCAACTAAAAACCGATTTCTAGTTTTTCTGCGTTGTAAAAGTAGTAAGTAGACGTAGAAAAATAAATGGAAAGAGCAAATATGAAACAAAAACTAATTCCGCCTATATTGCATTTGCATATATGTCTGAGAGGTAAAAATGGGAAATAAGTTTCTAAAAGAACTAAAGATACTAGCACGGCGAGAAGTTATCAAAGAGCTTGAAGCCGACTTCACAAAAGAAGGTGATTTTGAAAGTTTAGAAAAGCTAAAGAAAATAGAGGCGGAAAATGTCAACTAGGGGACTAAAAAGCAACTGTAGGGGTAAATACTTATCTTTTCAAGAAAAATTAACCAGTATGTCCTAGGATGTCTCAGAGATATGGCTAAGGGACAAGATTAGACAAGTAAAAGAGAATTACAAAAAAGATAATGAAACAAACAACACAAAATGAAAAAAAGGTATTCTTAGACAAGCTTTATTATGAAAGGGGGAAACAGAGTTTTGATTTTGAAGTATGCTCATTACTCAAGGATTCAGAGGGTAATACTAGGAGTAACTGGAAATGGACAAACTATTCTAAGATAGGATTTGACGTCAATAAAAATACTAAAAAATTCGATGAAATAAACTGCCGCCAAATATTTCCCAATGAAATTGTCTTAGATTTGGAAGAAAGAGATAGTTTTAGCTCTATTCTTAAGAAACTTAAAAAAGAAGGCTTTTATTTTGAGGCTTATGATTCTGGAAGTAGGGGTATACATATACATCTCTGGTTTAATCAAAACATCTCTGAAGAGGAAAAAAGAAGATTCATCACTATCTTTGGGGGTGACTTTATGAAGGCATCATCAAGAAATCAAATAGCTTTAGAAAATCATCCCCATTGGAAAACTGGAAAAATAAAGACACTAATAGAAACTAATGATGGAATAAATAATTATGATAAACTAAAGGAATTTTTAGATAATTATATCCCCGAAGAATATGAAGAAATTTTGAAGGATAAGGAACTTTTTAATAAAATAACAGATATAGAATTAGACAAGAGAATAGTTGGGGAAAGAGAAACCAGAAAAGTTATTTTTCTTTGTGCTCATGGAAGGTTGGTTGAAAATTCACAAACTGCTAGTTTTAATTTATTGATAAATTCAGCCTCTGGGTCAGGAAAAGATTACGTAACGGGGAATACCCTGGAAATCTTACCAAAAGAGATTTATATTAAAAAAACCAGAATTTCACCCAAAGCTTTCACTTATTGGCATAATAGCAGATATGAGCCAGATTGGACATGGAACGGAAAAGTGTTTTATTGCGAGGATATAAGCGAACACGTCTTGAATGATGAGGTAGTAAAGGTTATGACCAGCGAGGGTTCATCAGCAACTATTGTCATCAAGAATAAAGCTATAGAAATAGATATAAATGGAAAGCCGGTATTTTTTACCACAACAGCATCAGCAAATCCAAATCCAGAATTGTTAAGAAGATTCGTAATTTTAAATTTAGATGAAAGTGAAGATCAAAATAAAGCCATTGTTGAAAGGCAAAATAAAAATGCTAAACTTGGCATAAAAGAGGAATATGATGGAAAATATGTTAAAGCATTAGCCTTCTTAAAAAGAGGGAAATATAGAGTACCTTTTGCAGATTTACTTAACAAACTTCCAACAAAAAACATAATTATACGCACCCATAATCAAAGATTTTTAGATTGTATTGGTGCAAGTTGTCTGTTTCATCAATATCAAAGAAAAAAAGACGCCGAGGGATATTATTTGGCAGAAGCTCAAGATTATGAAATCGCTAGAATGGCTTTTATGAAATTATCAAGCAATAAGTATATGATTTCTCTGACAAGAATTCAGCAAGATATTTTAAAATTCTTTGAGAAAAATAAGGACACTAAATTTAATGCATCACAATTATCCCTACATGTTCCAAATAACATCCAAACCCTACAAAAACACGCCAATATTCTTTGTGATTATGGGATTTTAAAAAAAGAAATAGGCAAGGATACATGGGGAAGAGATATTGAGTTCTTTTCTTTAGCTAAAGACTACGATCCTAGCAATAAATTAATTATGCCAGAATTTAAAGAACTGGAAGAAAAAAATGTCAAATAGGTGTAATACCTGTACCATCTGTAATACGTGTATTATCTATAATATGTGTAATACCTATTCTTTCTTATTAAAAAATAGGAATAAAGGGTGCTATTGGTACTATAGGTATTACATTAAAAAATGAATAACGCAGTTGTATATCTCAGGTGTAGCACGGATGAAGAAAGGCAGGATGTTGATATACAAAGAAGGCCCCTCTACAATTTAGCAGAGGCCCTAGGATTAAAGATAATTGGTGAGTATATTGATTATGCCTCTGGTGGTGATAGTAACAGACCACAATTCCAACAGATGCTTTCAGATGCTAGGCAACATAAGTTTGATATCATCTTAATATGGGCATTGGATAGATTTTCAAGAGAGGGGATACTTAATACCCTTAATTATCTTAACACCCTAAAGAAGAACAACGTAGCTTTAAAGTCACTTCAGGAATCTTGGCTAGACACTAGAGATGAAGGCATAGGACAATTACTCATAGCTATCTTTTCATGGGTAGCTAATCAGGAAAAGAAAAGATTAAGTGAAAGAGTTAAAGCAAGATTAAAAGGTAAGGCTAATGTTGGTAAGAGGGGGAAGGATAAGAAGAAAAGAAGGCGGTCTGGTTATCTTAATAGGTGGCTAAGAAATAAACAAACACCCCCTATAAAAAAGGATTAAACTATTAAAGGATATTTGTAAATAAACAAACATTTGTTTATTTATACGTTAGAGCACATATATTATTCTTAAAAATTAGTTATATGTAAATTTTTCAATTTAATGATTATCTCAAACAAAATTACCAAATGTATATGTAAATTACCTATGTTAGACATAGGTTAATAACCTATATTGCTGAAGAACAGGGTTTATTAATAATAAGATATCCCCCTTTATTATAATAAAATCTCATTTTCGTTTTTTCTTAATTAAAGATATAAAAATAAGAATAAGAAAGATTATAGCAAGAGAAATTAACCAGATTAAATTATTGGATTTTTTTCCTTAAGCTATTAAACCCTTCTAACCATTTTTCAAAACCCATTTTATATAAATCTACCCTGCTCATTAATAAGCATTTGCTTTAATTTTTCAAGAACATCTGTTGTTTTATGTTCTTGTGGTAACTCATCTATAAATTTTATAATAAGTCTCTTATAGTGTGGATATAACAAATCTGGAATTGGCCATGCTTCCCATATTTCAAGTCTAGCATAGCTTAAATGTGACAAAAAACTATCCGTTTTTCCTTTCCATTTTCCTATTCCATCCGGAGCAGTTTTATCCCAACTATTAATGAAGTTTTTTGCATGGGCATTTTTCTCGTTATTTTCATCTCCATGAAAAAACTCAAAAAGTATTCTGAAATGGACCAAAAAGTCAGATAGAACAGGGGCAGGCATATTAAAACGATTGGTATGAGAATCATAACAACCAAAAATCCTAGCTATTTGAAAATCTTCTAAAATTCTAAATACTTCATCACGAAAATGAACATCCAAAATCTCCGTCATTTCATCCTAAACAATCTTTCTGATCTATAAGTAGTTTTCCCTTTGCTTTCCTCAACTAACCCAATATCCTTCAAAAAATCTAAAGACTTTATAGCGGTCTTCCATTGTATCTTAAGTTCGGAAGAAACTTCATTTACTGAATGTTCTTCTTTTTTCAGCAATCTTAGGATTCTTTTTGTTGTTTCTAATATATTATTCCTTGACATAGACATAATTATACCCATTAACTTAAATATGGCTTTGGTATAATTATACCTAATAAGATGAAAAGAATAAACATCGGCTCTGGAAGAAAAGTTTTGGGGGGTTGGGATAATTTAGATAACCATAGAAAATTTGGAGCTAATATAGTCATGGATTTAGAAAAACCCTTGAAAATAAAAAGCAACACCTATGATTATGTCTTGTTTGAAAATACTTTGGAGCATATGAAAGACCCGTTAAAAGTTATGGAAGAGATATTTAGGATAACAAAAAAAGGCGGAAAAATTGAGGTTATAGTTCCTTATGGGAGAAATGTGTGGGATTCTATAGACCATCAGAAAGAATATTGGGTAACTACATTAATAGATTTATTAGATAATGGAGATTTTGATTCAACAATAAAGGGAAAAATTGCGAAAGTAAGGTTCTTAACAAACAGGACAAACTTATATATGAGAATGAAAATAGCTCTCTTTAATCTTTTAACAAAAATACATCCTAAGATGGTGGATAGGACTCCTTGTCATTATTTCCATCATGCTACTTCTATTCAGGTTATTTACGAGAAAACATAATTATTATGGCAAAATTAAAAAATAACGTAAATTTTTTGTATATTTGTACTAACCTCTTATTATGAAAGAAACTGCTGAAGAGATGCTTGATGAAATTCAAGGATATCTTGAGACTATAACTCAAAAATTAGAAAACAAATCTCCTTCGTTTAATCCAGAATCAAAAAAGAAGAATTCCCATTTACACATATTTCTTGAAACTTCCTTGCTTGATAAGCTTAAAAGAGAATCAGAAGAAAAGAATATCAGTATATCTGAACTTAGTAGGCAAAAGTTAAGAGGGAATGAGCAATTAGATAGAATTGAAAATAAAATTGATATTATTCTAAGATAAATGGAAAAAACCACAGCAGAATTATGTAGAGAGACCATAGAGGGATGGGAAAAAACAATTGATGAAGTAGTTCCTGTTTATTTCCTCTCAGGATTCATCTTTGGATCTAAAAGGAACAAAAAAGAATTAAAATATTTATTTGAGAAAGGGAAACTCAAAAAACCATTAGGAGTGGAATTTCTTGATGGAATATTGGGAAAGGGTGTTAAAATAGTAGGAAAAACTTTGTTTGGAATAATTTGTCAGAAATGTGGTAAGGAACATACAAAAACAGGGGATTTGAAATTCTGTTCTTCTTGTGGAAATAGCTTAGAAAGCCATATCTTTTTATAGTCTATAAAAATATTAAAAACATGCAAAAGGCACAGTTTGATAAGACCAAACTTTTAGATTATTTTATAGTAAGTTTGAGAAACAAAAACCTTCTTCCTAAACCCCATTTAGGCGTTTTAGAGACCAAATTTCCAGATAATAGGACTAAAGGAACATTTACATATTCTGATAGACCGGCATCTCAGAATATTATAGGTTATGATTTTTTAGTCAAAGAAAATGGAGACTCCCCAATTGTTAGAACAGTTTTTGATTTTTTTGTTAGGAATGGTGATATCAAATCTTCAAAAGAGTCAACCGAAGATTCTTTTACACCAATTCAGATGATAATTGAGTTAAATATGAAAGAACCTTCTTCCAGAATCATAATAAAAAATAAAAAAACAGGAAAATTATACAAAGAAGAAAACTTGGTTAAATATAAGGAATTTGGTTCGAAATCTTTCTTCAGAACTAATTGGGAAGAAAATTTTGTTGTTAAGTATAAAGAACATGGAAAGGAAAATTTTAAAGAAGCCTCAAACAATATCAAGTTAACCCTATTAAAAAACGTTAAAAGAGAATCTGAGGGGGTATATAGGGTTCAGTTAAGAATAATAAATGAAAATGAAAAGGGGGAAAAATCTTCACTCAGTAAAGTAGGTATTAGTGAAACAGATTTTGAGAAATATCTAAAAATTCCTTTAGGTCTAATTCTTGATTTTAATATAAGGGAGGAATGTTCGCATGCTACATTTTACATTGATCCCAATAATCATTGGGGGATAGAAACATCAATTAAAAGATTGTTCAATCTCGTTCCACAAGAAGAATCTTTGGCATCAATAAAATTCTCGGAGTATTATCGCGGACATGAAAAAATACCTTTGTTTAAAGGTGGTTCTCCTAAGGATAAATTTATATTAGAAGCGGAAAAACAGGGTATAAAAATACATAAAGATGTTACAGATTCGTATACGAATATAGACTCATTTTATAAATATCAGGAAGAGGGAATAATAAAAATTGCTAAAGAGATAAAAGAAAAAAATGGGGAGATAAATATCATTCATGTTAGAACTGCAGGGGGTAAAACTGAAACATTCGCAGTCCCTTTAATAAACTATTGTTATGAAAACATAGAGAAGGTAGGAACTAAATCACTGATTTTTTATCCAACAAAAGCATTAGCCAATGACCAAGCAGCAAGAATATTCAAAAGTCTCTATCAATTAAATAAAATCCTGCAGAAAAAAGGAAAAAGAAGAATTACAATGGGAATTTATCATGGAGATATCAAAAAATCCCCTAACGAAGAAAAAGAATTATGGGTGCCATTTAAATGTCCGGAATGTAATTCTCAAATCTCATTTAAAAGAGAGGGGATAAGAAATTTGGCTTTTTGTTCTAATTGTAATGAAGATTTAAGTTATCTCATCCTGACTAGATATGAAATACACAGGGAGATTCCTGATATAGTGGTTACCAACCAAGATACATTACATTATACTCTAATGACTTCGCCAGAAAGTCATTCAATTTTCGGTAGACAAACAAGTTATTGTGAAGAATGTGGAAATTCTTACCTTAGTAAAAAAGTTTGTTTAATATGCCATAAACCCCTTATTAAGATTGAACCGCAATGTAGCCCAGAAATAATTATTCTAGATGAAATACATATGCTTAGTGGTGCATTTGGGATAAATACTTCTATGTTCTTGAAAAGAATGGTTAACACAATTAAAAAATACTCTAAAAATGAAGTTTATAATCCAACATTTATTGGAGCCACGGCAACTATTAAACATCCAATAGATTTTGCAAAACAACTATTTAATTCAAATAACATAAATAAAATCCCATTAGATGAGATTTCTGCTTATCAGGACGAGGATACAAAAGAAGAAAGTGTTCAAAGAGAACATTTATTTATACTCCCAAGGTCTTATGATAGTGCTGATACATTATCTTATGGGGTTCACTATATTCTAAAATATTTTGCTGAAAATTTTGAAGAAAAACCAACTATTTTGGGATTTTGTGAGAGTATAAAGGATAACAGAAATTTGATTAAGTTAACAAATTCTAGAAGACCAATAATAGAAGGAAAACATTTTTTAGTAGGTGGGCACACATCACAGTTTGAGAGAGATGAAAGAGCGGAAATGGAGAAGAAATTCACAAGAAAGGAAATAGATATACTATATGCAACATCAACTTTGCAAGTGGGGGTAGACTTTGATGAGATAAATGTATTACTTTTACACGGAGTTCCTTTTTCTTTTAATGATTATTTGCAAAGAGTTGGAAGGTCTGGTAGAAAAAGAGACGCAGCAGTGATAACTACTTTAAGGAAATGGAGTTCTTTAGATTATTTTTATCTTGAAAAGTGTAAATCAATGCTATCAAATCCCAAAAAGTTTATTGTCGACCCTCCATTTAATAAAGAAAACGAGATTATTTTAAGAAATCATATTATTGCCTCTTTCTTTGATTATTTATGCCTTTTACCAAATACCGAAAAAGTTGTTTCAATAGAGGAATTAAAAGAATTTTTATCAGGTGGAAATTTGCAAAACGGAATTTCTTCTGACTTTAGAAAAGAATTTGTTGAATATTGTAAATCTTGTTTTAATGATTTAATTAAAGATTCTTCATTGATTAATAAAACTCTCGATATACTTCAAAACAGTTTTATATTTAAGAATACTGAAGTAAAAAATGTTCATGAATTATTTAACACTATAAATAAAGAACACCAGATTGGACAATTAAGAAACGCTGATAAGGTAGTGGAGGTCACCTTTCAAATATAGAAGATGGGCACAAGTAAGAAAGATAGTAGACCTATGGGGTACGCTATCTCTAAATTATTTATGAATGCCTATGCAACGTATAAAGAACATATGTATAAAGTAGAAGTAATAGATAAGGGTGAACCTATAATTCTTGATTGGGATAGCTATGACAAGATGAAACAAAGAATAAAACTTCTAGACCCCGAAGCATTTGCGGGGCTAAATATGGCCTTGCCAGAATTTAAAAAACCTGTAACAGACTATGAAAAAAACAAATATATCCTTGAATTTATAAAAGAAGTTCAAATAAGTGAGATGAGGGGGGTCATCGCTAAATTAGCTCCTGAATTAGAGTCATTTATTTGCGATAACTGTAACAACTTTATTAGGGGGGTGGGTTTTGTGCGGGGAATCAACCAATTTAGATTTATGTGTCCAACTTGTGGAGGAAGTCTTTCTCAAGCACCAGTATTAGTAAAAAATCGTGATAAAAACAAGGAAGATAGAAGAAATGTTCCAATGGTTAATTATATAAGAGCAAATAAAAAGAAATGTCCTCATTGTCAAACAGAAGATTGGCTTGGTCTTACTGTTAGGGATCCTGAACAACCAATGGGCTCACTTCATTGGATTTGTAAACATTGTAAAGGAATAGTGGGTCCATTAGAGACTTTTAAATATGGATACAAACCACAAGAACCAACAGAAAATCTAACTAAAGGAGTGACGGTATCACTTGCTAATGTAGAGGATTCAACTCTACGCGAAGTTAAATTTGAAGGATTTTTAAACAGAAAACTTTGTGAGGGCGTATTTTATTCTGACGAGATACATGTTTCACAAGTTACTTGGGGGTATAAACTTGGACAATATGAAAACAGCCTATACAAAACTTTTCCAAACAATTCTTATTATGGAAGGCAGGTTGAAACTCAAGGTATAATTGTAAAATTAAACCCCCTGATTTATACAGAATGTTTAGCTTATTTAAGAGAACTTTATAAAGAAAACCCCGAGCTTTATGAAGAGTTTATGCAAGATATAGAAAGTGAAGAACCTGGATTAAGAGATATCCAATTAAAAAGATGGGTGCTCCATACATTAAAACACTCTTTGTTAGTCTTTATGCCTATTATAACTGGTTTACCTAACCAAGAATTTAGTGGTTCTTATGACTTGGAGAAAAATCAAGTTATAATTTATGATAATCAGGAAGGGGGGATAGGTGGCTGTAAGAAATTATGTGATGATCCAAATAATTTTTTAGACTTATTAGATTTACTAACTGAAACTTTAGAAAAATGCGATTGTAGAAATAAATGTCCTAAATGTATACTACTGGACACTTGTGGAGAAGTAAACCAAGCATTAAACAGACACTTACTTGCTCCAATATTTAATTTAGACACCTTTTACAATTAAAAATGGATATAGAAAATACCTCAGAAAAAATATTGATGGAATTGAGAGATAAATCTTTAACCTTTAAAGAAATTTATGAAATATTATCTGACTGTAACATGGACTTATTGAAAATGCTTGAAAAAATGGGGTTTATTGAGAGAGAAGGAGTAAACAGGTTGGTCTCCTCATGTGATTGGAGAATAACTAAACAAGGAGACTCCTTTCTTCAACTTAGAAAAATGTCTAGGGAGAGTCAGAATAAATCTTATGGTATAATTATGACTTTGCCACCGATATTCAAAAGGTCAATCCTGGAAAAACACCCAGATATAAAATTAACTGATTTATGTATAAGAGAATTATTTTCTCAAGCAGATGAAGAAATAAGGGTTTTGTCTCCTTATGTTGATGCGTCTGTTATTGATTATCTGAAAGATGTTAAATCCAATGTAAAGGTAAAATTTTTGACAGTACCAAGTAAGTATGGGAAAAATCCCGTATTAGAAAGATTAAAACAAACTATGAAAAATTTGGAAGTTAAATATCTTTATGAATTTGATAAAGAAATTCAACAATTCCAGATACATGCAAAGATAATTATTTCAGATACTAATTCTCTGTATACTGGTTCTGCTAATTTTAAGGACACTAGTATACTATACAACTTAGAAAGTGGACTTCTTGTAAAAGATGAAAAAATAATAAAAGAGAGCTTAGCTATCTACGACGAGATATATAACTCCTTAAAATAAAATGGCACAAAAGATTTCGATAAGAAATACTAACGTACTTGTAAAATTATTAAATTGTCTAGAGAGAATTTTATTTATTGATAATCGCTGGATGAAAGATTATGAAGATTTAAAAAATGGGATTAATAGAGAATTTGAAGGTCCTGCCCTATATCTAAAAAAAATATCTGAGACTTTACAAAAAAATAATGCATCTATTCTAATAAAAAAACTTCCTGATAAATCTGAAAGAAAACAATTTCTAGAGCAAATGAACTGCATAGTTCTTGAATCTGTTAATCATTCTTTCTATGCCAATGAAAGCAAAGAAGATAAACAGTATATTATCGTTGCTTGTCCAGATGTAGAGAGGGTATTCCATTTTAAGATAAGTTCGATGGTTGATGCAAATATATTCCAAAATGCAAAAATTAAAGATTTTTCATATTATCCATTATTACCCAGAATAAAAATATACACTAGAAATTTTGAAACATCTAGCTCTTACTCAGACATGTCTAATCTAAAGTTCCTCTACACTTTAGTGGGAGATGCGAATATACAAACAAACAGCTATAAATTGTTCCAAGAGAGTGTTTATTGGAATGAACTTGTGTCAGACCCCTCATCTGGTGTCCAGGTAGGAAATCTTGGAGTTTATCATATTGCTCCATTAAAAATAATTGAATTAAAAAGGGATATAGAAGACCTTCGCCAATTAATCTTGATTGTAGAAGAATTTAATGGGAAAAAATTTGAGATTTGTATGAAAACAGAGACATATAGAGACTTATTCAAAGAATTCCCAAAGGAGCAGGTTTTGAGTAACCCTTTATTTTTAAGAGGGTTTATCTTTCAAGGTTTTGGAGAGGATTTTAGACATCTGATAAGGGGAGAAATTATTAATGAAAAAGAATTTGATTGTGATTCTCTATTTAGTTATGTCAGGTTCAGAAAAGTCATACAAAGGGAGTCTATTTCTAAACTTTCGACTAGTGAATTACCAGATTTAATAGAGGATAAGGGGGAACATTTATTTTATTTTTCAAAAGGTTATTCTTCAGAGATGTTTGATGCAGCAGAACAATTTAAGAAGGGAAGTAAAGATTATTCTCTCCTTTTTTTATTAAGAAAATATCATGACTTTCAAAAGTTATGTAATAACTTTCATCCAGATTGGGAAGAGGTGTATACTTCTAAGATAAATTCAGAGTCTCTTTATCAACCCATTGAAATTATTGATCCAAACCCCTGGGGGATACACCGAAGTTTTTTAAGGGAACCTATCCAAAGATTAACTTTTTATGCCAAAAATAGAAAGTTAAGAATCTTATGTACAGATTGCTTTAATTATAAAGATTATATCAAAACAAAAGATATTCCAGCAGAATGCCCCCGTTGTCATTCAAAAACTTTTGTATCTCTTAAAAGGGAAGAAGATGAAGCATTAATAAAAGAAAGTATGAAATCAAAAACAGTAGACAAGGAATCTCAAGAATACATGAAAATGTCTAGCTTATCTATAAAATTTTCTAAATTTCTCTTTTACAGTCTTAACTTTACCGGTCTCGCATTAAGCACCTGTGTAAAAATGTTAAATGGACTTGAAGATTTCTTTTTCGATGAGAAGATTTTTTTTGAGAAACTTTATAAAATCTCTCAGGAATATCATGAGGGTGAAGACATCCCCTCAATAATTTACAAATTAAATAAAAACGAGACCTAAAAGTTTTAAATTCCATGGGTAGAGATTTGATAATAAGATTAAGGATAGGTTTTTATAATAGATTATTTTTGTAATAAAATGGGTGGAAAAAGAGGGGAATTTGAAACAATAAAGGGCAATTTTAGACGAACAAATAATCCAATTAGGTTTAATTTTAGAAAGGCTTGTGCATCATGGTCATGGGCAAAAAGGTCTGATGTGTACACACACCAAATACACAATTATCCTGCAAAGGTTCTAGCATATATACCAATTTATTTCTTATCAACTGAAAATTTCTGTCCTAAAAATGAGAAAGTCTTAGACTGTTTTACTGGAAGTGCAACTGTTCTTTTAGAGTGTCTTGTAAATGGAAATATTAAGAGAAACTGCTTAGGAGTTGAGATAAATCCTCTTGCAAGATTAATAGCGAAAGTAAAAGTAACTCCTTTAGACTTAAAAAAATTAAGTGAAGAGAAAGATAAATTATTCAATAGAATAGGCTCTACAAAAGAGGTTAATATCCAAAAGTTTAGAAATATCGATTTTTGGTTCAGCCATAAAGCACAGAAAGATTTGACTAAGATAAAAATTGCAATACAACAAACTAATAATAGAGATATACAGGACTTCTTCTGGGTTTGCTTTTCATCAGTAATCAGAAAATGTTCTTATGCTGACCCCCATATTCCACCTCCAGTTATATTTAAAGTCAAAGACAATATGAAAAATAAAGAAAAAGTTCAATTAATGATTAAAGAGAAACAGAATCCACACTGTTTTGAATACTTTAAAGAGGCAATAGAGAATAATTTAATTAGAATTGAAAAACTGAATGGGGTTGATGAAGTCTACTCTGGGAAAGTTGATTGTAAAATAATTTGGGACGATGCAAGAGATATTAAAGTTTCCAAGATGGTTGGTAGGGGTATGCTTGACAAAACAAACTTTCAAAAGTTAAAAGATGAGAGTATTGGTATGATAATAACATCCCCTCCATACATTGCAGCACAAAAATATGTAAGGACAACTACATTAGAGATGTTTTGGCTAGATTTAATAAACAAAGAAAGTCTAAAAGATTTAGATAAAAACAATATTGGGACTGAGAGAGTGTTAAAAGATGAAGAGGGTTCAATTGTTCCAGAATTCTTAAAGAGAGATTTTAAGATAATTGAAAAAATAAACCCCAAAAGAGCACAAATTGTTTTAAGATATTTTAAAGATATGAATGAAATTATGAAAAATGCTTATCGAATTTTAAAAAAGGGGAGATACTTTATTTTAGTTTTGGGAAACAATAGGGTTTGTGGTAGAATTATAAAGAATCATAAATTTTTATCAAAGCTTGGAGAAGAAGCCGGATTTAAAACAGAGGCAATACTTGTTGATAAAATTAGATCAAGGGGAATGATTACTAAGAGGAATAAAACAGCAGGGATAATAAGGGATGAATATATTCTTATCTTAAAGAAAGATTCTTAATAAATTTAAAGTTTTCTAAAAACAGCCCTCTAATTTATAAATAAAATAAGCTTACAATAGACATGACAAAAATAGGATGGGTTATCATATGGGGAATTTTGGCAATAGCTTTCACTGGAGCCTTTATTAAAGGATGGTATTCAAATGACTTGTGGAATCAGGTATTCTTAGGTCTTCTTGCATTGGGCTCTTGGTTGGGTGTTTACAAGGCATCATCTGGTTAGTACATTTCATTTTCATATATTCGTTGGCTCCTTTTCCAGCTTCTTTTTTAATTTTTTAACTATTTTAGGATTATCTTTAAACTCTTCAAGAAGCTCTTTTATAGCATCTTTTCTTGCTTTATGATGTAGTTTTAGTAGAATTTTATCAATCTCTTCCATATAGAAAAATAATCATTCCTTTATTTAAAGGTTATTATCGGAAAAGCAAGAAATATACGAATTTTATATTAATATACTACTATCTGATAATATTTATAAATAAGTTTACCCTGAGGGGTTTATGAAAAAAGTCGTGATACTAT
>ERZ1292629.2545-Hain-H43-01um-R1-2545-length-15154-cov-4_pt1 | contig 15154 bp, 18 predicted proteins | sample MGYA00564399_ERZ1292629 | MGnify/ENA primary metagenome ERZ1292629 (study PRJEB36523, sample SAMEA6512636) | groundwater metagenome | collected 2019-01-08 | study: AquaDiva: Metagenomics assemblies of 32 groundwater samples
CTGCCCCGCGCGTAGTGGCGCGCGGGATACTGCTGCCTTGGCAGTCGGGCCGGCGTCCGATCAGTCCTTGATCAAGTCGCGGTATGCCCTGGCGCCGAGTGGTGCTGAGGATGTTGCAACACGCGCAAAATTATAATCAACCGGCCAACGACTGGGACCTGCGCGGATTCTCATATTTCTCATCCTTTCTTGAAAGAACTCATCAGCGGAGAATTCCGCCGACTTAAAGCCATACTAGCATAACCTATATTTCCTGTCAACCCCGTTAGAAACTGCCTCCTTGATTTCCGGAAGTTAGCTTTACGCGCTATTCGGTCTCCTTTTTCTGAGGTTATCCGGGATAAAATTACCCGGCAGATGGCCACCCCCTTTCCCGCGAGGAAATAATTTCCGCCCCGCGAACAACTGATTTATTTGTAGCGCACTAATTGCAAAATTGCAAGAGAAAAACGGATAATTGAAAATTTATCAAATTCTGATACCATTCCACATATGGTCATTACTTACTACGGCAAACAATTTTTTAAACTCCAGCTTGGGGACACGGTTATCGCGGTGAACCCGATAGGCAAGGACTCAAAATTGTCCGGTTCGCGATTTGGCGCCGATGTCGGATTAATTTCTATAAACCATCCCGATTACAACGGCGCGGAATCAATAAGTTTCGGCGAAAAACAGCCGCTTATTATTTCCGGACCCGGCGAATACGAAATTAAGGAAATTTTTATTAAAGGATTTTCGGGTGAAGCGGAACTGGACGGGAAAAAATATATAAATACCATTTACACCCTGTCTCTGGACAATATCAATATGTGCATTTTGGGCGCTCTTACAACAAAGCAATTGTCTCCCGAAGTGAAAGAAACCATTGAGGAGGTAGACATACTTTTTGTTCCGGTCGGTTTACCCGGCCTTTCTCCGCGCGACGCGTATAATTTGGCGTCTTCATTTGAGCCGAAAATAATCATTCCGATGGATTATGACAATGCTTCTCTCAAAGTGTTTTTGAAGGAGGGCGGCGCCGAAGACACGGAAGCACTTGAGAAATACGCCGTCAAGCGAAAGGACATTGAAGGCAAAGAGGGGGATATAGTTTTGCTTAAGCCGCAGGGCTAACGTCCCAATACGAAACAACGAATAAACTACGAATGGCTGCGAATTTATTCGTAACAATTCGTTGACTTATTCGTTACTTCGTATATTGGTATCGTGTAAATATTATGCAAGAATACTTAGAAAAACTTCGCAAAAAACCGGTGCATGTCCGGCACACCATTCTCGTGGTTACGACGACCGCTCTTACCGCCGTTATTTTTCTGGTATGGCTTTCATTTTGGGCAAATCCATCTTTGGTTGGCGGACCGGGGGATACTGCGGCGCCTTCCGGCACGGCCCCATCCTCGCTCCTTAAGGACAATTGGCAGAGTTTGATAGGAACGTTCCAAGACGGTTTTTCCGAGATAAAAAACCAATTTAGATTTTAGGGCGGGAATCTCCAAATAGGGCTTAATAAAGCGCGATAAATCGGTCGTTTTTTCTTTGAAAAAACGACCCAATTATGCTAGAATTAAGCAAAATAAGGAGCCGTTTAGGCGACTATATTTTGATTAACCCGCCAAAATTTTTGTAACCAAAAACTTAGGCGGGTGCTCAATGTCGCAGTTATATTTAACTCGGCATTAACCTCGTAAATACAAGCGACATATGGCAAAAGACAAGGAAATAGCCCCTAAAAGAGCTCTGGAGGACGGTATTGTGCCGGTGGGTATTTCCCATGAAATGCGCACCTCTTATCTGGACTATGCCATGTCGGTTATTACCTCGCGCGCTCTCCCTGATGTGCGCGACGGACTCAAGCCCGTGCACCGCCGCATCCTCTATTCCATGCACGAACTCGGGCTTACTATCTCCGCCAAGACCAGAAAGTCCGCCGCGGTGGTGGGAGACGTACTCGGCAAATACCATCCTCACGGCGATATTGCCGTCTATGACGCTATGGTTAAAATGACGCAGGAATTTTCTCTTCGTTACCCGCTTGTTCTGGGACAAGGCAATTTTGGTTCCATAGACGGCGACTCGGCCGCCGCCATGCGTTATACGGAGGCCAAAATGTCGCGTATAGCGAGCGAGATGCTTCGCGACTTGGATAAAGAAACCGTGGAGTGGCATCCGAATTACGACGGTACCAGGAAAGAGCCTGCCGTAATGCCGGCCGCCGTGCCGAATCTTCTTTTAAATGGAACACTCGGCATCGCCGTAGGCATGGCCACTTCCATCCCGCCGCACAATTTAAACGAAGTTGTTGACGCGACTGTCGCTCTCATAGACGACGAAGAGGCCACCAACGAGGACTTGCTTAAGTTCGTGAAAGGTCCCGACTTTCCGACCGGTGGCATTATTTTTGCCGACAAAGAAGTGCATCACGCTTACGCTTCCGGGCGCGGCGGGGTGGTGTGCCGCGGGGAGGCGGAGATTGTGGAAACAAAGAGTGGACAATTTCAGATTATCGTTTCCTCTCTCCCGTACCGCGTCAACAAGGCGGAGCTCATCGTGCATATAGCGGATTTGGTTCACGAAAAGAAACTTGAAGGAATCAAAGACATTCGCGACGAGTCCACCAGAGATATCCGCATAGTCATTGACTTAAAAACCGGCGTGCATCCGCAGAAGGTCTTGAACTTCCTTTACAAGCATACCGAGATTGAGAATACTTTTCACTTCAACGTTCTGGCCCTGGTGGATGGAATACCGCAGACGCTATCCCTTCGGGCCATGCTTCGGGAATTTATTTCGCACCGAGAGGTGATAGTAAAGCGCCGCACGCAGTTTGATTTGCGCAAAGCGGAAGAGCGCGAACATATTTTAATCGGGCTTAAAAAGGCGCTTGACCATATTGATAAGGTGGTGAAGACGATAAGGGCTTCCAAAGATACTCCCACAGCGCAGGCGAATCTGATGAAAGAATTCAGGTTCTCCGACCGGCAAGCTGTCGCAATTTTGGAAATGAAGCTTCAGAAATTAGCCGGCCTTGAACGGAAGAAAGTGGAAGAAGAGCTTTTGCAAACGGAGGAGCTTATAAAAAAATTAAAGGACACACTTTCAAGCTCAAAGAAAATTTTGAAGGTTGTGAAGGACGAACTTATGGAGGCCAAAGAAAAATACGGCGACGAACGCCGGACCAAGGTGGTAAAGGGCGGAGTAAAAATTATTTCCGAAGAAGATCTCATTCCCGAGAAGGAATCGGTTTTGGTTTATACCGCCGGAGGTTACATAAAGCGCACCGACCCGGCCGAGTACCGGACGCAAAAGCGCGGCGGCGTCGGGGTGGTTGACCTTGACACCAAAGAAGAGGATTTCGTGACCCATCTGCTTACCGCCAACACGCACAGCGACCTTCTTTTCTTTACCGATAAAGGCAAGGCCTATCAGATAAAAATGTACGATATTCCCGAGGGCCGCCGCGCGACTAAAGGAAAATCAATAATGAATTTCCTGGAGCTCAAGGAAGACGAGAAGGTGACGTCCATTCTTGCCATGCCCAAAGCCCTCAAGAACGCGACCCTCTCCATACTTATGGTGACAAAAGACGGCACGGCCAAAAAGGTCTCGGCTGAAAGCTTCAAAGACGTGCGGCGAAGCGGTATAATTGCTTTGAAGCTCCATCTTGGCGATATGCTGGAGGCCGCGCTTTTTACGGATAAGGGAGATGAAGTAATTTTGGCGACGCGGAAGGGACAAGCTATCCGCTTTAAAGAGTCCGATATTCGCGAGATGGGCCGTTCGGCCGGCGGCGTGCGCGGCATGAAACTGAAGAAAGGGGATGTTTTGATTGGCGCGAGCGTTATAAAAAAAGACGCCAAGAATTCAATGTTTCTTGTTATGATGGAAAATGGATACGGCAAGCGGACGGCGCTAAAAGGATACAAGACGCAGAAACGCGGCGGTTCAGGCGTTAAAACGGCCAAGGTAAACGCCAAGACGGGTAATCTAATGGCTTCCGGCGTAGTAACGGAGGAGATGTCGCAGATTATAGCAATGTCCAGGAAAAGCCAGGTGGTCCGCGTTGACCTTTCAAGCGTGCCGTCACTTGGCCGGCAGACGCAGGGCGTCCGTATCATGAAACTCCGCGCGGGTGACGCAATCGCTTCGCTGACGTGCCTTTGAATACAAGAATTTAGAATTTAGAATATAGAATATAGAAAAAATCGTATGCCATCTAGTAATCAAGAAAATAACAAAAAAAGCAAAGAAGTTGAAGATAGATTTCAGCAGTGGTTGGACAAAAATGGAATACCATACTGGTATATCCAGCAAGATATAAAAACTTTTTCTCCGGCCCTAAAAAAGTATATGACGAAACGTCCTGATTTTATGGTTCTTATCCCACATGTCGGTTTTATTCTCGTTGATGCGGAATATAAACTTCCGGCGGAAAAATACGAAGATTTTTACATAAATACTGCTGAGACTGAACAATATTGCAACCTTCAAAATTATTTCAATTTGCAAGTTTGGTATGCTTTCGCGAATGAACACGACCATTACAAAACTTGGCACTGGATTCCCGTTTCTAAAGTTTTGGAAATTGGTAAGAAAGAAAAGAAAATGTTTACAAGTCCTAGTGGGGGTTATTGTTCTATACCTATGGATAAATTTATTCAAATATCACATTCTTCTGGCAACATGGGAACTCTTTTTTCGGAGATTCCTAAATTTTATTAAAATATGGCTAGTTTAAAACGATTCCAATTTTGAGTTTCCTAAATTCTAAATTCCATATTCTATATTCTTGAATTTTATGTCTTTCTTAAATCCAGAATCAGTCGTTAAACAAATCTCATTTGAACAGGGAATGCGCGTGGCCGACTTGGGCGCCGGCACGGGAGCGTTTACAATTCCTGCCGCCAAACGCGTGGGCGAGCGCGGGCGTGTCTATGCGGTTGACGTGAATCAGGACCTTCTGCTCGCAATCAAAAGTACCGCCATGCGCGAAAAGCTTTCCAACATTGAAATAATTCGCGGCGACATAGAGACGCCGGGCGGAACCTCGCTCGCTGACGGTTCCGTCGGCATGGCCATTCTGGCTAATGTGCTGTTTCAGACGGAAAAAAAAGAAGCTGTTACGAGCGAGATAAAACGGATTTTACTGCCTCGGGGAATAGTCCTTGTGGTGGACTGGAAAGCGTCATTCAAGGGGTTGGGACCGCGGGAAAGCGATGTTGCGAAAGAAGAGGATGTGAAGAAACTGTTTCTTAATTCCGGCTTTGCTTTGTATAATGAAATTGACGCTGGTGAATATCACTACGGCCTTTTGTTCAATAAGCTGTAGAAATTTTACCCCAGTCCCACTTTTGCAAAACCATAATTGATTATCGTGATAAGCGTTACCTACAAAGAACCAACTAAAGCAACGCGCTTCCCGAAGCAAGCCGCTTCGCGTCTGCTACGGGACAGGTCGCCAGCAGTGGTTGCATATAGGCCTACTTACCCCGTAGGAAGTTTTACTTTCCTTCGGGGTTCGGCCACGCGCGTTGATTTTGTAGCAACGGCAAAAGTGAGACGGGGTGGCGATTTTTACAGTCGCTTCACTCCTTAAAAATCGGCCATGACTAATTTCCAAATCGTTCTCCTCTCCGTTTTTGGTTTTTTTATCCTTTTCGCAATTCTTCTTTTTTCGGGATTAATACCGGGATTGAAAGGCGGAGGCAGTAATTCCGGCGGGACTGTTGTTTTGTGGGGAACAATACCGGATAGTTCAATGTCCGGCTTGCTTGATGAATTTAACCGCCAAAATAAGCCTACCGTGCTGGCCTATGTTGAGAAAGACCCGGACACGCTTGACCGCGACCTCGTGGAAACCCTTGCTTCAGGCTCCGGACCGGACCTGATTATGCTTCCGAGAGAGCTTATCTACAGGCATGCCGATAAATTGTATCCGATACCATACGCGACACTCTCGAAGCGCGATTTCTTAAACACATTCGTGCAGGAAGGAGAGCTCTATTTGACGGACGCGGGAGCCCTGGCTCTGCCTTTCAGGATTGACCCGATGGTGATGTATTTTAACCGCGATATTCTCTCAAATGCCGGCATTTCACTGCCACCCCAGACATGGGAAGAAATCCTCGCTATAGCGCCCAAACTGGTTACCAAAGACAGTTCCGGGAATATCACGCAAAGCGCGGTGTCATTCGGAGAGTATGGCAACGTTACTCACGCCAAAGATATAATAGCGCTTCTCGCAATACAGGCGGGGAATCCCATCGTTACGCCGGTCCAAGGGGGATTCAAATCCAGCTTCGGCGAAACAAGCAATCTTTCGCTTAGGTCAACCGATGAAGCAATTCGGTATTACACGGGTTTTTCAAATCCCGTTCAGCCGCAATATTCATGGAATAAATCTCTGCCGAATTCACGTAATGCCTTTCTTTCCGGCGCGCTGGCATTTTACTTCGGATACGCCAGTGAACTCTACGGCCTCCGCAATTCAAATCCGCATTTAAATTTTGACGTAGGAAGAGTGCCGCAGGCGAAAGGAGCACCCGCGGTGATGACCATAGGAAGAATCGACGGACTGGCCATATTAAAGGCCTCGCAGAGCCCAGAGCTCGCGTATCAGGTTGCCACCTTGATGACCGGTTCGGATTTCGCTCTCAAGCTCGCGAAGCAGATTTTCTTGCCTCCTCCTCGGCGCGACCTTCTTTCGGCTAAGCCATCGGATGCTTATATGAATATTTTTTACGCCTCGGCGCTTATATCCCGCGGATGGGTGGACCCGTCTTCTTCAGACACTTCGGCGATTTTCCGGGAATTGATAGAGAACGTGGTTTCCGGACGGTTAAGGGTAAACGAGGCGGTGACGAATGCCGACGGCGAAATCGGCAAATTGTTTGAAAATTAAATGAAATCTTTTCACAAGAAAATTGCTTTTGCCACTTCTTTTCTGGTAATTCTTTTTGTTATTATGCCCGTTTTCGCAGGCGCCGCTGGCATTGTTCCGTGCGGAGGGGCTTCCCCCGAACCGCCTTGCGATTTCAACCAGTTGATTGCCCTGGGCAACAACATCATTAATTTCCTTATTTATACTTTCGCCGTGCCGTTCGCGGTGTTTCTCTTTATGTGGGCCGGTTTTCTCTTTATATTCAAGTCGTCAAGCGAAGGCGAACTTACCAAAGCCAAGGGGATTTTCTGGAATGTGGTGGTTGGCTTCCTTTTCGCCGTAGGAGCATTCCTTGCCATTAAGCTAATTCTTATGACACTTCAAGCGAATCAGGGCTTTATCAATGTTCTTAAGGGCTAATGTGGTAAAATATATACGATAAAAGGTTGTCAACAGGGTCAATGAAAATGATTATAACGGCAAGATATAAATGGTAAAATGAATATGGTAAAGATGAACATTCAAAAAATTAGATTTGCCCTAATACACCTGTCAGTGTTGTTCATTATATTTTCGTTTGTTTCCATCGCTTTTGCTCAACTTGGCGGTGGAACAGTTAGGAATACAGGTTCATCCAATTGTCCGGCTGGACAGCTTTGCAATCCAATAGGCACCCAAACTCTGGGCGATCTTATCAATAAAATTACTTCCGCGGCAATGAAAATCGGCATACCTATTGCCACATTCTTTATCATCTGGTCCGGCCTTAAATTCGTGATGGCGCGGGGAAATGAAACCGAAGTCACCGCCGCCAAAACGATGTTTTGGTGGACGATTATCGGTACTGCCGTGTTACTAGCGGCAAATGTGCTCTCCAGCACTTTAGGCACTACAATTAGACAAGTATTTAATTAAACAACTACAAATTAATCCCGTTAGAGGTCGCGGTCGTCGCATAAAAGAGAAATTGAAATAAACATTTATGAAAAACAGTCGAAAAAATTATAAAAATAAATTAAGCAGAAGCGGGTTGACCGCGATCTGCCTCTAAGCGGGATGAAAAAAAGCCAACTTGCCAAGAATATGATAATGGTATCAGTATTGTTCTTGCCGTTTATCGCGTTCGCGGATGTGGCACAGGATTGTAAAACCGTGACAGGAAGCGGTCTGTCGGGACTCTTTCTGTGCGCTTCGGGAATTATAGGATACATCATAGGTCTTATTATTCTGGGGGCGTTTATGTTCTTTCTTTGGGGAGTTATGGTGTTTATGAAGAATGCCGATGACCAGACGAAACGCGCGGAAGGGCGGTGGTTCATGATTTGGGGAACGTTCGCGCTTTTTATGATGGTCGCGGTGTGGGGACTTGTGCAGATACTGTCCAACACTTTCGGGCTTCCAACGGCTACGCCGCAGAATAAGACTGGAAACCAACAGCAAGCTCCTCTTTTTGATGGACAAAGACGGATATAAAAATATTCCACAGGTGCGTCTTGGATAATTGGGCAAAGAAGTGTACAATTATAAGAAGTAAATTAACAAGTAATCCCAGCAGTAGAGCAGAGCTCACTACGGGACAAGTTATAAATTATGAAAAAAGCAGCAGCAATTATAGGAGCGTTAAGTTTGCCGATGCTTGCGCTGGCGCAAACGGTGCAGTCAGTTCTTGGAACGATTGGCGGCATTATTAATATCGTCACGGTCATCGTCGTCGCTCTGGCCCTTCTGGCTTTCTTGTACGGCCTACTCAAGTACATTTTCAGTTTGGGGGGAGAGGAGAAAGGCAAAGGCCGGGAGTTGATGGTATACGGCATTATCGCTCTATTCGTCATGGTTTCCGTGTGGGGCTTGGTTCGCGTACTGTCCAATACGTTTGGTGTTGGCGCCGGCGGATCACCGCCCATCCCGGGTGTTATCGGCGGAGGTTTTGGCGGTACCAGCGGGCAGGTCAATGTCGGCGTCACCGGTTCAAGCGGCGGTTTCTGGGCAAGTTTCCCCAATCCGTTCTAAATCTAATCAATTTCCTAGTAATTAGGCGGTATCACTCCATATGGGTTTACCCCTAAACTGTAATGGATGCCCTTCTCCTCAAGGTCAATCAATTTATCATAAATCCCATTTTGGGGTTTATGTTTGTGCTGGCATTCGCCTACTTTCTCTGGGGCGTCTTTGAATATTTTCTCTACAGCCAAAGCGAGCTTCAGCGAGAGACGGGGAAAAAGCACATTTTTTACGGCCTTATCGGTCTTCTCATTATGACCGGATTTTGGGGTATTGTTCAGATTCTTGCCAGCACAATCGGTGTTTCAGTGTCTAAACCGTAGGAGATAAAAGCGAAAAATTAAAAAGTAAAAATTAAAAAGAAGCAAAGAAAAAACCGTTCCGCTGTAAAAGCCGGAACGGTTTTGATTTGCTTGCCCGTCCCGCAAAAGCGGGATTCGGGTGACGAGCATTGCGCTCGCCCGAAAGAACGTTAGGTTGAATGTCTGACCACGAGCTTCATGGGTCTTCCGACCGCATGAAACTGAAGCCGCACATTCTCTCCCTTGCCGTCGGTCATGGCTAGGTCAAGGTAGTGGCCAGCGCAAGAAATGCCGCGCTCTTCACTATTTACCTTAACTTTGAGACACCCCGTCCCTGGGTCCGAAGAATCAAACCCATACGAGAACCTACCAGCGGTTACGAGTACCGGTTCGGAATAAATCTCCTTGCCGTCGTCGTCTTTACCGTAGGGCACGACAACAGTTTCCAGGCGTCCATCGCCATGTACTGAAACAGAAGCCGCTGGTGCGCTTGTTGCCGCCGGAGTCGGAGGGGAGGAAGGGGTCCATATCCACCAAATGGTTGTAGCGAGAAGAATTGCCCCCGCCATCCATATGGCGACTTTTTTGACTACAACGAATATCCTTTCCGACGCTTGGATTGATTCTTGCTGAGCATGTGGCATTTGGGTCTCCTTTATTTACCACCTCTAGCAGCCGCCATAATGAGCGCAGCTAATGCCTGTCCCCCCTCACCCTCAACCTCTTGAATGTGTTTTGTCACATTTTTGTTGATGATGAGAGCGGTGTTCAAGGCGTCCTTATCTTTGATGTCTTTTTTCGTCCCATCAGATTTTTTCTGGAGACTTTCGGCCACCATGTTCAGGCGTTCAGCGACTCTTTCAGTCGTTCTGGCTTTTTGGAAATCTTCCGTGAAGGCAATGTCGGCGATTGCTGTATTCACAACCTGAACGCCGTATTTTTCCTCCAGTTTGATTCCAGGCGACCCCACCGCGGCGGTGTCTTCGAACGGCTTTTGCAGTTCGTCTCTTATTACTTGTATATTTGCCCTTGCCGGTATCGCATCTTGCTCGGCTATGGCAGCGGAGATATTGACGCTTAAGAGGTCGGCGAATCCTTTTTCTATCTCACCCCGGTTGAATCCGATGAAGGTATCCAACTTTTCTTCATCCGGTCTGTATTGGAAAGTCCAATCAACCAAGAGAGGGACGCCGTCTCTAGATACGAAAGTTGCAAATTCTTCTCTTTTGACGGTTACTGCCTCAAGACTGAAGTAGTTTTTCTCTTTGACTATTTCCCACGGGTATTTGAAGTGAAGCCCCGGTCCGTAAGGGAATAGTTTACCGCCGAAGAGGTTTATTGTGAGAAGGCCGGTAACTTCAGGGACTGATATAAGAAAATACTTTACCGAAAGGCCGAAATTGAGGATTCCCAGCGCTAGGCCAATGGTAAGTCCATATTTCCCAAACAGGGTACTAGCAACCATTATGGCGATGATTGCCACAAGAATCCAAAACAAAAGTGCTACATACATACGCCGCCTGTCTTTTTTCGTGACTTTTTTCGTGACTTCGCTCATGACTTCTCCTTTTCAATTGTCAAAAGGGGGAAATTCCCCGAACTAAAAAGCTTACTTAACTTAATCACAAAGTTCATAAAAAGTCAAGGATTGAAAATAATAAGAAATCGCTTACAAAATAAGCGATTTCTTTAAAATGTGAGCGAGAGAGGACTCGGTCACGCATAAAATTCTACTGAATTTTTGCGCGACCTCGTTCGAATCTGACGACTCTCAGAGTCGGAATGACCCGCCTCACGCCGGCGCGCTCCGGCTTTCGAGTCCTCGCAACCACAAATAAAAATTACCCGGCATTAAGCAGGATAATTTTTATTTAATGGGCGAGAGAGGACTCGAACCTCCATGCCTTGCGGCACTAGCTCCTAAAGCTAGCGTGTCTGCCATTTCACCACTCGCCCGAATTTATTAAGTTGCTTTATTAAACAGTATTCCCACTCAACTTTTTTGGATTATAGCACATCAATTCATCCCATAAGTTTCTCTATTTGCTAAGCTCTGTGCTTCGTCGTCATTGTACCACTACTTTGCCTATAGGCAAAGTAGTGGTACAATGGAAAGTGAAAGGACTATAATGAAAAAAGAAAAAGTTGAATTAGCAAAGAATATTCTTGTAACTATTGCTGCTGTTGGCGCTTTGTCTGTGCTAGCTCTCACCCCCGGCCTCTCTCGCGTACTTAAACTATTTGATTATAACAATAAAAGCGACCGCCGAAAATTTCAAAGGGCACTTAGTTATCTTAGACGAAAAAAACTTGTAAAAACGTATTATAAGGATGGTAAGGAATTTGTGGAAATTACAAAATTAGGTAAAAAAAGAAAGTTATCCTATGACTTTGAGGATATGCGTATCGGGAAGCCAAAATACTGGGATGGTTTATTTAGGATTGTGATCTTTGATGTCCCTGAAAAAAAGAAAAAGATCCGCCGATTACTCCGCTATAAATTAGAAGAAATGGGGTTTTATCCAGTTCAAGATTCAGTGCTAATAACCCCCTATGATTGCAAGGAAGAGATAGAGTTTCTTCGTGAATACCTTTTTATCGGAGACCATGTAAAATATCTTGTTGCTAAGGATATCGAAGATAAAGAACCAATTAAAAAATTTTTCGGTTTATGACCACAACTTTGCCTATAGGCAAAGTTGTGGTCATAAAGATATATTAAAAACTATTAACAATTTATACTATATATCTAAAGTGTCCACCCGGTAGGATTCAAACCGCAGCCTGTCCGCCAGCCGGCGGAACCATTTGCTTAACTCCAGTAGTAAAGAGTACTTACTGCGGGGCAAGTAGGCAACTGCGGCATTTACCCCGTACTAACGCGCCAGAAAACCTGAATTCTCCATGACTTCGTCCGCCCAGTAGGAGTCGAACCTACGACCATTTGCTTAAGAGGCAACTGCTCTACCAACTGAGCTATGGGCGGACGAAGCCATCGAAAAAAAATTTAATAACTCTGATTACCACGAACATTTTAACACAAAGCGTTTAGTACTGGGGCCAACTGCCTGCCCCGTAGTAAGTACTCTTTACTACTGGGGAGCTATGGGCGGATATGAAAAATTTTCAACTTATCTTATTTACTATTTTGATTTAGCTTACTGTATATCTACTATTTATTTTTTTCAATTCCTACTTTTTCTCTTGGTGGGCCGGGAGGGAATCGAACCCTCATCCCTTGCGGGACACGATCTTAAGTCGTGCGCGTATACCAATTTCGCCACCAGCCCATTTGAAGTAACATCTCTTTCTAAATTTATGTTATAGTTTTTAAACTGTGGCGTAATGGCGAAGTGGCAACGCGACGGTCTGCAAAACCGTTATGCGCGGGTTCGATTCCCGCTTACGCCTTAGTATTTAAACCATCAATCTTTTGCTGTAATTTCTGTCCTTTATCTATCTCCACTTCTAGAAATGGGAGAACGCGGAATTTGATCCGCTCTTTCACGAACTCTCTCAATTCTTTCCTTTTCCGCTTGGCGAAGTCAAGAGCGGCCGCTTCTTTTTCTTCAGGAAGCACAGTTATGTAAACAGTCGCGCGCTTCAAGTCCGAGGAAACTGTGGCGTGCGTTACGGTAATGAGCGACTCCCGGTTTGATTCCCGCTCCAGAAATTCCGCCGAGAGTTCCCTAAGAAGCTCGCTAACTTTTTCTTGCCGTAGAGCCATCCCATTAGAAGCTATTCGCGGATTTACCGCAATATTCTATATTGCTAATATTTGTCCTCGTCCAATCTTTTTTCATATTAATCTTTAACAAAATATCCGCGGCTTCTAACGGGACAGGTTATTTTGTGACGCTCACGTACGCTTGAATGACATCCCCCGGAGCAATTTCTGTCTTTGATTCAATAAGCACGCCGAATTCGCTTCCTTCCGCGGCTTCCCGGGCTTTGGCTTTGTGTTGCTGAAGTTCCATTATTTCTCCCCTGCCTATTTCAAAGTCGCGGCGCATTATTTTTACGTTCGCGCCTGACAAAATTGTTCCTTCCGTAACCTTACCTCCCACTATCTGCTTGTCCTTCGTTCGGCTGAAGCATTTTATTATTTTTGCCGTACCAGCTGTTTCTTCCGTTGTGACGCGAGGTTTCCTTTTTTCAAGCTCTCCGTCAAACCATTCGGTTATCTTGTATATGACGTCAAACATATTTATGGGCACGCCCAGGCGCTCCGCGAGATCTGTGGCCGATTTGTCCGCCTTTACATTGAACCCGATCAGAAGCGCTTCCGCCATGCCGCTGGCGAGTTTAACATCGGTTTCCGTAATGTTGCCGCTGCCTTTGGTTACTATCTTCCACCTGATTCCTTCTTTGGAAATTTTAGAGAGCTCTTTTTCAATCGCTTCCAGCGTGCCGGCGACATCGGCTTTCAAAATTACGGGGACCACGATAATGCCTTCTTCAGCCGTATCCTCGGGAAGTTTTTCTTCCGCGCGGAGTTTTTCTTGATGTGCGGAAGCGCGCATCTCCGCTTCCTTTTTGCTGGCGGATGAGGTGAAAATCTCGCCGACGGACGGCAACTTGTTGAAACCAGTTATAACTACAGGGGAAGAGACTGCAGCTTCGCTGACACTTTTTCCTAGGAAATTTTCCATCAAGCGCGCCGGCGCAATGGCGTTCCCGACTACAATATATTCGCCGTTTTTCAAAGTACCGTTTTTTACGAGAAGCGTCGCCGAAATGCCGCGCTTCATATCCACATGCGATTCAACGACAACTCCCTCGGCCCTAGCCGCTTTATCTCCGGTCAGTTCTCCAAGCTCTGCCACCAGGAGAATCATGTCCAAAAGTTCAGGGATTCCCGCGCCTGTTTTCGCCGAGATACTGATGCAAGGAACATTCCCCCCGAAACCTTCCACATAGACGCTATGTTCGGCCAGGTCCATTTTTACTTTCTCAATATTTGCCGCGGGCTTATCTATTTTGTTTATGGCGACAATGAAAGGGATGCCGCCGGCTGTAATGGCTTTGATTGCTTCAAGGGTCTGCGCTTTGACGCTGTCTTCGGCGGAAACGACCAAAACAGCGATGTCAGCCGCGCTCACTCCGCGGACGCGCATGCCGGAAAAGGCCTCGTGGCCGGGAGTATCAAGGAAAGTTATTTTTTTCTCCGCCCCGGCGTCATTTTTGTGAATTACTTCGTAGGCGGAAGTGTGCTGGGTGATGCCGCCTGCCTCGCTTCCGACTATGTTCGTTTTTCGGATGTAATCAAGAAGAGTTGATTTACCGTGGTCAATATGCCCCACGACCACAATCACGGGCGGACGTTCCACTATTTTGTTGTGTTCTTTTTCCGCCATAATTTTTTCTTTGCTGTGAATTACAGAGAGTACCCATATAATTACAGTATTTTCCCCGGGCGTGCTTTCGCGACCGCTTCACGCTCTTCGTCCGTAATGTCGTATTCAGAAGCGTGATTGTTTAACGGCTTTGAATAAACACTGACCCTGTCGCGGGAGTACAAACTGGAAACTACCACGCCGTTGCCTTCTTCGTCCAGAAAGGCGGTGGAAAAACTCTGATTACTGCCTATATTCAGGTCTTTGAACGGATTGAAGCGGACTGTGCGCACTCCCTGAATGCTTCGTTTCAATCGCTGTTCTACGCCACGAAGATATGCTTCAATGTCGCGCCGCCCGCCTTCCAGTTCTTTAATCTGCCCGACGAGCGTTATGATGCTGTCTTCAAGCGTGGCCGCGTTTTTCCCGCGAAGAAGTTTCCGCAATCTCCACTCCATATAGATGAGCCACACAACCAAAAGAACGATAATCGCAAGCAATATGAGTATTAAGGTGTTTCCTGTGAGCGCCATACGAATATATGGGTGTGATTATACACGGAAACCATTGTTTTGCGAAGAGATTTTAGAAATCCCAAGTGAATTACTTGACAAAAAAACTAGATTAGTGTATTA